>Ga0315285_10003409_pt1 | contig 16575 bp, 11 predicted proteins | sample YL17G09_36_MG_FD_203698 | JGI IMG/M metagenome (GOLD analysis project Ga0315285, IMG submission 203698) | Sediment microbial communities from Yellowstone Lake, YNP, Wyoming, USA - YL17G09_36 | ecosystem: Environmental > Aquatic > Freshwater > Lake > Sediment | place: USA: Wyoming | collected... | reverse complement strand
CGTCTTCGGCCATCACCCAAAGGACGGCGCCGCCCAAGGCATGTTCTGCGCCAACGGCCAGTGCGCCCAGTGTCTCGTCCTGGCCGACGGCTCTCCGGTCAAGTCCTGCATGGAGCTCGTCCGGCCCGGGATGAAGGTCGAGCCGGTCGACGCCCTGCCCGAACTCCCCAAGCTGGGAGAAGCCCCGCGCATGAAGGACATCGAGGAGATCGCCGTCCAAGTCCTGATCGTCGGCGGCGGGCCGGCCGGCCTGTCGGCGGCCGTCGAGCTCGGGAAACGCGGGATCGAAACCTTTCTCGTCGACGACAAGCACCGGCTGGGCGGGAAGCTCGTCCTCCAGACCCACCGCTTCTTCGGCTCCCAGGACACCGTCTACGCCGGGACGCGGGGGATCGACATCGCGACCAAGCTCGAGGCCGAGGTCCGGTCCTTCCCCTCGGTCCGAATCCGGACCCAGAGCGCGGCCCTGGCGGTTTATTCGGATCAAAAGGTCGGCGTCCTCGTCGAGGGGCGCCGCTACGTCCTGGTCCGGCCCGAGGTCCTGCTGGTCGCCTGCGGCGCCCGCGAAAAAAACCTCGCCTTCGCCGGGAACACGCTCCCCGGCGTTTACGGCGCCGGCGCCTTCCAGACCCTGGTCAACCGCGACCTCGTCCGGCCCACCGAAAAGCTCTTCATCGTCGGGGGCGGGAACGTCGGGCTGATCGCCGGCTACCACGCCCTCCAGGCCGGAATCGCGGTCGTCGGCCTGGTCGAGGCCATGCCCGAGTGCGGCGGCTACAAAGTCCACAAAGACAAACTGGCCCGCTGCGGCGTCCCGATCTGGACCCGCCACACGGTCGTGAGCGCCAACGGCCGGGAGTCGGTCGAATCGGTGACGATCGCCCGCGTCAACGAGCATTTCGAGCCCCAGCCGGGGACGGAACGCTCCTTCGGCTGCGACACGGTCCTGATCGCGGTCGGCCTCGATCCCGTCAACGAGTTCTTCCTCAAGGCCCGGGAGTACGGCCTCTCGGCTTTCGCCGCCGGGGACGCCGAGGAGATCGCCGAGGCCTCGGCCGCCATCTTCGCGGGCAAGATCAAAGGCCTCGAGATCGCGCGGCACTTGGGCCGCGACGCCGGCGACATCTCGCCGGATTGGTACAGGACGGCCGAGATCCTCAAGTCCAAGCCGGGGAAGACGGTCCCCGAGACCTATCCGGCGGACGAGACGGGCGTTCACCCCGTCCTCCACTGCGTCCAGGAGATTCCCTGCGACCCGTGCACGACGTCCTGTCCGCGCGGTTTGATAAAGATCGATTCCGACGATATCCGCGACCTGCCCGTTTTCGACTGCGACCCGGCCGGCCAGGGCTGCTCGGGCTGCGAGAAATGCGTGACTATCTGCCCCGGCCTCGCCGTCACGCTCGTCGATTATCGAAAGGACGCCGAACATCCGAGGGTCACCATTCCCTACGAATTTCTCAAGGAGGGCATTCGGCCCGGCGACCGGGTTTGGGTCATGGACACCGAGGCCGCTCCGCTCGGCGAGGTCGAGGTCGTCCAGGTCAAGGCGATCAAGCCCAACGATCGGACGGTCCTGGTCAAGGTCCGGGCGCCCCGGGCTATCGCCAAAAAGATCGCCGGCATCCGCGTCCAGGAGAAGGAGGCGAGCCTCCCCCTCGAAAGCTTGGTTCGGCGGATGGAAGACGACACAATCATCTGCCGCTGCGAGCGGGTGACGGCCGGCGAGATCCGGGCCCTCATCCGCGAGGGAAGCCGCGACATCAGCGAGATCAAGGCCGTGACCCGGGCCTGCATGGGATCCTGCGGCGCCAAGACCTGCACGCCGCTCATCCAAGGGCTGTTCCGGGAGGAGGGCGTTCCGGAGAGCGAGGTGGTGGACCAACTCCAGCGTCCGCTGTTCATGGAAGTGCCCTTCGGCGTCTTCGCCGGCGCCGACGAGGAAGGAACCTGAGATGGCGGCCGCGGCCTTGACCCGTCGGGACTATGACGTCATCGTCATCGGGGCCGGCAGCATCGGCGCCCCGGCCGCCTTCTCGTTGGCCGAGGCGGGCCTGCGGACCCTCGTCCTCGACGAGCTCCCCAGCGCCGGCCAGGGATCGAACAAGCGGGCGATCGGGGGGCTCCGGGCGACCCATTCCGACCCGGCCAAGATCCGGCTCTGCCTCCGTTCGCTCGAGATCTTCGCGAGCTGGAAAGAAACGCACGGAGACGATCTCGAGTGGTTCAAGGGCGGCTATTCCTTCGTCGCCTACCGGGACGAGGAGGAAAAGACGCTCAAGGAGCTTCTCCCCATTCAGAAAATGTTCGGCCTCAACATCGACTGGCACGAGGGGCCGGATTTCCTCAAGATCATCCCCGACCTCAACCCGCGCGGGCTGAGGGGCGGAATATTTTCGCCCGACGACGGCAACGCCTCTCCCCTGCTCGCCGCCTACGCCTTTTACAAACGCGCGAAACGTCTGGGGGCGGAGTTCCGCTTCCGGGAAGCGGTCACCGGCCTCATCATCGAAGCGGGCCGGATTCGGGGGGTCAAGACGGACAAGGGCGAATACTTCGCGCCGGTCGTCATCAACGCCGCGGGTCCCAGGGCCAAGGCCGTCGCCGCCCAAGCGGGGATCGATATCCCCGTCCGGCCCGATTCCCACGAAGCGGCCGTGACCGAGCCGGTGGCCCGTTTCCTCGGCCCCATGGTCGTGGACACGCAGCCGATGGCGGGATCGGCGAACTATTACTTTTACCAGCACTTCACCGGACAGGTTATCTTCTGCATAACGCCCAGCCCCAGCATCTGGGGCGATGACGTCCGCGAGACGAGTTCGTTCCTGCCCATGGTCGCGAAACGGATGGTCGGCCTCATGCCCCGGCTCAAGAATATCCGCATCCGCCGGACCTGGCGCGGACTCTACCCGATGACCCCGGACGGCTTCCCGGTCGTGGGCTGGTCGAAAGAGGCCGAGGGCTTTCTGCAGGCGGCCGGTATGTGCGGCCAGGGTTTCATGCTCGGACCGGGCCTGGGCGAGCTCCTGACGCGAATGGTCCTCAAAAAAGCGACCGCCGCGGACGAGGAATCCCTGACCTACCTCTCCCCCTACCGTTCCTTCGCCGGCCAGGAAAAGCTCAAGTAGCCGTATTTTTTTTCATCATCCGTTCGCGGTCACTTGGTCCAGGAGCCCGCGATATAGTAAATCTCCGCATCCCCGCTCAGGAAGTCATATAACGCGAAGTGCAGGCGGCCGTTCTTCCCGAGAGCGAAATATCGGGGCCAGCCGTACCAGGAAGTCGTAAGCTCTCCATATGACGAAAACGCAAACTTGCCCGTGCGGTTGTTTCCGTAATAGAGATAACCCCCATAGGGCCAGGTAACTTTATAGGCGATGTGGACGACGTTGGAAGAATCGACGGCGATCTGGGGAATGTAATACACGTTTCCGGAGCAGACGGGGAGCCAGGATCTGAAAGAGCCCGATACGTTGTTGACGTAGAAAAGATCCGGGGTGTTCGGCATGACGAAAGGCGCCCGATAGACGATGTGGGCCTTCGCGCGCCCGTCAACGGCCAGCTGGAATTGACTAGCATGTTCGTGCGAGGGGGCGGAGGCCATCGTCGGCTTTGAAAACTTGCCAGCCCGGTTATGGATGTAATAGACGTGGCCCTTGCCTTTCTTGTCGTTCATTCTAAAAGCGATGTGGACATAGCCGTTGCGGTCCACAGCGGAGGAATGCTCGATGAGGAAATCTCCCTGGACGGCCAGCATCGGCTTCGTCCAGGCGCCCGATCGATTGTTCATATAAACGACGGGTTCATATTGGTCCCCGATTTGCCAGGCCAGAAAAGTAAGATGAACATAACCCCGGCTGTCACAATGGACGAGCGGCGTGCGTGGCGCGGAGACTTCGGCGGGGCCCGGGAAGGCTTCGATCCCGTCGACCAACAGGATCGGGTGCTTGAAATCGCCCTTCGCGTTGGTCACGTAATAGAGATCGTCCCCGCTCTCGCAGTTCATCTGGTCCATGCTCCTCCGGAAGACGATATGGGCATGTCCTTTCGCGTCAACGGCGATCGTCACGTCCCGCGAATACCAGCCGGTGGGAACGCTGATTCTGACGAGCGCGCTGAACTTGCCTGAAACGTTGGTCGTGTAATAGATATCCGCCGCGATACCGTCGGGGGCTCCGGCTTTCGGATAAAACGCATTCCAGGCGATGTGGACCTTATTGTTCGCGTCGACGGCGATCGCGGCTAAGGTATCGATCCGCGTGCGGCTTCTCGAAACGTTTAGGGGCTTGTTAAACTCGGTGGCTGAAGCGGACCGAGTCGGGACACCCAGCAAAATGGCGCCCACGATCGCCGCACATATCGCCCGCCGTGCTTCAAACCGGCCATTTTCTTTAAATTCCATGTTCCTTTCCCTCCCAGAGCTTTTCCCAGAGCATATTGAAAATCCCATCCCTGGTCAAGTTCAGTACCCGGGCGACATCGGCGCGGTATCGCGGGCGTATTCGGACTGGGTAACAGCCGCCGATCCCTGGGCGGCCCTTCAGCAAATAGCTTAAAATCATTTTAAAGAGAGCCGGAGACGGTTTCCCCTATTTTTCCGTTCCCGAGAGCCGAACGGCGAGGCGGGCGGCCAGGACGGCCAGGCCGAATAAAACCATGGGCAGGCTCAACGAGGGAAGCCAGGGATCGAAGGTTTTGACCCAGTTCAGCCAGCTCGGCCATTTCAGCCAAGAGGCGTGGACGATGACGAGGAGGGCGCCCAGATATCCCGCGGCGCTTAAAAAGCGGCGCCAGGCCGCCCCGCCCATGAGCTCCGTGGCCTGGCGGTTTGAGACCGCCGCCATGGCCGCGAACAACGCGAAAGCGGCGAATCCCAGCAGGGCCGTCTCCCAGTTCTGACGCGTCCAGGCCGGCCACGGGAATTTTGCGCGGAGCGCCAGATGGGAGGTCAGGGCATGGAGGGCGGCCAGCCCGAAGCCGACCACGCCGAGGTATTTTTTAAAGACGAGCCTGTTCGGAGCGATCCTCCGGAAACGGCCGAGGCTTGCAAGCAGCATAGACAGGCCGATGAGGAGAAAAGCGGCGTTGGCGACGGCTTTGTTAAAGAGATACAGGGTGATCTTCCAGTTCCCGTCCTTGAGAAAGTCGCGGACGATGTAATAAACAAATGCGACCAGGACGGCATCGGCGGCGAAATGAATCGAACCCAGCCAAAACCGCAAGGTCGGGTGCTTTGCGTTTGTCCGCTCCGACCCGCTCCCGGATGGCATTTTAGAGAGACGCATCGTCTTTAAACTTCGAGCTTCCGCCACTCGATGCGGCCCAAATCGTCTGTCCCCAGTCCCCTGCGGGCGCAGGCGGCGACGTGGCCGGAGATGGGCCGGATCGATTCCAGGCCACGGGCCAGGCGCTTCTCCTCCAAGATGTCCAGGCCGATCCGGTCCATGGCCACCGGGTCGCGGCTGAAGAAGATCCGGTTGTCATAGGCCATCTGCGCCCCCGCGACGCTGACGATCGAGATCTTGGCCGCCTCGCCGATGTGGAGGACCATCTTGTCCCTGAGGCAGGGCATGGCCAGAATGTCGGGGATGGCCTTGGCGCAGTAGTCGATATGGAAGCGGACCTTGTTGGTCGTCACGCCCAAGGCGATGTTCTTGGCCGCCCAGGTCAGCCCGCTGTCCTCGTTGTGCTTGAGGATGGCGATGTTGACCAGCTTGGTGATCGTCTTGGTGACGATCTCGGAGAAGCAGGACTTGTCCTCGTCGGGAATGGTCACGCCGTCGAACCGGCTCACGACGGCGTCGGCAATCGTCTTGATGCCGGCCCGTTCGTTGCCGTCCGTGTAGAGGCGCCTCAGCTCGGGCTCGTAAACCTTGGCCCTCTCGTCGCCCATCCGGCTCAACATCCACAGCCAGGTCATCGAATTGAAGATCTCGCGGTAGCCGGCCTCGGCGAAAAAACCTTCGGCGCAGAGCCGGCGGAACTTTTTGAGCGTCCCGTCCTCGTAGGACAGGAAGACGTCGCGGTCGTAGCCCGGGACCCAGGGTAGGATCGACTCCCCCGCCTCCGAGGTTCCCGTGACGCGCACGCCCTGGGAGCTCTTGTTGAGGGCCAGTCCCGTCCTCTGGAACTCCCGGTCGATGCGGTCCCAGATAATGATGTTGTTCTCCTTGACGCCGGCGCTCTTCAGCCCGGCGACGGCGGCGGCGATCGACTCGAGAGAAGTCGAGATCCGCGGCGCGCCGATGCAGTTGATCTTGATCCCGACGACGTCGTCCGGAGAGAACAGCGAGGACCAGGCCGCGGCGGCCGTCCCTTCTCCGGTCAGCGCCGTCATCCCGGCCTCGAAGGAGCGCCCGACGGCGGCCGGATTGTACTTGCCGTCGATCAGCATGTCCTTGGCTGCGGCCGACACCACCAGGCTCTTGTCCGCCGCGGCCGGGCCGCCGGCTTCCGCCCGGCGCCGAAGCGCCGGAACGCCCAGGGCAGCGCTCCCGGACAGGACCGCGGCCTTTTTCAGGAATTCGCGTCTCGTAGACATAACTCTCCTTTCAGCGCAGCAGGACGCGGCGGCCGTCGACGGCCCGAATCCGGATCGGAATGTCGTAGACCTTCTCGAGTAGCGCCTCGCTTAAAACCGCGTCGGGCGGGCCCGCGGCCAGGACGGCCCCGGCCTTCATGAACACCATGGCGTCCGCGTACTTGAGGGCCATGTCCAGGTTGTGGAGGGTGCAGACGACCGTCTTCCCCGCCTCCCGGGCCAGTCTCCGGACAAGCTCAAGGATCTCGACCTCGTGCTTCATGTCCAGGAAGGTGGTCGGCTCGTCCATGAGCAGGATCTCGGTCGCTTGGGCCAGGGCGCGGGCGATCAAGGCCAGACGCCGCTCCCCGCTCGAAAGCTGGGCGATCGGCCGCTCGGCGAACGCCTCCAGGCCCACGTAGTTCAGGGCCTCCCGCGCCAGGCGCTCATCATCGGCCGCCGGCGTCGCGAATACGGAAAGATGGGCGGCCCGCCCCAGCAGGACGAAGTCGAGCACGGTGTAATTGAAGACCGAGCCGTGTTCCTGGGGGACGAAACCGATCCGGCGGGCCCTCTCCCGGTTCTTGAACCGGACGAGGTCGCGATCGTCGACCATGACGGCCCCGGCCGAAATCGGGAGGAGTGATCCCAGGCACTTGAGGAAGGTCGTCTTGCCCGCGCCGTTCGGCCCGACGATCGCGGTCAACCGCGAGCGCTCGAACCCGAGGTCCGCGACCCGGAGCCGGAAATCCTTGTAGTCGAAGGCGAGGTTACGGACCCGAATGCTCACAGCCAGACCTTTTTAGCCTTGGCCAGAAGATAGACGAAGACGGGAATGCCCAGAATGCTGGTGAAGATTCCGACCGGAATCTCGAAGGATACGGCCATCCGGGCGACATCGTCGGCCAGCATCAAGAAACACGCCCCGAAGGCGGCCGAGAGGGGTATGACCCTCCGGTTTTCCGCTCCGACGGCCATCCGGACGAGATGGGGACCGATCAACCCGATCCAGCCGATGATGCCGGCGACCGAGGTCGCGGCGGCCGTGGCCAGGGTCGCGACCAGGATGACCAGGATCTTCTCGCGCCGGACGTGGACGCCCAGCGAGCGGGCCTCGGTCTCGCTCATGGACAGGACATTGAGCCGCCAGCGCAGAAGGATGAGAACGCCGGCCGCGGCCAGCATGACCGGCCCGGCCAGGAGAACGTCGCGCCAGGTCGCCAGGGCCAGGTTCCCCATCAGCCAGAAAAAGAGAGTCTGGAGGGCGTAGGGGCTGGCGAAGTAAACGACGAGGGCGAGCAGGGCTTGAAAGAAGGCCGAGACGACGACGCCGGTCAGGAGGAGGGGGACGACCGACGACTCCGACCGGCCCGCGATGGTTAAAACGGCGAAAACGGCCAGGAGGGCGAACCCGAAGGCCGCCACCTGGGGCGGAAAACCGCGGCCCAGGAACACGAGCGAGAGAGCGGCCCCGAATCCGGCCCCCGACGAGATGCCGAGGATGTACTCATTGACGAGGGGATTCTTGAACAGGGCTTGGAGGGCGGCCCCGGACAGGGAGAGTGCGGCCCCCACCATGAGCGCCAGGAGAAGCCTGGGAAGGCGGATGTGGAGCAGGATATCCTTGAAAGCCGGCGGGACATCGGGATGGCGGGAAGGAGAGATCAGGCCGGCGACGGTATGAACGAGGTCCTTGGGCGGGATCCGGTAGGAGCCGACGGCCAGGGACAGGATAAGGATGAGGAGCGGCAGCAGCACGGCCAGGAGCGTCCAAAATCCCGTCCGCTTAATCAAGGATCCACTCATCGCATTTCAGCATCTTGGAGATGCGGCTGAAGACGCCGTCCCGGCCGTAAAAAGCCTTATAGAGGCGGTTCCCTTCGGCCTCGAACTCGAAGTTTGGGAAGAGGTCGGGATGGAACAGCCGCGCCAGGTAGCGGGTTTCGAGGAGGACCTGGGCCGGGTCCCACCAATGCCAGAAGCCGAAGGTATAAGTGATCCTGCGGTTCCGGACGGCCCGGAGTGAGCGGAGCCGGATATCGCCGAGGATGGAGTCACGGGTCACGGCCCGCTCGGCCGGGAGATAGTTCCCCTGGATGAGGATGAGGTCGGGATCCCAGGCGAGGAGCCGTTCGACGTTGACCACGGCCTCCCTCGTCCCCAGCGCCACCGGCAGGAGGTCGGCGGCCGCGTTGACGCCTCCCGCCTCGGACACGGGTTCGTAGGAAGTGTTAGTCCTGAGGAGCGAGCTGTAGAACGCGAGATAGATCCGGGGTCGGGACGACTGCGGCCGGGCGCCGACTGCGTCGCGGACGACCTTCAACTCGGCGCGGGCGAAACGGATGAGCTCGTCGGCCCTGCCGCGCCGCCCGATCAGGTTGCCGACGAACTCCATCTCCCGGAACAAATTCTCGAAGTTCCCCAGCGAGGAGAAAGCCGCGACCGGCACCGGGATCTTCGCCTCGAGGGAATCGGCCAGCCACGATTCCGAGGGCGAGACGAAGATAACATCCGGCTTGAGATTGAGGACAAGCTCCAGGTTGACGTCCTCGCCCAGCCGGGTCACGAGCGGGAGTTCGAGGGCCTTGGGAAAGACGATGGGGACGGTATGGTCGAAGCGCCGCAGGAAATAATCGACGCCGACGAGTTTCTCTCCAGCTCCGAGGGCGACGATAATCCGGCTGATCTCGGGCTGGAGGGAAAGAATGCGCTCGGCCCGCTCCGGGACGGACACGGTCCGGCCCAGGCTGTCCACGACCGTCCGCCGGCTTTGGCCGGACGGGGCCGGTGACGCCAGCATCAGGACGGCCGCCGGCCAGACACATAGAGAAACGGCGCGCTTACTCTTTAGGGACATTGAAGCTATTATATCAGGATTAAATCCAATTCCCAGGCGTGGGAAAAGCATTCGATTCAGTGATTGTTTCATCAGCAGTCAGGTCAGCTGAGGAGGAAGCCATCCGGAGGCGAGCGGGCATGGTTCCCGCCAGCGAAGCGACGGAGGGAGAGCGAGCCGAGGAATAAGCGGATTTTCCTCGCTGGGGAAAATCCGCGGGCTGACGATTCAGCTGTCCTGACTGTGAGCGTATCAAGATTTAAGAGGCACTTACAAACGGGCCTTTCCGCGACCTTCAATCCTTTTCAAAAACAATCCGGCCGAAGGATTCTGGCCGATGGAAGTCCGGCTTCGGAGAAGCGACCGGGCTCCAGGCGCCGTAGTGGGGAATCGCCGTTTCGTCGCCGCATTTATAGAAATTCGCCCGTCCCACCAGCCCCGGACGGACCGGCTCGCCGTAGCAGAGCTTGAAGACGCTCAGGGGAAGCCGGTAAGCCAGCGTCCAGAAGGGCGCGCCGTGGGGGCCGTCAACGGGCAGGGAGATGGAAGCGGCGACTTCCATCTCCCTGAGCTGGGAGGCCGAGAACGGGAGCCTGCTCTGCGGGCCCTTTCCGAACGCGGCCAGAACCGTCCCCAAGGCGTTCGCTTCGATGTTGAGGTAGCCCCGTTTTTTTTCGGGAAAAGGATCGATGAACATCTCGACACAGCTGTCCTTCCAGACCGGGTCCTGGAAGCGCCGGTAGCGGAGCCGGACCTTGTCCTCCTCGACCCTGAAATGGACGTAGAGGAACCGGTCGGACCAGCACAGCCGGACTTCGACCCTGGGCTCATAGCCGTTCTTGAGCCACAGGTAGCGCTCGACCCGGAGGGCCGGGAGACGGCCGAGCAGGGCCTCCATCCGGGCCGGGGGGAAATCCCCCTCTACTTTTTTGATGCGATATTCAACCATGCCCCCTCAATATTATTCACTTTGCCGCCGGATCGGCCAGGACCCGGACTTTCTTGACCCCCGCGTCCTTTCCGTCCACGGTCAGAGTCACGAGGTAGGTCCCGGGGTCGAGCCGGGTGAGCTTGCCCCGCTCCTCCCAGCTCAGTCCCTCGAGCTTGTCCTGGTCGACCTTTTTGCTGAGGTTCCAGACGACCTTCTGGAGACCCTTTTCGGTCTTGCCCTTGACCTCCTGGATCAGGTTTCCCTCCGGGTCTTTGACCGTCAGCTGGACCTTGGTCGCCGCATTCTTGAGGAAATAGGTGAAGCTCGCCCCGACCTGGGGATTGACGGCCTTGGCGATCTCTCCCAAATCGTTACCGCGGCGGTCGAACATGGTCCACCTGATGACGTCCTCGATATCGAACAAGTGCGCGTCCTTGGCGAAGACGTCGGCCTTGAACTCCTTGACCGGGAAGATATCGGCGATGTAGATCCCGCGGCCGTAAGTCCCGATCACGAGGTCGCGGTCGCGCTGCTGGATGGCCAGGTCCTTGATGATGACATGGGGAGCCGTCGTCGAGAATTTCGCCCAGCTCTTCCCCCGGTCGAGGGACAGGAACAGGCCGTAATCGGTGGCCAGGTAGAGGACCTCGGGATTGTCGGGGTCTTCCTCGATGTCGCTGACCGGGTTGTTCATGCCGCCGCTTATGTCCTCCCAGGTCTTGCCCAGGTCCCGGGTTACGTAGAGGTGGGTCGTATCTTCGTTGTGGGTCCGGTAGCCCGAGTATGCGACGTAACAGGTCTTCTCGTCATAGCGCGACGGGAGCACCCGCTTGACCCAGCGGTCGTAAGGGATCAGGGCGCCCTTGACGCCCTTCTTGGCCTTGCCGTCCTTCCCGTAGAATTGGGCCGTGATGTTCGTCCAGTTGACGCCGCCGTCGGTCGAGAGCTGGAGATTGCCGTCGTCGGTCCCGGCCCAGTACAGGCCCGGCTTCTTGGGCGATTCGGCGAAGCTGAAGATCGTCGCGTACTGGAGGTTCGTCTTCTTGGAGAGCTCGATCCGCTTCTTGTCGGCCTTGGTCAGGTCGGGCGAAACGGCGCTCCAGGTGTCCTTATCGCCCCGGCTCAGGGAACGATGGACATACTGGGAACAGACGAAGACGATTCCTGGGTTGTGCGGGGAGAGGACGATCGGCGCGTTCCACTGGTAGCGCTGGGGAGGATTGCCGGCCGCGTTCTCCTCCGGGGTGTTACGGCGGGAGAGGGAGATCGTCTCCCCTGTCTTGAGGTTCTGCCGGCTCGAGTAGCCGAACTGACTCTCGTAGTAGATGTATTCCGGGTTCCACCAGTCGCGGACGACCCAGAAGCCGTCGCCCGAGGGGAGGTACGTCCAATCGGCCGGGAAGACGCCGTTGGGATTCCGGTTTCGGGACGGGCCGATCCAGGAGCCGTTGTCCTGGGTCCCGCCCATGACGTTATAGGGAAGCTCGTCGTCGACCGTGACGTCGTAGAATTGCTGGGCCGAGATCGTCTCCTTCTGGGACCAGTGATCGCCGCCGTCCCAGCTCTCGTTGACGCCGCCGTCGTTGGCGTTGAGGATGTGCTTGGAATTGAGGGGATCGACCCAGACGGCCCGCGAATCGACGTGGACCCCCTTGTTCTCCCAGTTGGGAAACTTGAAGGTCTTGCCGCCGTCGCGGGAGATCACCGTCCGGGTCTCGTGGGCGTAGACGACCTTGTCGTCGTTGGGATCGACCAGCAGGCGGCCGTTGTAGCCGGCCTCGACCTGGTTGACGACGTCGCTGCCGCCCGTCATTTTGTACTCGGTCATCGGCTTCCAGGTCTCGCCTTGGTCCTCGGAGCTGTAGACGATGCCGGCCTTCTTGACGGGCTCCAGGAGTCCGAAGGCGCCGCCGTAGAGGAGACGGAGGGCCGCGCCGTTCAGGGTCCGGTGGCGGAATTTGGTCTGGTCGTATTCCTCGGCCGCCGCTTCGCTGTCCTTGAAGGCCTCGGCCAGCTCCTTGTTGTCTTTATAAGTTTTGAGCGCCGTGCTCATCACGCTCTTGGCGTTGATTTTAAGCTTGGTCGTGAATTCGGGATCGACGGCCAGCTCGGCGATCTTGGCAATCAGGTCGGCCTCGTCCTTGATCGTCTTGGCGTCATAGGTCGGCTTCTCGTTGAAGTCGGCCTGAAGTTTGATTTTAGCGGCGTCCGTGACCATGATCTTGTCGTCCTTAAAGGAGATGCCCTCCGAAGTCCCGAAGAAGGCCTGGAGGATCAAGCGGTTGATCTTGAGGTGCGGGTCCTTCTTCTCGGCATCGCGCTTGACGGTCTTCTCGACCTCGGCGATCTCGTCGAGAATCGTGTAATCCTTGTTCTTGTCCACGGACTTGGCGTAGACCTTGCGGGCCGCGGCCAGGAAGGGCGTCCAGTCCAGGCCGATCGTCTTGAGGAAGGCCCGGTCCTTGACGAGGTCGTTGAGCTTCTTGGCCAGATCCTTCTCGGTGTCGGCCGCCGGGGGCATGAACTTGACGAGCTTGGCCAGCTCGGGCGCGATCTTGAAGGTCTTCCATTTGTTGAAATAATAGCCGTCCTCGAAGACGCTCGTCTCGCCGAACAGGGAGTCCTTCTCCTCCTCGCTCAGGCCCAGGTGGATTTCCTCGTCGATCCGGGCGTAGAGGATGTTGGGATTCTTTTCATAAAGCGTGACCCCGTTCCGGCCCGTCTTGACCTTGGCGTCGGGGAGGCCGTTCGTGAGCGGCTTCCAGGTCTTGCCGCCGTCGGTCGTCTTATAAAGGATATTCCCCTCCTGGCGGTCGATGAAGGTCCAGGTCCGGCGGATATTCTTGTAGGCGGCCGCGATCAGGACGTCGGGATTCTTGGGGTCCATGACGAAGTCCGTGACGCCGCGGTCCTTGAGGTCCAGGACGCGGACCCAGGTCTTGCCGCCATCCGCGGTTTTATAGAGGCCGCGCTCGCAGTCCATGGCGTTGTCGTAAAGCTTGCCCACGGCCGCGGCGTAGACGACGTCGGGATTGCGGGGATCGACCTCGACCTTGGGAATGAAGAAGCTTTTTTCGAGCCCGATCGGCGTCCAGGTTTTTCCCGCGTCGGCCGATTTGAACATGCCCATGCCGTGATAAGCAGCCCGGGCGTTGATGGACTCTCCCGTCCCCAGGTAGAGGATGTCGGGTTTTGAGGGTGCAATGGCGAGATAGCCCATGCTCATCGTACCGTATTTCTCGAACAGGGGGTCGAAATGGATCCCGCCGTCCACGGTCTTCCAAAGACCGCCGGTCGCGGTCAGGACGTAATAGGTCTGGCTCTGGCCGGGCGGGACGGCGAAGTTTGTGATCCGGCCCGAGAACGGCCAGGGGCCGATATGGCGCCAGGAGAACTGGTCGAAATCCTTGGAGGTCAGGGCGCCCGTCTGGGTATTGGGCTCGGGCTTAGGTTCGACCTTGGGTTCCTGGGGTTGGGCCGGGGGCGTCTTGACCGGCTCCTGTTTCTCCTGGGCGAACGATCCCCAGCTTAAAGCCGACAGGATCAGCCCGGCGCAAAGGACGATTAGTGCCGAATTATTCTTAAGGTGCCGAAGGGGAAGAAATCTCATGAGACCTCCTAAGGAAAATGAGAAGCCCTATTTTAGCGCACATTTCCGGCGCGAGACAACCGACAAATCGGGATTATCTCTGAAGCTCCACGGACGTAAGTCCATGAAGCTTCAGTGGATTTGATAAGAAATCAATTTATAGGCAGAATCTTCTGGAGCTTGTCGCGGGATTCGGGGAAGAGATCGTCGAGGCCGACGGGCCGCCACTCGGCGTAGGCGGCCATCCAGGCGCCGCCCTCCTTGACCCAGCGGATCTCGATCCTGTAGTACTCGCCCGCGATGCGGACGAGGCGGCGCAGGGCCTGGGCGGCGCCTGACGAAAACGTGACGTCGGCTTCGAGCGAGGCCTCTTCCGCTTGGAGATCCGCCACCCGGACGCCCAGGACGTGAAGGACGATACCGCGGTAGGTGGCGAAATAGTTCCGGATCATCTCTTCGGTTGCGGGCTTGTCGCGCCCCTCGAAGTCCTCGTATCCGTCGCTGAAAAACTCCATGATCTTGGCCAGGTTCTCATCCTCGGCCAGGTCGGCCATGGACTCGAATCGGTCGATGAGCCGTTGCTCTTCGCTGACCTTGCCGCAGGAGACGGAAAGCCCTATCAACAAAGCGCAGAAAGCCGCCCCAACGAATCTGCTTTTCAATATTTTAAGCCCTGGCCGCGGCCGGCCGGCGCTCATCCGGCACTCCCTCCGCCGCCCCCTCCCCCGCCGCCGCCTCCGCCACTGAACCCGCCTCCCCCGCCCGAGGAGTAATGGGCCGCGCTGGCGCTCGCCTGCTGGATGGAGCTGGACAGGGATTCGATCCCCTTGATCATGTGCTCGATCCCGCCGCCCGAGCCCAGCCAGCGCGAGCCGCCCGCCCCGTAATACCAGGTCGGAACGGCCGCCCGCTTGTCGGGCAGTATGACGGGCAGCATTTTAATGATTTTCTTGGCGCTCCCGAAAACGATCCCGAACACGAGGTAGCGCTCCCAGAGCTTATAGGCCTCGGGCGGAGCCTCCTTGAAGTCGGAGAAATCGTGGAGGAAGCGGCGCAGCCCCTTCCAGCGCTCGTTCTCATCGGCCCAGGCCATGGCCCGCCGCTTGAGAAACGGCGTCAGCACCAGGATCATGATCAAGGCGATCGGGTTGAACAGAACGATGGCGATGGGCAGGCTCACCGCCAGGAAGATATTCCGGGCCCGGAGGCTCTGCGGTTCGATGAATCCGCGGAGCTTGGCCTCCTCCTTGACCTTGGACGTCCAGTCCTTGTACCACTTCTGAAACTCGATAGGTTTCTTCTTAAGGTAACGCTTGAGGTCCTCAAGGTCGACCTGGGTCCCCGGACGGCCCGCCCAGCCGGGCACGCGCTCGAAGAAAAGCTTGAGATAATCGCGTTCGAAGGGAAGGAGATGTCGGTCCGCATCGACATCCTTCTTGAGCGTCGCCTTGGTCGTGATGGCTTCCTTGGAGCCGAACAGGCCGTGTTTCTCGGTCGGCCGGTCCTCGAGCTCGACATAGCCGCGGCGGGCCAGGTCGAACAGGGTCGCGGTGAACGAACGAGGCGTCGGATAGCCGTACCCCATTTCGTGGAGCAGGACTTCGACCAGGGCGGGCGGAAGCTCCGATGGAGGTTCGCGCCAATACTCGGAAATCCCGCCGAACTTGTAATCGCGGCCGACCCGGTTCCAAACCTTGATATAAACCGCGAGCCAGATGAGCGGGCCGATGATGAGCCAAGCGATATAGGCGACGGCGATCGTCCCGAACAGACGCCTGTGCCGCGCCCGATCCTCGGCCCACCGTTCAACGCGTTTGATCGTATCCTGGACGAAGCGGGCTTCCTCGGCCTTGATCGACTCGATGGTCCGCCCCGTCCCCGGGACTCCCTCGACCAGCCCTGCCGGCCAGATCATCCTGATCTCGACGGACTGCCGGGAGGGAACGTCGATCGCCGTGAAGCGGGCCGTCCGGAAGTCCACGATCTCGGCCCACCCCGAGAGCGGCCCGTGTCCGTAGACGAGGAGGTCGTCGCGGGATGGGACGTCCCTGGGCAACGAGACCTCGATCGAGACCTTGCGAGCGGGCTTGTCCCAACCGCTCCCGATCGGCTGCCAGTAAAGCTCGGTCAGCTCCGGATAAGAAATGACGCCGCCCTTTACAATATAGCGGATGTGGAAAGTCCGGCGCTCGTTGCGGGCCGAGTAATACCATTTGGCCTGGAAGGCCCCTTTCTCGATCCCGGTTTCGAGACGGAGCGGCGTCCCTTGTTCGTCAAAGACCTTGAATTCCTCGATCGAAGCGTCGTAAAGGTAGCCTTCGCGGTCGACCCGGAGCGGGATCCAGAGCGCCGCCCAAGAGAACCGTCCTCGGAACTCATAGGTCCGGAATTCGTCAACCGCGAATGAGCCGTCCTCGCGGACGTCGATCCGGATCCGGACCTCGGGAAAATAAAAGTTCTTGGTCTCGGCAGCTAAGGGACCGGCCAGGCCCGCGAATAAAACGGCCAGGCCGACGGCCGCCGCGATCTTTCCGGTGATGCTGATCCGCGCTTTCATGGTCCGCCCTCCTAAGAGCGCCGGCTATCGGATATTCATACGGATCATTTCAGGTAGAGTTCGATGACCGGGACCTCGACGGCCGGTTTCAAAACGGGGAGCCGTAAGATGACCGCGTTGCGGGCCCCCTCTTCGCGCTCGC
>Ga0315285_10003408_pt1 | contig 16576 bp, 11 predicted proteins | sample YL17G09_36_MG_FD_203698 | JGI IMG/M metagenome (GOLD analysis project Ga0315285, IMG submission 203698) | Sediment microbial communities from Yellowstone Lake, YNP, Wyoming, USA - YL17G09_36 | ecosystem: Environmental > Aquatic > Freshwater > Lake > Sediment | place: USA: Wyoming | collected... | reverse complement strand
TCGGTGAGCTGAGCGATATTAAGTATGAGGGAAATAACCTCAGCTTCCTACAGGTCAGTCGATTCGGCGACCAGGAATTCAGGATGAACTTTGCCGGGACGCTCGATGGTGACAAAATATCGGGAACATTATCGAGTGATAGGGGTGAGTCTAAGGTCGAGGGCCAGCGTGTCAAACCGATGCCGGCAGCGGTTGGCAACTGGGAAATGAAGGTCAAGATGGGCGAGCGGGAATTCACCGCCACGCTGGTCGTAAAGGTCGACAAAGAGGGCAAACTCACCGCGGACTGGCAAAGTCAGTTCGGCGAACACCAGATCAGCGATGTCCAGTTCAAGGACGGCAAACTGACGTTCAAGCGCACGAGCAAGATCCAGGATCGGCAGTTTGAATCGACCTTCGAGGGAATGGTCAAGGCGGATACGCTTTCCGGAACATTCAAGAGCGAGCGGGGCGAGAGTGCAGCAGAAGGAAAACGGATCGGGGCCGCCCTTATAGGCAAGTGGGAGCTTGAAATCACATCGGAACGCGGCACCCGCAAACAGATACTGCAGGTCAACCCGGATTTAAGCGGTATGTACGGGTCAATGCCCGTTAAGAAGATCAATCTCGAAGGCGACCAGGTGACTTTCCAGATAGTGCTGGAGTTCGGCGAGCAGAAATTCGAAATCAGCTTCGCGGGAAAACTTGAAGACAACAAGCTTACTGGAGAGACGACCAGTTCAAGAGGCACCCAAAAAGTGACCGGCAAGAAGGTTGTTCCGGCGCCCAAGAAGGGTTAAATACCTGGCTGGTTAAATGTCAAAGTCAAACGGGCTCCGACTTTAGCGGAGCCCGTTGGTTTTTCGAGCGTGTTCCTTTGGATTAAGCAGGGACTACATTGGTCGCACAAGGGCCTTTTTTACCCTCTCCGATCTCGAACTGCACCCTCTGGCCTTGCTCGAGTGTAGCGTAGCCGCCCATCTTGATTTCCGAATGATGAACGAACAAGTCATCGCCGGCCTCATCGGGCGTGATAAACCCAAAGCCTTTTTTCTCGTTAAACCATTTTACCGTACCTGTACCCACTTGTGTGCTCCTTTGGCCTACAAACAGCCATAAACCTTGTCTCTCGGATTTTTTGAAGAGAATATTCTTGAGAGACGTAAGAATATGCCCTACTGAGGAGGATTATACCGCGACTACCAGCCGGGGTTCAACAAAAATAAAAAATAATTATAGCGAAACTGTTTGGCATTTTTTTCTTGGCGTTGCCCTAAGCCCGTCCATTATACTGCGGGCGAAGAAGCATAAGACGGGCGACAGAAGGCAGAGGCTTTGTTCTGCGTCGTCGCAGCGCGGGCCGGCACGCCTTAGGTATGGTGGGCCGGCTAACGAGATGGAGCCGCCAGCCGCCACAGACGAAGGACGAGAGACGACCGCATGGCCCAAGAGGAACAGATACTGGTTGTCGAGCGAAGAGTCCTCGAACAAATAGGGACGTTTCAGGGACTTGCTTTTGACGTGGAGCGCTATCTGCGCAATATCTTCGTTCAGGGCGTTCCCCGCTTTATGCCCAGGTGGCAGGCGGAAAAAGACCCCGCCTATAAGCAGATCATTCCATACGTGATTATGACTTACGACGGGAAGTACCTTAGCTATGTTAGGGGAAGGCGAGCCGGCGAGACACGCCTTGTCGGGAACAGGTCTATCGGCATAGGAGGGCACATAAATCCCCGTGATGACATGCCCTTATTCAATGCCGACTTCTACCAGACCTACATTACCGCCGTCGAGCGCGAAGTGGCGGAGGAAGTGTTTGTGGAAACCACCCACACCGACAGAATCGTTGCCTTGCTTAATGATGACTCCAACGATGTTGGGCGTGTGCACCTCGGGATCGTGCACTATTGGGTTTTGGACTCATCGCAGGTCGGTAAGCGCGAGCAGATGATTAGCCAGATGGCCTTTATGACGCCTGGGCAGTTGCAGGATGTGCGAGACACCTTGGAGACGTGGTCGCAGTTGTGCCTGGACAATCTCGCCGAGATGTGTAAACGGGCACAACCTTAGCTACACGTTGCGCGTATTGCGACGCATTTAGCCAATTCTTGCTCTTTTGAATTTTTTCTTGCCTTTGCCAATAATCCGGACCACAATAGCTGCAACAGCCGCGGTATTTTCATCCTTGATTTGACCGCCAAAGCCGACCGGCTGTAAAATGACCCTGCCTTGTGCGGTTTGTGAAAGATTGACTATAAGTATCGGCAGAGAATTTGCGGATCATGCAAGATTTTCTATGTCAACCGATCAGCAACGACAGACGTCTCTACCGATAGGTGCATAACCGGAACTCTAATGAAAGGATAATATCATGGACTCTGTGAACTACCTCAAAATCGCAGCTATCGTTCTTCTCTTTGCGGCCTGTTCTGCGCTGGCGGAACCATCTTTAACGATCTACAACCAGGATTTTGCGGTTGTACGTGATAGCCTCAACCTCAATCTGGTGCAGGGAACCAATGAGGTCCGCGTCACAGACATCACGGCGCATTTGGAGCCGGACTCCGTGATTCTGCGCGATCCAAAAGGCAAGCACGCCATACAGATTCTCGAACAAAACTACCGGGCCGACCCTGTCTCTGAAGGATTGCTGCTGTCGCTGTATGAAGGAAAGGAAATCGAATTCCTGGTCGTCGGCGAGAAAGGCGATGAGAAAATCGTCCGCGGCAAGATTATTCGCAGTGGTTACGTCCCACATCAGTTGGGAATAAGCCGATACGGGCAAGAGTATGCGGCGCGCCAAATGCGCTACACCACAGGTGCGACCGGTCAGCCCATCATAGAGGTAGATAAAAGGCTGCGTTTCAGCCTGCCCGGCAGGCCGCTTTTCCCATCACTTGCGGATGATACGATCTTGAAGCCTACGATTCACTGGCTGCTCCAGGCCGATAAGAAGGCAAGGTTTGACGCGGAGCTATCCTATATCACTGGCGGCATGAGCTGGGAGGCCGACTACAGTATGCTCGCTCAGGAAAAGGGCGATACAATCCAGGTCATTGGCTGGGTGACCATGGACAATCAAAGCGGCAAAACGTTCAACAACGCGCGCATTAAACTCATGGCCGGCGACGTCAGCAAAATCCAGGAGCCAGACCGCTACGCTGCTGGCCGTAGTGGTTACGACATGACTGAGTCGGCTGCACCGTGGCGACCTCCCGTGACAGAAAAGGCGTTTGAGGACTATCACCTTTACACGTTGCAGCGGCCTACTACGCTTCACGACCGTGAAACCAAGCAGGTTGAGTTTCTACGGGCAGAGGGTGTGAAAAGCGAGCGGCTATATGTCTACGATGGCGTAAAAATTGATTATGCCCGCTATCGCGGCTATCAGCCGGAATACATCCGGCAGGAACGGGACTACGGTACACAATGCAATCCCAAAGTATGGGTCATGCGGGAATTCAAGAATTCGCAAGAGAACCATCTGGGCATCCCTTTGCCGCGCGGGCTTGTGCGGTTCTATAGGCAGGATGACGATGGGCAATTAGAGTTCACCGGCGAGAACTTCATCGACCACACGCCGCGGGATGAGACCGTCCGCGTTTATACAGGCAATGCCTTCGACCTGGTGGGAGAAAGACGCAGAACGTATTACAAGATTGACATATCCCAGCAGTGGCTGGATGAAGCATTCGAAATCAAGGTACGCAATCGCAAGGAAGACGGCTCTGTAGAGGTCAGGGTGGTTGAGCATCTGTATCGGTGGCTGAGCTGGGACATTGTAGAGAAGTCGGAGAGCTTCGTGAAGACCGAGAGCCAGACCGTCGAATTTCGCGTCAATATCCCCGCAGGACAGGAAAAAGTTATTACTTATAAGGTCCATTACACTTGGTAAAGACAACCTTGCAGGGGCGACGAATTTTTGCTATCCTACGGATCGTCGCTGGTCCGAGGTATAAAAGGTTTCGGCAGCGGCTGGGTAGAAAGGGCAGGGGTCATTTCTTTTCTCTTGTCTGGGTTTGAAGTTTCTTCAGCCGGCTGGTTCCCTCTTGCCAATATTCAAGTCGCTGCTCGAATGACTTTCCTTCAAGTTGTTTACGCACCGATTCTGCGCCGCGTCTTTTCATTTGTACGCAGTCAAACGTCTTGGTCTTCATATTCGACCACCTCCAGAGGTGAATAAATGGCAATCTCCTTGTAGCCATGCAGGGTGTTGACCGCATTGTACATAGGAATCTTCTGAAAATTCACAATGTCCTTGAAGTTCCAGCTCACAATCAGCGAAGCTTGTGAAAGAGTTGCCACTGCCACATGCAAAGCATCTGGAGAATGTTTCTCAGATAGAACTCCCGCATCTATGTAAGCTTGCTGCAGCTTCAGGGTTTCGGCTGTGACCTCAGCAATATCCGCGACCGGCAAAATGTCGAGAAATAGCTCTTGGACCCTCTTAGGCCCGGCCTGGATCTCTTGCCTGACCAGTTCGGATGTCACTAAGGCAAATTTTGCCTTTCTGACAGTCTTAAAGAAGGCCTTGCTGGGTCTTTCAAATTCCTCATCGAACACGCCACCGAAAACGGACGTGTCGGCATATACTCTTATGGTTCTCTCGAAGGGCATACAATTGTTATCATTATAGCGGCCGGGCAGCCTTATTCAAATAAAAAAAGCCCTCAGAGCAGGCCTTGACGCGCCGGGCGGAAAAGCGTACTATTGTTATCCGTATGAGTATTATCGAGCGGAAAATTGTGTTCGTGCTGGCAGCTTTGGTCGGCTCTTGCCTGATAGCTGGGTGTGGCGGGCCTGGGGCTGATAAAACAAAAGCCCTTGCACCTGCGAAAGACCTCGGCACTACTATCGGGTCACTGGCAGAAATAGTCACGCCTGAGTCGATCCCCGTCGAAGGCTATGGGCTGGTAGCCGGGTTAAGCGGGACAGGTTCAGCGGAGTGTCCGCCCCAGATTAGAGCTTATCTTGTGCGATACACTCAAACGCAACTGCCTCAGAGCGGTGTGAACGTTGAAAAGCTCATTAACAGTACTGATACGGCGGTTGTACAGATAGAAGCAGTAATGCCGGCGGTAGCCTGGAAAAACCAATACTTCGACGTAAAAGTAACTGCCTTGCCGGGGACGCGAACAACCTCGCTGGAACACGGCTGGCTGTACACCGCAGAGCTCAAAGCCAGAGGAACCTTTGGCATAACTACAAGAGTTTTAGCAAATGCTGAAGGGTCGGTCTTCGCAGACAAGATCGGTGCTGCCGCAACTGATAATAGGGTCGGATATGTCTTAGCCGGCGGAAAGGTTCTTAGCCAGCAAAGGATAAGCCTGGAGCTTCGCCGTCCCGACTTTCAGACCGCGAGCCGTATCCGCAATCGGCTGAACGAACGTTTTGGGTTGGGCGTGGCTGAGGCAGTTTCTCCTGCTCGGATTGAGCTGATGGCGCCTGCTGAGTACAGGGGCCGAGAGCAGAGATTTATCGCGATGGTCAGGGCGATGTACCTTGATCAGACGCCGGAAATCACTAAGGAAAGGATAATGACGTTTGTTAAAGAGCTTGCAGTTTCTCAGGATAAGCAGACCAGTGAGATCGCTCTTGAGACCGTCGGCAGTGCAAGCATTGATAAAGTGGGTGTTTTGCTGAGTTCGTCCAACGAAGAGGTGAGGTTCCGAGCAGCCAGATGTATGCTCAGCCTGGGCAGTCAGCAGGGCATGGAGACGCTCAGGCAGATTGCTGTGGATAAGAATTCTGCATATCGGCTCGAGGCGTTGCGGGCGATGGCTGTACCAGCGGCGCGGGACTATGCAGCAGCCGTATTACGCAGGCTGCTGCTTGACAGCGATTTTAACATCAAGTTGGCTGCATACGAGCAGTTACGGGAAGTGGACGACCCCGCTTTGACACGGGAGCGCATCGGACGTAGTTTCTTTCTGGAACAAATCGCACAGAGCAGAGAGAAGGTCATCTTTGTCTCTCGCAGCGGGCAGGCGCGAATCGCGATATTTGGCGCTCCGATATTGTGTCACGACGATATTTTTGTGCAATCAGCCGAGGGCGATATAATACTGAATGCCCCGGCTGGGCAAAAATATGTTTCACTAATACGCAAGCATCCCAAACGACCCAGCGTAATAACACAGTTGAAAAGCTCGTTTGAGCTCGCTGATATTATTCGAACACTCTGTGAGGAGCCGTCGACCAAAGCTGAGTCCGCCGGAGGCGGACGCGGTTTAGGGGTCTCGTATGCCGAGGTGATAGCCCTGTTGAAGCAGATGTGTGAGAAAGGTGCTGTAGAAGCCCAGTTTCGCCCCGGACCCTTGCCGAAAATCGGGTAATTGTCAAGAAATCGCAAACCATTGGCCGACAATAATAGTGCCCGAAGAGGGGATAGCGTATAGTATTTAGCCCCGCAATCTCTCGACCGGGCTCGGGACAGGTTTATTGCGGGGTTCGCGGCCATCAGCATAAGGTGAGAAATGAGACTGGAAAAAATCGTTCTTGATGGATTCAAAAGTTTCGCAGACAAAATGGAATTTGCCTTCGATTCCTCAATAACCGGTATTGTGGGACCTAACGGCTGCGGCAAAAGCAATGTTGTCGACGCGGTAAAGTGGGTCCTCGGAGAACAGAGTGTCAAGAGCCTGCGAAGCGACCAGATGGCCGATGTAATATTCAGCGGAAGCGGCAGCAGAAAACCCGTGGCGACTGCTGAAGTAAGCCTGGTTCTCTCCAATCGTGACGGCAACGGAACAGGCCGGCTGCCGATCGACGCCGACCAGGTGCAGATATCGCGCAGAATATACAAAAGCGGAGAAAGCGAATATCGGATAAATAGCAAAATGTGCCGGCTGAAAGATATTCGAGAACTATTTATGGACACAGGAGTTGGCACCAGGGCCTACTCGATAATTGAACAGGGACAGATTGAACAATTAGTGAGCGCGTCGAAAACAGATAGAAGGGCTGTCTTTGAAGAGGCAGCCGGCATAAGCAAGTACAAAGTGCACAAGAAAGAAGCCCTTCGTAAGCTGGAACGTACGGAGCAAAACCTGCTTCGGCTTGCAGATATACTGGGCGAAGTCCAAAAACAGTTGCGAAGCGTCAAACTCCAGGCCGGCAAAGCAAGAAGTTATCTGCAATATACTCAAAGGCTGAAAGAGCTGCAGGTTACTTATTCGCTGGTCGAGTACGCCAAGAATGATGCCGAGCTGAAGGAGCGAAAAAGTGCCCTTGCGAAGCTGCAGGAGCAGCTGGCGCAGGTCGCTGGTGAGCTTGCCAAGAACGATACTTTGGTGAGCAAGCTGGGCGAACGGAAGATCGAGGCGGAGCACAAGTTAAGTCGGATCGACAATTCGCTGGTTTCCATCCAGAGCAAAATCGAGCAGCAGCTTCAGCGTATCGAGTTCTTGCGCACGAGAATTGAGGAGCTGCGGCAGAGAAAAGTAAGCGCTTCCCAGCGTATCGAAGAGCTGCAAGGGCAAAAAAACGCCCTGGCGGAAAATCTGTCTCGGCACAAATGTGAGCTGGAGAGCTGTGAAAGTGTGCTAAAAGAGAAAAACCATGCCATTGACCAGGTTCAGGAGGCTTTGCGAGAGATAAGTGCGACGTCTCTGGCGCTCCAAGCGGAATTGGAGGATAACAAATCCGGCATCATCGACATAGTCAGAAGAACCGCACAACTGCACAACGAGATCCAGAGCGTATCTGTTTACCGGAACAATTTGACGAGCCAAAAGGACCGTCTTGCCAGCCGGGCTGAAAATGCCAGGGTTGAAATTGAAAAACTGCTCACCGACAAGGCGCAGCACAAAGCCCGTCTGGACGATATCGAAAAGGTGCTGAACGAGCTGCATCGCAGCCTCGAATCAAAACGCAGTGACGCAGAGGTGCTGGACTCCGCCATCGCGGCGGAGGGCAAGCGGCTGGCCCAAAACAAGGAAACACGAAGCGCGCTGACCGGGGAGCTGGCGATATTGACCGACATGGAGAAAAAACGCGAGGGCATCGGCAGCGGCGTTAAGATCATCCTCCGGAACCAGCCGGCCGAAAATGGGCAATTAGATTATGTCCAAGGGATATTGGCAGAAATAATAGCAGCCGATTTTGAATATGCTAATGCCGTTGAGGCTGCTCTGGAGGGCAAGACCGATGCTGTGGTAATCAATAGTGCAGCCGGGCTGCTGACCGATACAAAGACAATTGAAAAACTTGATGGCAGAGTGAATTTCGTACCCCTTGATAGAATAGGACCGTTCGTAGATACACAAGACTTTTCGGGGTTGCCTTGTGTAAAGGGCAGGCTTGCTGAGTTCCTAAAATACGACAGCAAATACGCGCCGCTGGTTTGGAATTTGCTTGGCAGCGTGATAGTGGTTGAGTCGGTTGACGCAGCATTGCAGCTCGCCGAGAGTACGCCGGGCGGCTACAGGTTTGTCAGTTTAGAGGGTGAGCTCGTTGGCGCTGATGGGACCATGGTCTTGGGGCCGCTGGGTAAAGCAGCGGGCTTGATATCGCGCAAAAGCAGGCTCCGCCAATTGCAGGACACGATTAGCAACATTACTTCTGAAATTACGGTGCTCCAAGAGCACATCGAGCGGAACAATCAGGCAAAGGCGCACCTGGAGAAATTGTGCAAGGACTTGCGGACGGCGATCTACGAGGCCAATACGGAAAAAATGCAGGCAGCTTCAAAGCTCGGTGTCATCGAACAAGGCATAAAGCAGCTCAGCCAGGAGCAGCCTCTGATAGCGGGCGAAATCGATCTATTGGAAGAACAGATAGCTGAGTCCGTACAGAAGGAGTACGACTCCAAACAGAAGCTGCAGGAAATTGAGGCGGTAAACCAGCAGCGCTCGGCGCGCATAAAGGAGCTTGAGGCAAAATACGCCCAAGTAAAAACGCAGCAGCAGTCACAGACGGACCGGCTTACGGATTTGAAGGTCGCTATAGGCCAAATCACCGAGCAGGCCAAGGCCCTAAAGCAGATAATCGCGAGTCTGGAAAGCCAGATGCAGGCAAACCGTATAGCCGCCGAGACGGCACAGGCAGAGATACAAACCTGCGGTCAGCATTTAGCAGAAGCAGAAAGGGATATTCTCAATTGCGAAGCGGCGGTGTCTGAGCTATTTGTCCAGAAAGAAGAGAATCAGAAAAGCAGCAAGCTGCTGTACGAAGAAATAGAAAAGTTGGCCGAAGAGCAAAAACGAATAGAAGAGCTCGTTCGGCTTAAAGGCGCCGAGAAGACTCAGATTGAGTCCGCCATAGGCGAGCTCAAGATAGAGCTAAGCCAGTTGGAGCTGAAAAGACAAAGCCTGGTTGAGAAGGTGCAGCAAGAGCTGCAGATTGATTTGGCAGAAGCCTACAAAGACTATACAGCGCAGCAAGTGGATTGGGACATGATAAGAGAGGAAATAGCCAACCTCCGCGGCAAAATCGAGCGGCTGGGCAACGTCAACGTGGACGCAATCGCAGAGCAGGAAGGCCTTGAGAAACGCCATGAATTTCTAAGCAGTCAGGTCGAAGACCTCAATAAGAGTAAAGCCCAGCTGCAGCAGCTGATAAGCCGGCTGAATAAAAACAGCAGAGAAAAATTCAGCCAGACATTTGAGCAGATCAGGGTCCATTTCCAGCAGATTTTCCGCAAACTGTTCGGCGGCGGCAGGGCGGACATCGTGCTTGAAGACTCGCAAGATATCCTTGAGGCGGGGATAGAAGTGGTCTCGCGGCCGCCCGGCAAAGAGACAAGAAGCATATCACTGCTAAGCGGCGGCGAAAAGTCGATGACGGCAATCGCACTGCTTTTTGCCATTTTTAAGACAAAGCCCTCGCCGTTCTGTTTTCTTGATGAGATTGATGCGGCGCTCGATGAAGCAAATAATGAGAGATTCAATCTGCTGCTGCGCGATTTCGTTAAGGATTCGCAATTCATTATCATCACTCATTCCAAGCGAACCATGAGCATTGCAGAAGAGCTGTTCGGCATAACAATGCAGACGCAAGGCGTGAGCAAGAAGATAAGTGTCCGTTTCGACCAATATGAGGTAGAGCCCGAAACCGCCGCCGTAGCATAATCGCGTTACCCGGTGGGCAACGCAAGGGGCGTGAGCGGGAGGCCTTAACGTCGTTTCCGCAAAAGCGCCGTGCCCAAACCAAGCAGTATAAGCGTGGCCGGTTCAGGAATTGTGGCAGCCCAACCTTCCGGGTGACCGTCAGGGTTAATGCCTCCACCAACAATAGTCAAACCGTCGGCGGATATTCCAGTTGCATGTTCCAATTTCCAGCCGGTCAGGTTCAGCCCACAACTTTTTTCGAGTACATCCTTAAGATTGCGCATGCCATTACTCTGGTCCCAGATAAACGCCTCTGTTTCATGGGCGCTTGTCATGCTGGCGAAACCAACCACAACCGACCCGTCGGCGAAGACGGCATAGGCACGACTGTAGAAGCGGTCACCTGGCAGGTCACCCAGGCCAATTACTACACCGTTCTCCCAGCGGAGCTTCGCCTGAGGCAGAGTAGCTTTCGCCTACGACGACAGAGCCGTCGGCGGAAACGCCATAGGCCTTGCTGAAGAAGTCACCCCCGGCCAGGTCTCCGAGTCCTTGAAAACGACAGGTAGCAGCCGATGAAATATCAGTAAAGCATAGAAGTGCCGATATAAACAATATCGCCCTGACTTCAAGGCAACCAACTCTCCTCATAAGACGTTCTCCCGCGAAAAACGTCACCGAACCGAAACAAAAATATTATACCATGTTTTGACCGGGCCTTGCAACCACATCGATCAGTTAGTGGCGAACCAACACTAATCCGGTTGAAGTGTACGACAAATTTGACGTTCAGACGTCCTATTATTAGGTGGAGAAATACCGATGGAACAACGCTTCAAGATAGAAACCGATGGGCTGACGCGGTCATGGATGCGGCACGACCGCGAGACTCTGCGAGACTATCTCGTGCAGGGCGTTGAAGACCCTCGCATCAACATTCAGAGCATTTTGACGCGACACTTTCTTGTCGAATGTCTGTTCGGCGATAAATTCTCGGCCTTCATGGAACAGGAGTTACGTTTCGCTCTGGTTGTGAACTGGCTGCTGAAGCTGCTGAAGACACGCATCAATCCGTGGCAACTGCACGGCCTTTTGGATGGACTGTTGCAGGGGCGGCGCGAAGCCGACGGCTTAGAGATACCACCGTTTCTATCAGAGACATTTGCCAGCCTATCACTGCCAAACTACATCTGCGATTTGCTCAGTTGGGCCCCGGTTGAGACTACTGACGTGCCCATTCCTGAGTATCTTATGAATACATTTGCGGCTATCTGGCGGGAGCTGCTGGAGAATGAAATGCCCCGGCGTATCTCTGTGCTCGAGCCGGGCTGCGGATCTGCCAACGACTATCGGTTCATTGACGCCTATGGTCTTTCTCGGCTGCTGGACTACCATGGCTTCGACCTGTGTGAGAAGAACATTCACAACGCCAAAGCGATGTTCCCGCAGGCGTGTTTCAAGGTGGGCAACGTACTTGAAATCGACGCGCCGGACAAAACGTTCGATCACTGTTTCATGCACGATTTGTTTGAGCACCTTTCGATAGACGCAATGGAACTGGCAATCTCGGAGATCTGCCGTGTCACCCGGCAAGGCATCTGCGTCGGATTCTTCAACATGCACGAAGCTGATGACCATATCGTAAAAACCGTTGGCAACTACCACTGGAACAAGCTGAGCCTGGCCAGAACAAAGGCTTTATTCCAGAAGCACGCACGTCATACGTTGGATGGGCACGCAGCGGTTGTTGATGCTATTCACATCGACACGTTTCTTATGTCGCAGTTCGGCCGCTGTGACTATCATAACAAAGACGCCTATACTCTCATCGTAAGGTTATGACGACAAAGGGTGGCAGCGTCAAAACCGCAGGTTTTGCCGATGGCTCATCACTACATTACTGATGCCTGAGATTCACGGTTGCAGGCTATCCTGCTTGTTGTTACAATCCGGCCTCGTCTTGTTGCTTATGATGAGAGCTGAAAATGACAGAGAAATTGGATAAGCACGTATTGCGAAATGGAATGGTTCTTCTGGGCGAGCAAATGGAGGCGGTTGAGTCGGTGGCCTTTGGCTTTATGCTGCCGGCCGGCGCCGCTTTGCTGCCGCAAGGCTGCTGCGGGGCTGCAAATGTCATCGCCGATTGGATTTTCAGAGGCGCCGCAGATAAAGACAACAGGCGGCTCGGCGACGCCCTTGACGGGCTCGGCCTGCATCGGGCAGAAGCAGTCAGCAGCTCCCATCTAACTATCGGTGCAGCTTTGGAAGCCACAAACCTGGCGAAAGGATCGGAGCTGTACGCGGACATCGTGCTTAAACCACACTTGAAAGACGAGCACTTTGAATTGGCCAGGCAATTAGCCGTCGATAGGGTGCGCGCTTTAGATGACGAGCCCCGACAAAAGGTTATGCTGAAACTGCAGGAACAGTTCTACCCGCCGCCTCTGGGCCGCAGTGCCGTTGGAACCATCGACGAATTGGAGACTCTAACGGCCCGCAAGACGCATCAGATTGTAAAGGACCAATTCAGTCTTTCGCAGACAGTTTTTGCAGTTGCGGGTAAATACGACTTCGATGCTGTTTGTCACCAGATGGAGGATTTGTTCGACAAGGACAGCATCCCTTCTTGCTTTCGCAAGAAAGCAGGGGGACAGCCTGTGGTCTTGGGTGGCCAGCCGGCAAGATACGCCCATATAGACAGTGATTCTGCACAGGTGCACATCGGCCTGATGACCGAGACCGTTAAGCCCGATGACCGGAACTATTACAACGCCAGAGCGGCGGTGTCGGTTCTGTCCGGGGGTATGAGCGCCAGGTTATTCACTGAGGTAAGAGAAAAACGCGGCCTATGCTACGCAGTCGGAGCTCGCTACCATGCTCTAAAAGAGGCTGCCGGCATAATGTGCTACGCGGGCACAACGCCGGAAAAAGCTCAGCAGACGCTGGAAGTGATCATAGGCGAGTTTAATCGGCTGGGCGAAGGAATAAACCAAGAAGAGATCGACCGGGCCAAAGCCGGCCTGAAGAGCTCCTTGATTCTGCACAGTGAATCATCCAGCAGCCGAGCCGGCGGAATTGCCGCCGACTACTATATGCTGGGCAGAGTTCGCAGCCTGGACGAAATCAAGAACAGGATTGAGCAAACAACCGTTGACTCGGTTCTGGACTTCTTGCGGGAGAAAAAATTCGGAGATTTTACGGTGGTGACAGTTGGTCCGAAGGAAGTGGATGTTTAACCACGGATTACACGGAGCTCACTGATTCGAACCACGGATTACACAGATTCCGCGGATTTGCTTTCCAGCAGTCTCAATCCGTGTAAATCCGTGTCTCAAAGTATTCTCCGTGTTAATCTGCGAAATCCGTGGTTTCTTTACATTGGTTGTTTGTTTTCCGTGTTAATCTGTGAAATCTGTGGTTAGTAGAGCAAAGTATGGAATTTAAGAGCGAGAAATTAACGAACGGCATAGATCTAATCGGGGAGGTTAACAAATTTGCCAAGTCGGCTGCGGTTGGATTCTTCGTCAAAACTGGTTCCCGTGACGAGACCGAGCAGATAAATGGTGTGTCGCATTTCCTTGAGCACATGCTATTCAAAGGCACGGAAAAGCTAAGCGCATTGGAAGTCAACGAGGCGTTCGATAGAACCGGCGCCGATTTCAATGCCGGCACCAGTTGGGAAAGTACTGTTTTTCATGCAGCCGTTCTGCCGGAGTACTTGGTGGAGGTGACTAAGCTGTGGATAGAGCTGATGAGACCTGCGCTGCGAGAAGAAGATTTCAGCCTCGAAAAAGACGTAATCAAGCAGGAAATTGCAATGTACAAAGACACGCCGAGCTTTGATGTGATGGATAGGTGCAGAAAGCTGCACTTCGGGCAGCACCCTTGCGGAAATAGCATTCTCGGCAGCGAGGAAAGTATAGATGGTCTGACAGCCCAGCAAATGCGGGACTATTTTACAGGCCGTTATACGCCCAACAACATGGTCTTTGCCTGTGCGGGCAATTTTGAGTGGGACCAAATCTGTTCAACTGTCGCAACAGCCTGTAGTGCCTGGCAACGCCAAAGGGTTGCAAGAAAACTGGATGCCTGTGAAGGCAGCAAGAAGAAGGAACGACTTGGCAGGTTAAACCTGTCTCGTGAGCATATATGCCTGATGAGCCCGAGTGTGTCTGCTCAGGACCCGAGCAGATTTGCCGCCGATCTTCTGGCAACTATCGTCGGCGATTGTGTGGGCTCGCGATTTTACTGGGAGCTGGTTGACACGGCACTTGCCGAAACCGCAGAAATGCAGTTTGGGCCAATGGATGGTACAGGCGTGTTGTGTACTTATATCAGGTCCAGCCCCGGCAATGTCACAAAGGTGCTCGATATTGTCAGGGACATTTTTGACAGTCTTTCCAGGACCGGCGTAACCGAAGAAGAATTGAGCAAGGCCAAAAATAAGGTCTTGAGCGCGTTGGTCATCAAAAATGAGCTGCCGATGGGTCGGCTGGTTGACCTGGGTTTTAACTGGATGTATTTGCAGCAGTATCGCACCATCGAGCAGGACATTGCGGCTGTTAAAGCGGTTACCACCGATGATATTGGCACCCTCATACAACAGCTTAATCCGGGGGCTTTTACACAACTGTCTATCGGGCCTGCGGAACCGGCTTAGTCTGCCCGCCAAAACCTAACGTGCGACCGAAATATCCGGCTTACCATCTGTCAGCCCAGCGATATCGGGCACGAGGCCGTGCGGCTTATTCTTTTGGCCCGTGCTTGCGGAGTTAGCTATTCTGCTTCAGAAGACTGAAAGATTGCTTCTTCGGGGTTCTTGATCGCCGAAAGGATGTTTTCTGCGACCTTCTCAATCAACTTGCTGCCCCAGAATGGATCATTTAGGTCATAGTATATGACCCGGATATGGTGCAGATCAAAGGGAACATCATGGTCATTGGAGGAAACCAGAACTACCGGTTTCTTGAGCGCGTGTGCCAAGCCGAGCTCATAGAACACGTTAGGATTCCGAGTCGTGAGTTCTGCGAGTAAGACCTTAGCCCCGTTTATCCCGCGCCAAACCTGATCCATGATCTTTCCTGTGCCGAAGATGTCGGCGTCAGCCCGCACCGGCTGGAGCCCAGCCTTCTGGATAGCCGGCTTGTAAATCTTATCGTAGTAAGTCCCATGGGGATCGACGAAGGGCATCATTACGAAGCAAGTATCCGTTGAACTGACACTTATGCCCTTTCCCAGCTTCTTGAGGCGCGCCTCAGTGTCGACTGAGACTTCGGCACCACCGGCAACATCTATGATACGAAACTTGCCGTTGGTCTTTTCGATAAGCTCTGCGTAAATCAGGGACTCGATGAATATGGACTTAAACTCTGCTAACTTGTCTTGAGGGATACCGAACTTATCAACGAGAGCATTGTCGAAGAATTGCTCGTCTGGCAGGTTTTCACCTCGGTAGTGCTCGTATACATCCGATATTTCAGGAGCGTTAAGAACAGCCTTGCGAAGACCTTTCACCCCAGCATTCTCTTCTTGGGGGCGTAAGATCATCTTTGCGAGATCGGTCAGCTTAATCCTTCCCGAAGCCCTCTCAAGAAGCCCGAACTTGGTGGCAGAACTAAGCTCCAGCGCGTAGGGCCCCTTGTTATACGTGAGACCAACGAAACTTGCAGATTCCTTCTCGCTGCATTCACGACCCGCATTCTGCTCGAGAATTGCCTGAGGAATGCGGAGCGCGCGTTCGAGCGTGTGTCTGGGATACTTGGCTTTGCGGCCTGAGGATTTCACGTTATCCTGTGTCGTAACAGGCCCCTTTTTCCTTTTGCTCTTACCGCGCTTAGCGCGCCACCTGAGTTGGGATACGTACTTGGGATCGACCTTGAGGCCCTCGGTCGCAAGAGCCTCGGCAACATCGGGCGGTTTGGCCCGAGGATGCGCAGAGAGGTAGTCTCTCACAGCCTGGGCTTTGCTTTTTGTCTTATTAGGCATCGTTAACCTCCACAATTTGCATTGTTACTTGCCTGGTTTTGCGATGAACCAACCATTCTTTATATAGTTTACACAAGCAATCGAGACGAGCTCCTGTCCCCAACGCTTCTGGGGCTGTTTCAACAGATAGGTGCAAATCAAGCGTCATGAAGAAGCCCGCCGCTTTTGGCAGAAATATTATGGCTGGAATTGACGCAAAAGGCAAGAGAAAAAAGTGCAAAAGAGCGATTAGCCCCCGGACCCTTCGACAGGCTCAGGGCAGGCCCCGTGCCGGGGGGCTGGTTACTGCCCACCCCTGTGGTGGGGGCCGGATACTCATCACTTTGCCCTTGATTGCTCTGGCCGATTTCGTTACATTATAAAGGTGTCAGTCGCCGACGCTCCAAGAGCCTCCGCCGGCTCGTCCTGCGCAGCGAATCGCTGCTTCGCAGAGCGGGGAGCGGCTACGTCTCTCTCGCGAAGGCGGAAGCTATGGCGACGGAGCGAGGAGACCGTGATGGCAGGTGAGAATAACAACAACCGACAACGAAACCCCGGAAGGCCAAATTCCGAATTCAGAATTC
>Ga0315285_10003407_pt1 | contig 16578 bp, 16 predicted proteins | sample YL17G09_36_MG_FD_203698 | JGI IMG/M metagenome (GOLD analysis project Ga0315285, IMG submission 203698) | Sediment microbial communities from Yellowstone Lake, YNP, Wyoming, USA - YL17G09_36 | ecosystem: Environmental > Aquatic > Freshwater > Lake > Sediment | place: USA: Wyoming | collected... | reverse complement strand
CTCCAGCGCCAACTGGAGAAGCAGATTGCCCCCCGCAGCGTGCGCTGGGTGCACACGGATGGCATCCACCTGACGCTCAAGTTCCTGGGCGACACCTCCACGGATAAACTTCCCGAGATCAAGCAAGCGCTGGCAGCCGTGGCCCGCAACGCCCCTGCCTGTACCTTTACCGTCGGGGAACTGGGCTGCTTCCCCAACCCGCGCCGCCCGCGCGTCGTGTGGGTGGGGGTGCAGGAGCCGACGGGACGAATGGCCGCGCTGCAGGACGCCGTCGAGGAAGTGATGGCTCCGCTCGGCTATCCGCCGGAGGGACGCGGCTTCACGCCACACCTGACGTTGGGCCGCGTCCAGCAGCGCGCCTCCCACAGCGACGCCGCACGCATCGGCGAAGTCGTCGCACGCACGACGGTAGACGTGCTGGCCGAAGTCTCCGCCGGCCACTTTGCGCTCATCCGCAGCGTGCTCAAGTCCACGGGGGCGGAGTATACGACGCTGGAAGAGTTTTCAATGCGTGGGGGGGGACTTTACTCAGGGGAACTCGTAGGAACTCGTTCGTAGGAACTCGTGGGAACTCGACTGGAACCACCCCATCCTCGCCCCTTGATTGCCGTCATCGGTGGCTCGGCACCGACACCGGAGGAAGTGGCAGCCGCCGAGGCCGTGGGCCGCGCGCTGGCCAAGGGGGGGGCGGTGCTCATCTGCGGCGGGCGCGGCGGGGTGATGGAGGCGGCCTGCCGGGGCGCCAAGGCCGCCGGCGGCCTCACCGTCGGCATCCTGCCCGGCCCCGACCGGAGCGAGGCCAACCCCTACGTGGACATCCCCATCGTCACCGGCATCGGCGTGGCACGCAACGCCATCGTTGCCCGCACTGCCCAGGTGGTGGTTGCCGTCGGAGGAAGTTATGGCACGCTGAGCGAGATCGCGTTCGCGCTCCAGTTCGGCGTGCCGGTGGTGGGGCTGGGGACGTGGGAAGTGCGGCGCGCGGGACACCCGCCCGTGCCCATCGTCTACGCCGCCACGCCCGAGGAGGCGGCCGCCCGTGCGCTGGCGCTGGCGAGTAATTCACTCCTGGGGCAATTTGACTTGCGGTGATTTCCATTCTATAATGATTACAGGCGGTACTCTGGTGGGGTGGGAGGTACAGTGGCACTCACCGGGGCGACTTTTTTGGGATCCCACCGACGGGGAAGCGAATGGGGTTGGTTTCCGAGTGAGGGGTGGGGGTAGTGCGTGTTCCGTGTTCCGTGTTGCGTGTTTCGTGTGAAGGGCTTTTCCTGGGGTCCTTGGGAAGTAGGAAGTGAAGTGGACTATGGAGCGGGATGAGGTAGTCAGGGTGTTGGGTGAGCATCGGCAGGAGTTGGGCCGGTTTGGCGTGAAGTCTCTGGCGCTTTTCGGGTCGGTTGCCAGGGGGGAGAGCCGGCCGGGGAGTGACGTGGACGGCGATTACACGCTGGAGCGCCACCAATGGCTGGATCAGTACACGGTCGAGGAGATCGTGCAGGAAATCCAAAGACGACGTGATATTGGGCAGGGCATATCCCGGGATAGCTGATGAATCTCTACGTCCCGGCAATCCCGTCGGCAATAATCTTGCCTTTGTGGAGTGGGCAGATGTATTGTGCGAAGGGTGGCGCAATCTGCGCCGTCCCCGGGACAACATCATCGTCCTGTACAGCCAATGATACTTTTTGTATGTTGGGAGAACAAGAGTTGGATACCCTTGAATCTGAGGAGCGCGGATAATGGCCGAAAACAAGGTGCAAGACTTTCAGCGCAAGGTGTGGGATGCTGCCAACTTGATGCGCTCGGCTGGCCTGAACACACTGGATTACATCGAGCATTTTACCTATTTCTTGTTTCTAAAGTTGCTAGATGACCGGGAGCGCCAGCAAGAGCAAGTTGATCCGACTTATCGCACTCGATTGGGTGATGACCGTTGGCGCTTTTGCCATTGGTTTCAGCACGAACCGGACTTGCCTTGGTTCATCAGCCAGCAACTCTTCCCCTACTTGGCACAGCTCCCAAACCGTCCAGGCGTTGACAACAGCGACCTGCGTATGATCTTTGCCGATGCCTACCTGCTTTTGCGTGAACCCGAGGCCCTGCGGCGCGTATTGAGTATTGTCCAGACGATCAACCTCGAAGACTATGAGTTTGACATTAAGGGCCAAGTCTACGAATTCCTTCTGGCTAAGATGGCCAATGAAGCTGGGCAACTTGGCCAGTTCTTCACGTCACGTCACCTGATTGATCTGATGGTTAGCCTGGTCGATCCCCAGGTGGGTGAAGCAGTCTACGACCCAGCCAGTGGAACTGGTGGCTTTCTCATCCGTACTTACGGACACCTACATGATGCTCTAATGCGAAACGCCCCGGACGATACAGAGAAGTTGCGTTTCCTGCGCCAGGAGACGATCTTTGGCCGCGAACTTAGCCCGCGTGCTCACAAGTTGGGAGTAATGAACATGATTCTTCATGGCGATGGCCATAGCCACCTGACATGTGGTGATTCGTTGAGTGCTGGTGCCCAAGAACCTGACCGCTACGATGTGATTTTGACCAACCCACCGTTCGGCTCTGTGACTGTACCCAGGCAGGATCTGGCTGATTTTCCGGTACGGACGCGTAATCCAGAGTCGCTCTTTCTTCAACACATTATGTTGAGCTTGAAACCTGGCGGGCGAGCAGCAATGATTGTCCCGGAGGGTTTACTATTCCGGGATGGTGCAGAGCGCAAAATTCGCCAGCGACTGCTGAAAGATTTCACAGTAGATGCGATCATCTCGTTGCCTGCCGGTATCTTTTTGCCATATACCAGTGTAAAGGCGGATATTCTCATTTTTCGCAAAGGCGGCCCAACTCAACGGGTCTGGTTCTTTGAGGTGCGGAACGACGGCTTTGAGCTAACTGCCGCTCGTCGTCCCATCACGGGCCGTAACGATCTTGATGTGCTACGCGAACAATGGGCTACCAAACCGGAAGCTGAGCAATCTTGGTGGGTGGATGCAAAACGTGTCGCCCAGACGAACTGTGTTCTTTCGGCCAGCCGTTATACACCAAGCCGAGCAAAGCCAGGGCCGTATCCGTGGGTCCCTATGAGTAAACTGCTGCGCCGTCACCAAGAATGGATCACCATCAACGACAGCGAACTGTACAAGCGGGCTACAGTTAAGCTTCATGGTGGTGGAGTTGTGTTCCGTGATACAGTCTATGGCCACCAGATTCGCACGAAACGCCAACAAGTAGCGCGATCTGGACAGGTGCTCGTGGCTGAAATTGACGCCAAATCTGGCGCTTTTGGTGTTATCCCGCCAGAACTGGACGGAGCAATCGTCGGTTCGCACTATTTTCTCTATGATGTCGTATCCCCAGATGTGCTGACTGAATATCTTGAGTTGGCCCTCAGCCATGAGTCGCTAGAAGAAGAGATTAAGTCCTATGTCCGAGGTTCGACAAACTATGCATCTATCCGTCCTAACGACTTCCTGGCATTGAGTATTCCATTGCCCCCAATGGGAAAACAACAGGAGATCGTAGCACGTCTTCAAGCAGCCAGGGCAGCAGTTGACCAAGCGAAGAAACACGCCGAGTTGATTCATCACGAGGTGGAGATGGACATATTTGGTACTTACGAGACAGACCAGGAAGACGGGGCCGGGACCGCATAGGCTCAGGAGATCTATATGTTCAACTACATCAGTATGAAGAACTTTAAAGCGTTCCGAACGGCGAGCCTGGAGTTGAGGCCGATTACTGTGCTGGCCGGAGCCAACAGTTCTGGTAAAAGTTCTATCATCCACGTCTTATTGCTGCTCAAGCAGACATTGGAAAGTCATCGCAACCGCCCTCTGATTCTCAGTGGCGAGTTTCTCAACTTCAGTCGCTATGATGAGATCGTTTTTGGCAGGCGCAAGGATGAACCGGTTACATTCAGCTTGGCATTGACTGGTCAGAGTTTACCCACCTCACTGACCAGGGGGCGACTATCCGCGTTTTTCGGCCCGGCTGAAGTCGAAACCATACTCACTGCTGGGCAACCGGAAAGACTGCGGAGCATGTATGAAGTCACATATAAAGTCACATTTGCCCCATTTCAGGAAAGAGAACGAAGGGGGATCACTATACGCTCCGCATGTGCATCATCACTGTTAGCTGGGCTAGAGTTGCGACGCGCCGAGTTAAGGCTGGAACAGGCTGCCGAGGAAACTTATACAGGCACGGTAAGCATTCCGAGCCCGGGGGGATTGACGCCTCTCCATGACATCGTGGACGTTGAGTGGACTAATTTCTTGCCTGCAAGAGCTGATTACCGTACACGTGATATGAAAGGTAAGGCAGGACGCAACGAAGTTCCTTTGGATCTGTTTGCTATTCCCAATCTGCGAGTGGAGCTCACTGAGCGGCTGCACTATGTGGGACCACTGCGCAGCGAGCCGCAACGCGCCTACTTTGTATTAGGTGATAGAGTGGAATTAGGTTATCGAGGTGAATACACCGCCCAAGTCCTTTTGCTAGAACGCGACGAGCCGGTGGACTATGTCATTGACGGTCAGTTTCGAGAGAAAGCCATTGGCTTGCTTGAGGCGGTCAACCGCACGCTGAAGATGATGAACTTACAATCTATTGAGCCATTCTCTCGAGAAGGGGTTGTTTCTCAACTGATGTTACCACTCATCCGTGACGACAAGCCGATAGTAACCATTGTGGATGTCGGTTTTGGCATCAGCCAGCTTTTGCCCATCATCGTGGCTGGCTTGCGGGCCAACAGAGGGGACACACTCATTCTTGAACAGCCTGAGACGCACCTGCACCCCAAGGTACAGGAAGCCCTGGCAGACTTTCTTGTCTTGTTATACCATCTGGGCAAGCACGTGATTGTCGAGACGCACAGCGATCATCTCATCAATGGGCTGCGTGTGCGTATTGTTGATGACCAGACTGACACACTCAAGGATGCCGTTCAGGTTGCTTTTGTGCGTATCCCGGAAGCAAAAGGCGAAGGCTCGTTGATCGAACCTCTTCAATTTGACGAGTATGGAATGATTGTTAACTGGCCCCCCGAGTTTATGTCCGACGGTATGAAACAGATGCAAGAGATACTTCGTCTGGGCGTTGAGAAGCAACGGAGAAAACGGAGCCGATGAAACTCTTGTGCATCTATGACCCTGCTATCATTCTGCCTGTACGTTACGAATGGTCCACTGTGGAAGCGGCCCGCGAGGCTTTTGTGGAACACAATGAAGCGCAGGCTGTCTTCGGATTCAAAGTGGCGATTACAGAGACGCTGCAATTGGCTCTAGCCGGTGTGCCCAATGGCACACCCGCGACGGCTGGCGGTATGGCAATCGCGTTGCTGGGGTACCTGACCGGCTCAGAACGCAACAAGCGGTTTTGCATTGTAATGATAGACGATGCGACGCCCTCCTTCTCACCTCAAGGAGATACTTTGTCTCCTCACAGTTCAGACCTGGACATCCAGGTAGTGTATGATGACCTACGGCATTTGCTCGGCTGGTGCTGGCAAAATCACTCCAGAAAGGCACGTTTTGCTAGTTGGCAAATTGATCAGGAACGTGGGGCCGGTGATGAACTGATTGGAGTTCAAGGTGAACGTATTCCCATTGTCCGCAGTCGCTATGGCTGGGGTGAAGCCTACCGGCAACTTAGAAGGCCCCCGGCCAATCTATTACCGAATGCGTTCATATCTGCTTCAGCAGACGAAGTGGTTTTCCGCTTTCGCCCTCCTGTGGATTTCTTGGAAGATGAGCAAGATTTGCAGCGTCAGCGGCTACCGCGAAATATGGTCGAGAGCGGTAGATGGCGTGAAATTGGCGGGAACAAGAGAGGATTTGAGGACTGTTGGGGCAATTTCTGGATGTGGAACCGGAATCGGAAGCACTGGGATGTGCAAATCACCGAGCAGATGCGAAGAACTCTGGGAGTGGACGATTATCACCTAAACGTGGAGCCTGGTGACGCCCGTATTGTCGAAGGATTTCAACCTGTCCCAGAGGCTATGCGCCGTTTTTCAACCTGGCAGGCGTCGTAAGGATGTGGGGAGCCAACGGTGCCCTGTGTGTCTCGTTCTGGTGATCCGTGCTCTGGCAACCACAGCATTTCCAGGGGAGCGGCGGTGTGGCCAGGGCTCCTGATCCTCGTCACGCTCGTGTGGGCCAATTCGTTCGTCGCGATCAAGCACGTGGTCGAGTACGTGACGCCGCTGGAACTGGTCACGGTGCGGTTTGTGCCGGTGGCGCTCACGTTTGCGGCGCTGCTCTTGCCCACGCGCGGGCGGCAGGTCTGGCAGTTGGTCCGCAGCGACGGCTGGCGGGTGGCGCTGTCCGGGCTGACCGGCGCGGTGCTCTACAACGTCTTCCTCGGCTGGGGCGAGACGCGTGTGACGGCCGGGACGGCCAGCCTGATCATCGCGCTCAACCCCGCCTTCACGTACGTCCTCGCGGTGGCCTTCCTGGGTGAGCGGTTTGCCTGGCAGCGGGCGCTGGGGCTGGCGGTGGCGTTCGGCGGGCTGTTCGTGATCGTGCGCTGGGGCAGCGGGCGGCCGGTGACGCTGGACGACCTGGGGTACGCGCTGGTCACGCTGCTGGCGCCGGTGTGCTGGGCGACTTATACGGTGTCGGGTAAACTCCTGTTGGAACGGCATTCGCCGCTGTTGGTGACGGGCGTCTCGATGATGTTCGCGGGGCTGTTCTCGCTGGCCTTCGTGCGGCCGTTGCTCGTGGTCCGGTTGCCGGCGTTGCCGGCGTCGTTCTGGTGGGCGGTGCTCTTTCTGGCGTGGCCGTGCACGGTGTTTGCGTTCAGCGTGTGGTTCGGCGCGCTCGAGCGCATGCCGGCCGGGCGCGTGGTGGGTTTCGTGTACCTGGTGCCGATGTTCGCGGTGACGTTCAGCCACTGGCTGCTGGACGAGCCGGTCACGCCGGCGCTGGTCGTCGGGGCGGCCATCCTGGTGGGCGGGGTGTGGTTGATCAACCGGCGTTGGGAGACAGGGTGACAAGGAGACAAGGAGACAAGGAGACGGGGAGACAAGGCGACAGCGATGAGAAAACAACAAGCCGCCCCCATATTGGGAGCGGCCTTTGCCTGGTGACTGGTCTCGCGTTACGCCAGGATGTTCTGGAGCCGCATGGCGAGCGACATGTCGCCGCTGATCCTGATCTTGCCCTGCATAAACGCGGACATGGCGTTCAGTTCGCCGTTGGACATGGCGATCAGGTCCTTGGCGCCCATGGAGAGTGTCATGTTGGGGGTGGCGGTTTGTCCCTGCTCGACCTTGGCCTTGCCGTTGGCCAGCGTCAGCGTATGCTTGCCGCCGCCTTCCCCGCTCAGGTCGAAGAGGATAACGGCGTTGAGCCCCTGAAGTTTCGCCGGATCCAGGGTTTGGATGCGGTCTAAGACCTCTTGCACGTTTGTGATAGCCATTCTCTTTCCTCCTGGGGATGATTTGTGTCCATTATACCCCGACGTGCGCTCCTGTCAATTTGGTTGTGGGACGCGGATTAACGCGGATGAACGCGGATAAGATCGGACACGGATTTTACGGATGAACACGGATTTAGATCTGATCAGAATCCGTGTTTATCCGTGTTCATCCGCGTCCAATGGGATTTTTGGCCTGGATGATGAGGGTGTAGGGCAGGCGGCGCATGGTCTTGTATTCCGGGGCGTTGACGTCGAACAGTCCCACGTAGGGGAAGCGCGCCAGTCTCTCGTCGGAGGCGTCCTCGACGTCCGCTGCGTTCTGCTCGACGATACGCTCGAGCGTGAAGCCGGCCTCGATCAACTCGTTGACGATGTGGGACAGCGTGCGCAGGTGGTCGCGCATTTTGGCCGCTGTGCCGTCCTCGTAGGTCCAGTCCCACTCTTCGACCGCGGGCCAGGTGGAGTAGTCGAGCGGCTCGGGCTGCGCCGGATCGCCCGCCAGGTACCAGCCGACGGCCTGGAACCAGGGATGGGAGAGGCAGAAGACGAATCGCCCTCCCGGCACGAGCACGCGCCGGACCTCGCGGTAGGCGGCGCGCAGGTCGGCGACGTAGTCGAAGGCGTAGGAGGAGAGGGCGAGGTCGAAGTGGCCGTCGGGGAAGGCGCTCAGGTCTTCGGCGACACCCAGGACGAACTCGACGTTCACGCTGTTCTCAAGCGCCAGTTGGCGGGCGTGGGTCAGTTGGGCCTGGGAGGGGTCCACGCCGATGCACACAGCACCCCATTTGGCGAGTGCGATGCTGTTCTGGCCGCCGCCGCAGCCGATCTCGATGACCCGTCTGCCGGCCACGTCGCCGAGGAGCCCGAGTTCGCGCTCGCCCGGCGCGAGCGGGCCGTAGTGCACGTCGTCGGTCGAGATGCGCGTGCGGGCCTGGTAGTGGGCGGAGATGGTGTCCCAGCCACGGCGGTTCAGTTCGATGGTGTCGTGATCGTACATTTTTTATGTCTCCTTACTGCGGCTCGAGCCGCGATCAAATTTTTTGGACACAGATTCACACGGATTCATTATTTTGTCCTGTATCCTGCATCCTGCATCCTATATCTTGCATCTTGCACCCTGCATCTTGCGTCCTACACCCCGCTTTTACATCGTCTTCATCTGTGTACGACGATGCCGAGATGAGAGTAGTTGCCTTAGTTGGATTCTGCTTGTATAATGCAGGTACTGGTCAGGAGGAGTCAACAAATGAGCGTCGAAGTCCATACCCTAACGCCTAGAGCGGGCCAATTGGCGATTGATGTTCATCTTTCGGCTACGGTGAACGTTACCGCGTTCAGCGCTCAACAGAAAGTGACTGGTTTCGTCGCTGACGAGGTCAGCACTAATATGCATGGTGGCGAACCACGGCTGGTTGTCGGCGAGCGCATTTACTGGCGTGTCCCGGTCATTTTCTCGATGCCCCCCACCGGCGACCGGGGTGAGGTCGGCACGATTGACGTGGATGTCGAAACCGGCCAACTGATGACCACGCGTGCACTTATCGAGGAGATCGAACACCGTGCCGAATATCTTGCTGCCCATCCCACATTACACTCAACACAGTGATGGAGATTGCCTGGCTGCCTGTGCAAAGATGGTGTTGGACTATCTGGGTGTGCCAGCCGACTATGACCATCTGTTGTGGTTGCTGGGCGTGAAGCCTTATGGCACACCAGGCTCACGCTTGAAGAACCTAGCCAGCCTGGGTGTACACGTTCGCTATGCTCACGGCACGCTGGACGAATTGTTCGATTACCTGTCCCGCGGACAACCGTGCATTGCACTCGTCCGGACCGATCAATTGCCCTATTGGGCCTATGCTACTGACCACGCGGTGCTCGTCGCCGGGTTCGACGAGCACGCGGTGTATATCAACGATCCCGCTTTCGAGCAGAGTCCTCAGTGTGTCTCCCACGCCGATTTTGAACTTGCCTGGATGATATTCGACTATCGCTATGCGGTGATCTGGCGCTGACCGATAGAGAATTGTACGTCTGTAACGTGGTGCATAATGTTCGCGTAGAGATTGTACATCAGGGAGGGAAGTAAGATGCGCAAGGTGATCAGTTTCCTGGCCGGGTTGTTGGCCGGGGCGGTGGTTGGGGCGGCGGTGGCGATGCTTTTGGCTCCTTCTTCAGGGCCGGAATTGCGGGAGCAGGTGCGCATCCGCATACAGGACCTGGTCAAGGAAGGGAAACGGGCCGCTACTGCGCGCCGGGCCGAACTGGAGGCGCAGTTGGAGTCCTTCAAGCGCGGTGCGCCGGTCACGATCGCAGCAACGCCCGAACAGCCCCAGGTCAATTGATTGGACGCGGATTAACGCGGATGAACACGGATTTTGGTGGAACTGATCCGCGTGAATCTGCATCCCTATCAACGGTGTAATTGATCAGACGCGGATGAACGCGGATTTTTCGAGATTTATCTGCGAAAATCTGCGTGCATCTGCGTCCCTGTTCTTAGAGGGCGGGGGGCTACCGGTCAATTGTTAGTTGGTAAGGTGCCGGGTAGGAGGTGAGGGGGGCCAGGCCGGAGAGGACGAGCACCGCTTCGCGCCAGCCCTCACTCGCCAGCGGCACGCTCCACGTGGCCGCCTGGTCCTCTTCCAGCGGCAGCCGCTCGACGGTGGCGGTGTCGCCCAGGCCGATCAGCAGCGCCAGGTAGCGCTGGGGGACGGCCCCGTCGGTGCGTATGAAGCCGGCTGCCTCCCAGCCGCCTGTTTCCGCCTCCACGTCGTCGGCGTAGCCAATCTCGGGGACGGCGACGTCGTCGAGTAGGAATCCTACGCCGGTGAGCGCTTCGTCGGTAAGGTACGCGAAGCGCACGAGTGTCTCGCCTCCGACGTAGGGCGAGAGGTCCACACGCTCCTGGATCCACGCTGGTGGGTCGCCACTTCGTCCCGTGTAGCCCCAGGCAGGGTTGTTGCCGCGCGGGTTGGCGCCTGTGCCGGAGGGTGTGGAGAGTACCTGCCAGTGTGCCCCGCCATCCGTACTGACCTCGACGGTGGCATAGTCGTATCCTTCCTCGACGTCGTACCACGCCCAGTAGGTGAGCGTCGCCTGCTCGACGCCGGAAAGGTCGAAGCGATGCGTCAGTGTGGCCAGCGATTCGTCGGCGGCGTTTGACCACCAGACGGTGCGGCCGCTGTGAGGGGGCACCGCCAGCAAGGGGGCCGTGAGCGTGCCGGTAAACTGGACGTGGAGGTCGGCGTCGCCCCGCAGCAGGACGTAGTCCGCGCCGAACTGCTGGACTGCCGCATCCACAGTGGCCGGGTAGTCTGCGTAGGTGGCGGCAGGCGCGGGCCGGCTCAGGTCGAGCGTGGCGTAGCCGTAGCGCGGAGAGGCCGCGCCCGGGTCACTGTCCAGGTAGTTGGCCGCCAGCCAGTCGGCGAAGAGGTCCTCGAAGGCCAGGCGGCTCCCCAGTTCGGCCAGCGTCGCGTCGAAGCCGGGGATGCCGTCGAGCGGCTGGGCCACCAGCGCGCGCGTGCCGATGCTGCCCAAGTGGCCGTGAAAATAGGTGGCGAAGAGGTAGGCCGCCCCCCGCTGAGCTGTGGTGCCTCCACCCTCCCAGGTCGTGAGTGACGTGTCGGGCTGTTCCAGGTAGGCCTGCGCCAGGCCGCCTGGGTCAAGTCCATTCAGCCGGACGGCCAGTTCGGCCAGCCCCTCTTTCACCCAGCGCTGCTCGTTCGGGTCGTGGAACCATTGGACGAGGCGCTGGAACTGGCGGGCCAGCAGGGCATAGTAGGTTGGGCTGCCTATTTCGACCGCATCGGCACTGACGACGATCATCTCGGCCTGGTTGGAGTAGGGGTACACGGCGCGGGGGAATTCGTCGGCGCTGGAGGTGTAGCCCAGCACGCCCTCGCCCAGGCCGGCCGCGTGCAGGATGGCGACGTGGGGGTCGTTGTCCACGCCTGGCGTCCATTCGCTGCCGAAGGCGGCGCGGGTGGTCGGGACGATGCGCGCCTCGAAGAAAATCGCTGCCTCCTCCAACTGCCGCACGTCGTCCCATACCCCTTCTTCTACCCACATGCTTACCTGGCCGGTCTGGACGCGCAGACGGGCGGTGATCTCCCGCCGCTCTCCGGTTGCGCCGTCGGTGACCCAGAAGGTGCGGGTGGCGTTGGGCACGCGGCGGGGGGGAGGGGGGGAGGGGAGGGGAGAGAGGGAAGGGAAGGAAGGGAGGGAAGGGGCAGACGTGATGATGGGTGTTGGGGTGGGAGTCAGGGTGGGGGTAGGGGTGGGTGTGAGGGTAGAGGTGGGAGTGGGGGGCGGTGTGGGTGTAGGAGCAGGAGTGGATGTGGGGGTGGGGGGAGGGAGGGAGGGGAGGGGAGGGAGGGAAGGGATGGAAGGGGGGGGAGGGAGAGAAGGGAGGGATGTGGGGGTGGGAGGGGGGGGAAGGGTGCAGGCGGACAGGGTCAGCAGCAGGGCGGTGATGGATAGGGTGCAGGCGGACAGGGTCAGCAGCAGGGCGGTGATGGATAGGGTGCAGGCGGTCAGGGTCAGCAGCAGGGCGGCGATGGAAGGGCAGCGGATGTGCATCGTTCTATCTGGCCTGCGCGGGTGCGTATCGTCCTACCTGGCCTGCGTGGCCTCGGTCAGGCCCTCGAAGAGACGGCGCATGAGGGGATGGCTTTCGACCATCGCTTCGGGGTGCCACTGCACGCCGACGCAGAAGGGATGGTCGGGCGCTTCCAGGCCCTCAATGACGGTGTCGGGAGCGCGGGCGGTGACGACGAGCCCCGCGCCCACAACTTTGGCGGCCTGGTGGTGGGCGCTGTTCACGCCCAATTCGCCTGCACCGACCAGCGCTGCCAGGCGGTTGTTGGCTGCCACGGTCACGGTGTGGAGGACGGTGTCCATCGGGCGGCCGGTGACGGTAGAGTGGGCGAGGGCGTCCGGGACGAGGGTCGGGATGTCCTGGATGAGTGTGCCACCGGCAGCGACGTTGAGCACCTGAATGCCCCGGCAGATGGCGAGCAAGGGTAGCGCTTCCGCCAGCGCCCAGCGCGCCAGCGCCAGTTCGCTCCGGTCGCGCTGCTCGTCCACGGACCACAGCAGGCCGCTGTCTGCTTCGCCGAACAGTGTGGGCTTGACGTCGCCGCCGCCGGAGAGGAGCAGGCCGTCGAGGTGTTCGAAGATGGCGCGCAGTTGCGGTTCTTGCAGGTGGGGCGGGATGACGAGCGGAGCGCCGCCGCCCAGTTCCACGGCCCGCACGTAGGTGGGGCTGATGGCGACGAGGGAAAGGGTGGGCGGGCGGGCAGATTGGTCGATGCGACCGGTGATGCCGATGACGGGAAGGGTCATAGGGAACTCCTAGCCTGGCGTAGCGGTGACGGCTCCCCCACCTGCGGTGGGGGCTTCATATTCGGCGTCAGACGCAAAAAGGGGCGTAGGGGGTTCCTACGCCCGGCCCACAATGGCTCAGGAACGGCTCGGCGACGTTACTGGGTGCGCTTTTCCCGCAGGCGCGCTTCCTTGCCCCGTCGCTGCCGCAGGTAGTAGAGTTTGGCATGGCGGACGTGGGCCTGTTTCACGACCTCGACTTTTTCGACGCGCGGCGAGTATAGCGGGAAGGTGCGCTCGACGCCGATGCCGTGGGAGGCGATGCGCCGCACGGTGAAGTCGGCGTTTGGTCCATTTCCGTGCTTGCGGATGACGGTGCCCTGGAAAACCTGGATGCGCTCGCGATCGCCCTCGATGATGCGCGCGTGCACCTTGACGGCGTCGCCCGGGCGCAGTTCAGGAATGTTCGGATTGGGTTCTGCTTGACGTTCCAGCGATTCGATCAGGTTCATCGTACGATTCCTCACAGATTAACGTCCCTCAACTCGTGTCTTGTGAGGGACAGGATAGGCGGATTATACTACGTTTTGTCGTCTAAGGCAACCTGGCCGAAAAATGGTACTCAAGTCCTATTGAGAAGGCGGTTGAATAATGGTAATATAGATCATACCCCTGGCTCATTATACAATCGAAGCGCTCTCATTGCCGACAATGGGTGTGGATAAGGAGAGGAAGAGATGTTCCAGCCACAGACTGGCCTTTTGACCCGCGTTCTGCCGGCCGTGGCCCTGGTGGTCGGCGGCCTGGTATTGATCTTGCTGCTGTTCCGGTAATGCGCCAACTCTAGGGTGGCGGAGTCCCCAACTTGTTGGGGGTATGTAGCGCAGGCCCGAACAAGTTCGGGACTCCGTTATCAGAAATTATAACCGGTAGTCCAGCCGTGTGGACGGGCCGTCCTCGTTGCGAGGGCGGCCCGTTCTTATCTTGCCAGTGCGCCGTTTCGGGGTACAATTGGCCCCACCACGCGATGAAAGGAATGACCATGAGCACCCGACTCGATCAACTGTGTATCAACACGATCCGCACGCTGGCAATGGACGGGGTCCAGAAAGCCAACTCCGGTCACCCTGGACTGCCGATGGGAATGGCGGACGTGGCGTACGTGTTGTGGACGCGCTTCCTCAAGCACAATCCGGCCAACCCCGGCTGGCCCAACCGTGACCGCTTCGTCCTTTCGGCGGGGCACGGCTCGATGCTCCTGTACAGCCTGCTCTACCTCACCGGCTACGACCTGCGGCTGGAGGAACTGCAGAACTTTCGCCAGTGGGGCAGCCGGACGCCGGGCCATCCCGAGTATGGCCTCACGCCCGGCGTCGAAACGACGGCCGGGCCGCTGGGACAGGGCTTTGCCAACGGGGTGGGGATGGCGATGGCCGAGCGGTTCCTGGCGGCCACCTTCAACCGGCCCGATTTTCCCATCTTCGATCACTATACCTACGCTATCGTTTCCGACGGCGACCTGATGGAGGGCATCAGCCACGAGGCGGCCAGCCTGGCCGGCCACCTGGGGCTGGGCCGGCTCATCTATCTCTACGACGACAACGGCATCTCCATCGAAGGCTCGACGGACATCACCTTCACCGAGGACGTGCCGGCCCGCTTCCGCGCCTACAGTTGGCACGTGCAGGAGGTAGACGGGTACGACCTGGAGGGGGTCGAGGCGGCCATCCGCGCCGCGCAGGCGGAGACGGAGCGCCCGTCGCTGATCGTCTGTCACACACACATCGCTTACGGCAGCCCGAACAAGCAGGACACGGCCAGCGCTCACGGTGAGCCATTGGGGGAGGAAGAGGTGCGGTTGACCAAAGAGGCGCTAGGCTGGCCGGCCGAGGCGCATTTTCTCGTCCCCGACGAGGCGCTGGCGGTGTTCCGGCAGGCGGTTGAGCGAGGGCAACAGGCGGAGGCGCAATGGCGCGAGGCGTTCGAGCGCTACCGGGCGGCCTATCCCGACCAGGCCGCGTTGTTAGAGACGCTGTGGGCGGGGAGATTGCCCGCAGGGTGGGCGGATGCGCTGCCCAGGTTCTCGCCCGACAGCGGCGCATTGGCCACGCGCCAGGCGTCGGGCGCGGTGCTGAACGCGCTCGCGCCCGTCCTGCCGACGCTGATCGGCGGCTCGGCTGACCTGGCCCCTTCCAACAACACGCTGCTCAAGGGGTATGCCGATTTCCAGCGGGCGACCCCTACCGGGCGCAATTTCCACTTTGGCGTACGCGAGCACGCGATGGGGGCCATCCTCAACGGGCTGGCGCTGCACGGTGGGGTGCTCCCCTACGGCGGGACGTTCCTGGTCTTTTCGGACTACATGCGCCCGGCAGTGCGGTTGGCGGCGATGATGCACCTGCCGGTCGTGTACGTGTGGACCCACGACACGGTCTGGATTGGCGAGGATGGTCCCACGCACCAGCCGGTCGAGCACCTGGCGGCGCTGCGGGCGATCCCCAACCTGGCCATCATCCGCCCGGCCGACGCGAACGAGACGGCCGGGGCGTGGCGCGTGGCGCTGGAGCGGCGGGACGGCCCGACGGGGCTGGCGCTCACGCGCCAGAAGTTGCCCGTGCTGTTCGAGACGAAGCGGGACCCGGTCAGCAGGGTCGCCCGCGGGGCCTACGTGCTGGCCGACAGTTCCGGTATCCCCGAGGTGATCCTCATTGCCGCCGGTTCGGAGGTGCACGTGGCGCTGGGGGCACGGGACCTGCTGGCCCAGAAGGGGATCGCGGTGCGGGTGGTGAGCATGCCGAGTTGGGAACTGTTCGAGGCGCAGCCGGCCGTGTACCGGGAGGCGGTGTTGCTGCCGCAGGTGACGGCGCGGCTGGCGATCGAGGCCGGCGTGACGCAGGGGTGGGACAGATACGTCGGCCCGGCCGGCGAGGTGATCGGGCTGGAGCGTTTCGGGGCTTCGGCGCCCTACAAGGTGTTGATGGAGCAGTTGGGTTTCACGGCCGAGGCGGTGGCTGAACGAGCGCTCAGGCTGGTGGGTCGGATGTAATATGGCGGATGAGGGCGTATATCCGGTCACGTACACCGGCTACTATGACAGCGAAAGCCGCCCCGTGCGCGGGGTCGTGCCGATGGAGGACGTGGTTGCGCTGCACGTCAACGGCCAGCCGCTGGTCAGCCTGATGTGCACGCCGACTCAGTTAGAAGACCTGGCGTTGGGCTTTCTCTTTAACGAAGGGCTGATCGGGGGACCGGACGAGGTGGCGGTGCTCGAGTTGTGCGGTGGGGGGCGGTGCGTGGACGTGTGGCTGGAACACGACGTCGAGGTCCCGCAACTGCGCGTGATCACGTCCGGCTGCTCCGGCGGCACGACGTTCGAGGACGTGGCGAGCGCGCACCACCGGATCGAGTCGAGCACGCGGGTCACGCCGCAGCAGGTGGCGCGCCTGGTGCAGGCGTTTGGGCAGGCGACCGCGCTCTACCGCCGGGCGGGAGGGGTGCACGGGGCGGCGCTGGCCGAGGGCGAGCAATTGTTGTGCGTGGCGGAGGACGTCGGCCGCCACAACACGCTCGACAAGATTACGGGGGCGTGCCTGCGGCAAGGGCGGTGCATGTCAGATCGTATCCTGCTCACCACCGGGCGTATCAGTTCCGAGATGGTGAGCAAGGTGGCGCACATGGGGGTGCCCATCGTGATCTCGCACACGTCGCCGACGTCGCTGTCGGTGCAACTGGCGCAGGCGTGGAACGTCACGCTGATCGGGTACACGCGCCGGCACAGTTTTCGGGTGTATGCGGGGGTGGAGCGGGTCGTGGCAG
>Ga0315285_10003404_pt1 | contig 16587 bp, 11 predicted proteins | sample YL17G09_36_MG_FD_203698 | JGI IMG/M metagenome (GOLD analysis project Ga0315285, IMG submission 203698) | Sediment microbial communities from Yellowstone Lake, YNP, Wyoming, USA - YL17G09_36 | ecosystem: Environmental > Aquatic > Freshwater > Lake > Sediment | place: USA: Wyoming | collected... | reverse complement strand
GACCGGCACTGGCAGCGCTACCGCGCCCGCGTCGGGGCGACAGCCACGCCGGTCAAGGACATCGACTTCAACTTCCGCATGGTCTATGAGCCGCAGCACTACTGCCAGCCGGGCCGCGACCTGCAGGTTCGCAACCAGTACTTCATGGACGAGTGGGTCGAAAACGAGGCGATCATCGACACCATGAACGTCACCTTGAACAAGCCCTGCGGCCTGCCGGTGCGTGCGGTGATAGGCCGGCAGGACATCATCCTGGGCAACGGCTGGCTCGTGCTTGACGGCACGCCGCTGGACGATTCGCGGACGATCTTCTTCGACGCGGTCAGGCTGACGTGGGACCTGGCGGCCTGCAACACCACTATCGACACGATCTACATCAACCAGCACGCCGACAGCGACCGCTGGATCGAGCCGTTCTGCGACAAGGACTTCCACAACATCGAGCAGGACGAGCAGGGCGTTATCATCTACATCACCAACAAGTCGCTGGCCAAGACCGAACTCAACGGCTACTTCATCTACAAGCACGACGAGGCCGAACTGGGCACCCGCCCCGGCGACGTCTCCCAGACCGGCATGGCCCCGTGGCAGGCCGGCGACGACGCCGACATCTACACGTTCGGCACAAGGGCCGTCCACGACCTCACCGAGAATATCAACTTGATGGGCGAAATCGCCGGGCAGTTCGGCAACAAGAACGGCCAAAGCCTCTGCGCAATGGGCGCCAACACCTTGGCGACCTACAAGTTCAACGACGCCAAGAAGCACGAAGTCCACATCGGCTACGAGTTCCTCTCGGGCGACGAGTCCGGCACGGATGGCCGAACCGAGCAGTTCGACCCGCTCTGGGGCCGCTGGGCCCGCTTCAGCGAGTTGCTGGCCTACACCGTCGCCCTGGAAAACCGTCCCGGCGAGGCCACCAATATGCACCGGCTCAACGTCGGCATGTCCTGCGCGCCCTGCGAAAAGATCACCCTCGGGGCCGACTATAACCTGCTGTTCGCCAATCACAACAGCTACGGCGGCCGGGGAATATTCTCCACGTCCTCCGACAGCAACTTCCGCGGGCAGTTGATCGCCGGGCGGATGACCTACCAGTTCAACAAGCACATCAGCGGGCATCTGCTGGCCGAACTGTTCTTCCCGGGCAACTTCTACAACAACGCCTACAACGAGGTGGCTGGGTTCTTCCGGTACGAGCTGAACTTCACCTGGTAATCCCCGCCAACTACCTGCCGCACACGACCCTTGGGGCCGCGTCCGCCTTGCCGGCGGGGCGGCCCCTTTTCGTGCGCGCACCCGGCGGGTGTTTTCCGCGGCCTCCACGCCAAGCCGATTGTCCAATGCTTAGCCAAACGCTATAACATGCATTGGCATGAACCAGCGACAGAGAGCATTTCGTGTCGGTATAGCGGGCATCCTGGCCGGGGCGGCTTTGCTGGCCTGCGGGTGCAAGCGCGACGTGCCCGAGACGCCGCCGCCGGCAATGGCCGCCGCCGCGCCCGGCGCATCCCCCGCGCCCGCCAGTGCGCCCTCGTCCGGCCCCGCCTCGGTGACGGGCGCCGCCTCGGCCATGCCGGCCCATCCTGGCGCCGGCGCGACGATGGTGAACTCCGTCGGCATGAAGTTCCTCCACATCCCGCCGGGCGAGTTCCGCATGGGCAGCGACCCCGCCGAGCCGGGCCGGCACGATGATGAAACCGCCCACGACGTGAAGATCACCCGCGGCTTCTGGATCGCGGCCACCGAGGTAACCCAGGCCCAGTGGCAAAAGGTCATGGGCTTGAACCGCGCCGAGCCAAAGGGCGAGAATCTGCCCGCCAGCAGGCTTTCCTGGCCCCAGGCCGTGGAGTTCTGCCGAAAGCTCAGCCAGGCGGAGGGTCGAACGTACCGCCTGCCCACCGAGGCCCAGTGGGAATACGCCTGCCGCAGCGGCTCGGGCGGACCTTACTCCGGCGGAAAACTCGACGAAGTCGCGTGGCACATGGACAACAGCGGCGAGGCCCCGCACGAAGTCGCCGGCAAAAAGCCCAATGCGTGGGGCCTTTACGACATGCACGGCAACGCGGCCGAGTGGTGCCGCGACCTCTACCAGCGCGACCTCGGCGCCGCGCCGGCCGTCGACCCCGCCGGCCCGGCCGAGGGCGCCGGCGGCGCCCGGGTCGTCCGCGGCGGCTCGTGGGGCCATTTCGCGCGTGCCTGCCGCGGCGCGGCAAGGGCGAGTTTCAACCCGGCCTACCCGTTGGAGCGGGTGGGCCTGCGAGTTATCATCGAACCAAAGTCACCCAACCCATCCTCAAACCCCTGACAATCGGGAGATGCGAAACATGGAAAGAACATCGAAAAGCACGAGGCCCAGACTTGGCCGCCGGGCATTCCTCGCTGGCGCCGCGGCCGCCGCCACGTTCACGATCCTGAGGCCCGCGCTGGTTCGCGGCACGGAGGCCAACTCGAAGATCGCGCTGGGCCTGATCGGCTGCGGCGGGCGCGGCAGTTGGATCGCCGACCTGTTCGTCAAGAACGGCGGATACCAGCTCGTCAGTTGCGGCGACTACTTCGCCGACCGCGCCCAGGGCGTCGGCAAGAAGCACAAGCTCAATGCCGCCAACTGCCATGCCGGGCTGTCGAACTACAAGAAGGTCCTGGCCGACAAGATCGACGCCGTCGCCATCATCGACCCGCCCTACTTCCGCCCCGCCCAGGCCGCCGCCGCCGTCCAGGCCGGCAAGCACGTCTTCGCCGCCAAACCCATTGCCATCGATGTGCCAGGCTGCGCGAGCATCGAAGAGTCCGGCAAGAAGGCCACCGAAAAGAAGCTCATCTTCCTCGTCGACTTCCAGACGCGAACCAACGCCTTCTACCAGGAGGCGGTCAAGCGCGTCCAGAACGGCGACATAGGCCGGCTGGTCAACGGCACAGCCGCGTACTTCTGCGGCCTGATGTTCGGCAAGGAACTGCCCGCCGACGTCGAGGGCCGGCTGCGGCATTGGAGCATGGACAAGGTCCTCTCCGGCGACATCATCGTCGAGCAGAACATCCACGCCCTGGACGTCTGCTCGTGGATCGCCGACGCCCAGCCGCTAAGCGCCGTCGGCACCGGCGGCCGCAAACTCCGCAAGGGCGACGACGTGATCTTCGACCACTTCAACCTGGTCTTCGAGTACCCCGACGGCCTGGCCGTGTCGTTCGCCTCGCGCCAGTTCGGCGCCGGACCAGGCGGCATCGACAACCTGATGTTCGGCACCCAGGGCGCCATCGAGACCCACTACGGTGGCGCGGTCAAGATCCACGGCAAAGCCCCATACCCCGGCGGAGACACCGGCAACATCTATATGGACGGCGCCGTGGCCAACATCGCGACGTTCTGCGATTCCATCAAGGCCGGCAAGGTCGACAACGTGACCGTCCCGCCGTCGGTCCGCAGCAACCTGACGTCCATCCTCGGCCGGATCGCCGCGTACACCGGCAACAAAGTAACCTGGGACGAGATGATCAAGGCCAACGAAAAACTCATCCGAAATCTCGACGGCGCGAAGGACTGAAATTCGTGGTAAATTACCCGTCTGGACGCCCGGACGGCGGAGGCGCGGGAGTTGTGCGCCCCGGCCGGGCGAGATGGAAAAGGCCAAGCACGCAAGGCTTCGCATGAGCCCGACCTCATCGGTCAAGAAGGTATTCGTAGCCGCGACAGGGCAGGACCAGGGCAAGACGACGGTGTTTCTGGGCCTGATGGCGGCGTTCAACAAGGCCTGCCCACCCATGCATTCGCTGAAGGTGAAAATCCAACCCGCCGACGCCGCCAAAACGACCCTGGCATCCAAGCTTGTCCGTGAATACGTGGACCTGCACCATATCCTCGACAGGATTTGAGCCAGGCCCTTGTCCACCGGTGCCCGGGCCGGGGCGCGTCCGTGAAACAGACCCGCCGTGCGGCCCGCCGCGCTACTGCTGCTCGCCCGCTTGGGGCGAGGCGTTCTTCTTGCCCTTGGCCTTGTCGGCCTTGGCCCTTGCCTTGTTGCCGGCCTGGCTCGCGACGGCCTGGGATTCCATGAACTTCGCCAGCGCCTCGGGATTGCCGCGGTTGTCAAAGGCCTCCAGGGCCGGGTCTTGCGTGCGGACCATCCAGTCGCGCAGGGCGTTTCGCATGGCGTCGAGCTGGGCCTTGTACTTCGGGTCGGAGACGAGGTTGTGCAGGGCGTCGGGGTCGGCCTGGAAATCGTAAAGCTCCTCCAGCACCCGGTACTGGAAAAGCTTCACGCGTTCGGCGATTTGCGGGCTGTCCGCCGCGGCGTGCATCATGGCCGGCCAGGTGCGCCCGGATTGCGACTCGTTCTTGAACACCCGCCGGCCGTCGGACCACGGATTGAGAATGTAGCCAAACCGCTTGTCCTGAACGCATCGCATGGGGAACCGCAGGGGGGCGAAGGTCTCGTGGAATTGCGTGAAGACCATAGTCCGGCCGTCCTGTTTTTCACCGCGCAGCAGGGGCAGGAAGCTCCTGCCGTCCATCCCGCCCGGGGCGTCCAGGCCCGCGGCTTCGAGCACTGTCGGCATGTAGTCGATGCCGCTGATGAAGTGCTCGTCGTCGACGGCGCCGGGGCGGACCTTGCCCGGCCAGAGGACAAGCCATGGCGTGTGCGTGCTGTGCAGGTAGCAGTTTGTCTTGGCGAACGGCACGGCTATTCCGTTGTCGGACAGGAACATCACCAGCGTGTTGTCCTGCAGGCCGGAATCGGCGAGGGCCTTGAGGATTGCCCCTACCGTGTCGTCGCAGCGGCGGACGGTGCTGAAATACTCGGCGATCTCTCGCCGCACTTCAGGCAGGTCCGGCAGGAAGCCCGGCACGACGACCTCCTCGGGTCGATAGGTCCGCGACGGCGGGGCGATCTTCTTGTTCGGCCAGGTATTGCGTTCCTGGTCGCTGCCGGAGTAAGGGCGGTGGGGGTCCTGGGAATTGGCCATGAGGAAGAAAGGCCTGCCCGCCTTGGACGCCCCGGCCATGAACTCCAGGGCATGCTTGTAGTAAAGCTCGGGATCTCGCCCGATGCCCAGGTCGGCGGCATCGACGACCGTGTCCGGCTTGTCGGTCGCCTTGGGCAGGCAGTGCGGCACCTTGGCCATAAGGCCGGTGCGATAGCCGGCGCCGGCGAGTTGCTCCCAAAGCGTCGTCGTGTCCAGTTGCGTGATGTGATGGAAGCCCTCCCCGCCGCTGCGGTGCGGGTATCGCCCCGTCAGCAGCGCCGAGCGGCTGGGCTGGCAGACACCCACGGTCACGTGGGCGCGGGCAAACATCATGCCCTGGCTGGCGAGGCGGTCGATGTTCGGCGTAATCTGCGGAACCTTGCCGCCGAAGGCGCCCACCGAGTCGCAGTTCAAGTCGTCGGCCGTGATAAGAAGCAGGTTCAGCCGCCGCGGCGCCTCGTCGCCGGCCCAGGCCCGGCCCAGCCGGAAAAGCCCCGCCAAGGCCGCCGCAAGGCCCGCGAATCTCATAAACGCCCTGCGATCCTGCCGACCGCGATATGTGGTTTGTGACATGCTCCTGCTCCTTTGTCCATCGGCCGGGGCCGGCGGCATTGTTGCTGGTCCGAGTCTGCACTGCCAAACGTTCAGGCCGGGGCTTTTCTTGCCGGGCCGGGCTGCTCATTCCATGAAGATACCGCACTTGCCGCGGCCTGCAAAGCGAAACGCATCCGCGGACGGCGCGATGGCGGCGGGGGCAGATCGTATAGACAGCACACTCAGTATGTGAGCAAGAGGCGGTCGGCGACGACTTCCCTTTCTAACGTTCGCCCATTCATTTGAAGCCGTTTGAGCATCGAGCGCCCGCAATTGACGTAGGCCTCGCGCTCAAATAAGCCCGCGGGTATTGGCAGGTTGCAGATCATCTCGCCGGATCGCTTCGTTCCGTCGATGCTGAGTGCGACAAAGACCCCGCGCTCCTTGCACTCTCCTATGACCTCAAGAAGATGCCGAAGGCTGAACTCCTGCGCCCCGTAAAGAATGGCTTGGGTGTGCGTATATGGCGGGTCGCAGTAGATAAGATCGCCTGGCCTGGCCTGTGCCATCACGACCGCGTAATCCGCCAGGAAGAACCGGCAATTCGCAACCCTGCGATGCCACTCATCTACGCGCTCCTCGAAGGCTCCCGGCGAGATTGGCCGGTGTGGCCCGCAAGGGGTCGACATGTACCCGTCCGCCTTCCTGAAACGCACGACCCCGCCATAACAGGATCGACAGAGAAAGAGGAAATCCGCGCCATTCGGATTGGCGTTGTAGGACGCCTTGATCTGCTCGTAGCGCCCCTGTTTGTCCCCAGCCATCAGGAAGCCCCATCGCTCGCGATACCACGCTTTGAGTTGCTCGGGAGCTTCTCTTAACGTCTTCCAAATCTCCATCAGAGGCGGGAATATGTCCGACCCCACCCCCGACTTCGGCGCAACAGTCGCTAGAATCGCGCCGGCCCCTAGAAAGGGCTCATAGAATGTTCCCAAATCTCGAGGGAAGTAAGATGTTATCTCCTCGGCAGTGGGATACTTGTTTCCGATCCACTTAAGCAGTGAACTCCTTGGGCGGTTGAAGTTCTTTGTACGCAAGTCGCAGAACAAACCTCGTTGCCGATTCATCGGAGCCCTTTCCTCAACACGCCAGTCTATTCCACTCTACAAGGAAAGCAACCATATCCTTATTTGGGATATTATGCAAGCCATTCTACGGTCGGACCCAAGATGCAGAAATCAGTCTTCTCCCATCGTCAGGAAATGCTTGCTTCTCTCCTGCGGAAGGTCAGGAGAGAACTTGGTCTGCGCCAAGTAGACGTGGCTCGCCTTCTTGGGGAGCCACAGTCATTTGTCAGCAAGTACGAAAGCGGGGAAAGACGCCTCGATCTGCCAGAGTTGGAGCAGATATGCAAGGCTATGGGTGTTGCATTGTCGGATTTCGTACGGCGTTATGAGGAAGCTTGCTGATGAAACCCGACAGTCGATTCCTGAACCTGCCCAAGCCCTTCTGGGCGAACGTCAGAACAATTGGCCAAGCCGTGGGCTACGCCGTTCGTGGGGAAGGCCGAATCCGCGTTCCTTCGATAGACGAGATTCGCCAGGAATATGACAAGATCGGGCTAAGCTCTTCCCATCTGGCCGACTGCCGAACAGGGGAACTTCAGCCGCTGGGAAAGACGTTGCTGGATTATTTCAACTATCGCGCCCGCATGCTGGATGAGTTTGTTGAGCCTCGGCTTATGGATGCAAGTCGGGCTAAGACGGTATTTGGAACACTCAGGTCCGAACTCCATCCAAGCTGTCCCCTCCCAATGAACAAACAGAAGGGAAAGAAGAAAGCGCCCGCCTATTTCACAGGCATCATAAACATGTTGGTTGAGGCGCATTCACAAGGCCTTCCGGTGGACTATGACCCCCGCCAATTAACCACTGTCACCCTGGATGGGGCGCCATTGCGAACTCTGGCCAGACGTGTTGACGGGGCGTTTCCACGCGCCGTCAATCCAGCGGCCATTTGGGAAATCAAAGAATATTACTACACCACGACATTTGGAAGCCGTGTTGCGGACGGTGTTTACGAGACTCTCCTTGATGGAATGGAACTCGCTGAACTCGCCGACGCCGAGAAGATCAAGATCAAGCATTATCTGATGATCGACTCTCATTACACCTGGTGGGACTGCGGCAAGTCGTATCTCTGTCGTATCCTGGATATGCTGCACATGGGCTATGTCGACGAGGTCCTCTTTGGCTACGAAGTGGTGGAGAGGCTTCCCAAAATCGTGCAAGAATGGGCGAAGCAAGTCTGTCGGTGACTTTGGGCAACTGCCAAAGTCTCTTGACGTAGCGCGATTGCGAAAACACCGCCCGCTTTGCGGGCTAGTCATTTCGCCGGACGGCGGTGGCGGTGGCCTGGGAGATCATATCGGCCAGGGCGATGTCCTGTTCGGTGAACGGCTGCTCGCCCTTGCGATAGAGCACGCCCATTCCGATCAGTTCGCCGGGGGCGGGTATCAGCGGCACGACAAGGATCGACACGCCGCACAGCCGCCGGTGGATGGCCGGGTCGAACAGGCCGACCTCGTCCCACGCGTCGATGATCATGCAACTGGGCGTCGTGAGGATCTTGTCCACGATGGGCCCGATGAGCTTCTGGCAGAAGCCGAGTTCGTCGGGCTTGGGCATGCCGAACCGGCCGATAATGTTCAGTGATGCGTTCTCGTCGCAAACCAGCGACACGCCGAACAGCGGGCCCGTGCGCGTGGCGAAGGCCCGGAACATGGCCGCGAAAACTTCGTCGTCATTGTGGGCGGCGATCATTGAGTTCTGGTAGTTGATCACCGTCTGCTGCATGCTGAACTGGTTGTTGAGGCTGCGGTAGGCGCACGTCAGGTCCGCGCAGGTCGAGTCGAGCTGGCCTCGAACGAGGTTGCGGTCTCGGCTGAGGTTGCGGGCGATCATCCGCAGCCGGCGGTTGCGGCGGTCCAGCCGCTCGGCGCGGTCCAGGCGATTGAGCTCCCCCTGCACGCACCGGCGCAGGCGGTCGACGTCCAGCGGCTTGGTCATCAGCTCGACGGGCCTGCGTCGCGACGCGGCCGCGAGACTCTCGGGGTCGCCGTAGCCGGTTATGACGACGGCGGGGACCTCCCCGGCAAGCTTGCGGACGTCGTCGATCAGGTCCAGGCCCGTGCAGTCGCCGAGGCGAAGATCGGTGATCAGCAGGTCCGGCGTCTGCGCGCGGGCTATTTCGAGGGCTTCTTTGCCGCTGCCGGCCGTGCATACGGTCACGTCGAGCGCCCCCAGGACATCAGAAACCAGGTGCCTCAGTTCGAGCTCATCGTCAACTACCAGTACTCGGATCGTCCTGCGGTTTGCCATGGCTTACTTCGTCCTCCAATGCCTCTCTTTGGTCCGCGGGCAGTTGGATCGAAACGACAGTCCCTTTGCCCGGTTCGGAGTCAATCCACATCCGTCCGCCGTTGTTCTCCACGTACCTCTTGGCCTTGGGCAGGCCCAGTCCTCGCCGCCGGCCGGCCTTCTGGGCCGAGTAGAACGGCGTGAATGCCCGGGCCAGGGTCGCGGCGTCCATGCCCGATCCGTTGTCCCGCACCTTCAGCAGCACGTGCCGCCGGCTGTCGTCCGCCGATGCGGACAGCACGATCAGCCCTTCGGCTCCGACGGCCGAGGCGGCGTTGGCAAGCAACTCCAACAGCACAGCCTTGACCTGGCCGCCGTCGGCCTGGATCAGCGGGACACCGTCCTCAACCTGTATATCGACCCCACGCGCCGCGGCTTGAGGATGTTCCGAGGAAGAAAATGCATTTGCGGACTCCGAAAGCAGTTTTTCGGCCGAAACCGGCCCGATCTTCGGCGCCGGCGGGCTGGCGAAGTCCATCAGGCCGGTGATTATATCGCTGATGCGCTGGGCCTGGTCGACGATGGTCTGCCAGGTTCGGCGATCCTCGGGCGTTTCGGCCTTGTCCCGCATGAACTGCGCCCGGCCTGACACCACAGCCAGAGGCGTGTTGAGCTCATGCCCGGCCCCGGCGGCCAGGTCGCCCAGGGCGGCGAGAGTCTTCGCCTCGGCCAGGGCCTCGCGGGTCTCAGCCAGCAGTTGACTTGCGCCGGCAAGCTCCTCGCTCATCGCCTCGGCTACGTCTCGCCGCTGGACGAGCCCCAGACTCAGCGCCAACGCCGGGGCCATGGCGTCCTGGGCGGCTGCGGCGGCATCGTCGGGCGGGCAGATCACCCCGCCCAGCCAGCGCCCGCCGCTGGCGAGCGGCACGTGCCTCGACGATGCCAGGTCCACCCAGCCGGCCCAGGCATCCGTGCCGCCAAGCAGCGTGGTCAAGGCCTCGGCCGGCGCGGCCAAGCGGTCCGGCGCCGCCGGAGAATGCCCGCCGCCGGCTTGTCCCGTAAGGGATCCTGCTTGGGGGCCCCCAGGGCCGGCAAGGGCGAAGGTGCGCCACTGCGGGCGGCAGTCGCCGCTTGTGCCGCCAGGATGAGCCGCCGCCAGCCGCACCGCGAGCATCGTCCGGGTGCGTTCGTCGAGCGAGTAGGCCGCCACAGCAGCCGCGCGGGCGGCAGTCCCGGCCGGGCAAGGGCTGAAGCTCTCGGCCAGTTTCAAGAGCACATCCGGCAGGCTGGACTCAGCCGACAGGCCGGCGGCAAAGCCGGTCAGGCCGGTGAATGCCTCAGCCTGGACGGAGAGCTTTCGCTCCTGCCGGCCCAGCCTGGAGCTGAGCCTGCCCAGTTCGGCATTTGCCTCCGCCAGCCAGTCGGCTCGCGGCCCGGCTGCGGCGTCGGTGAGGGCAAGCAGGTCCGCGTTTCGCTCGAGATGCTCGTCGAGATTGGCGGCAATGGCGGACATGTCCGCCTCGCCAAGCCCCAGTGTACGCATCATGCCCTGGCAAATCTGATTTGCCGCCGGGCTGCCGCAAGAGCCGATCAGCTTGCGGTTTGCCAGGACGTTGGCCAGGGCAACCACGCGGACGATTCCCGCATCCGGCACGCAGGCGGGGATGGCCTCGCTGGGCTGGTGGTGCAGCCAGGCCGCGTTCTCGATCGACGAGCCAAGGCGCCAGCGCTGGGCGAGCCTTCGACCGGCCACGAGATGATCCACGCCGAGCGTCTTTTTCTCCCATTCGGCGAGGCTGCCGTTGTGGTCTGCCGCCGCGGCGACGGCGCGGGCATAGCTCTTGGGCAGCGACTCGCTCAGCAGCAGCTTGCCTATGTCGTGCATCAGCCCGGCCAGGTATGCCTCCTCGCCGTCGATGGGCATATCAAGCCGCTCCGCCAGCAGGCGTGCGGCCCAGGCGACAGCCAGGCTGTGGCGCCACAGCGCCCGGCAATCAAGGCCGTGGCCGGTGTGCCTTCGGCGCGGCGGGCCGGACTTAGCCGTCTCGGCGCCGCCGACAAGCTCGCAAACCTTGTTGCTGAGCACCGCGGCCCGCACCGCCTTGATGCCAAGGGCTTTTACCGCAGCGGAGACAGTCCGCACAGCCCGCCCGCCCGAGGTGTTGGCCAGCCAGATCAGCCGCGCCGCCAAAGCAACGTCGGCGGACAGGACGCGGATTACTTCATCAATCACGTCGGGCAAGTCCGATGCGCCGGCGACTTCCGGGGCCGTCAACTCCAGCACCCGCCAGACCGCCGCCGGCATGGCCGGCAGGTCGTCGGTCTGCCGCACGATGACGTCCAGGTCGTGCAGAGTTATGTTTCCCTGAAGATTTCCCTTAAGCAAGATGGAACTTCCTCCGAGTTCACCTGCAACTCGATGCTTGGTCCGGATTCTCAGCGGCTGCGAACCAGCTTGATGATCCGCTCGATAACGCTCTCAATGTTGAACGGCTTCTTGATAAAGTCGTCGGCCCCGGCCTTCTTGAGCTCCTCGACCTCCGCCGGATTGACCACGCCCGAGATCGCCAGGATTCGAATGCTCGATAACTCCGGGTTGCCGCGGATGGTGCGGCAGACATCGGTGCCGTTGATGTCCGGCAGCATGTAGTCCAGCACGACTATGTCAGGCCTGAACTGAGTGGTCAGCACGCCGGCGTCGTAGCCGGTCTGGGCGGTGGCCACGTCGAACCGCCCATCGGCCTGGAGAACATCGACAAACAACTCCACGATGGCAGGATCGTCGTCGACGACCAGCACGCGGATGGTGTTGTCCTCCATGCCGTCAAGCGGCAGCCCGTTGGCCTTCATGAACTTAATCAACTCGACCCGCGGAATCCGGCGGAACTTGCTGCCAGGCACGCGAAAGCCGCCGAGTTGGCCGCTGTCGAAGCAGCGGATGATCGTCTGCTGCGAAAGATTGCAAACCTCCGCCGCTTCGCCGGTTGTGAATACAGCCTTTTGCCTCACTGTAACTCTCCCAAATGAACCCACCCGCCGAGCTTCCCCGCCGGATCCTGGTCCGGCAAGTTCGCGAGTTTACCCAAGCAACACACTTCTCCGATCCTATGTATATTAACATATAAGCTCCGCCCGGCAACTGAAAAGTGGGAAAAGCGCGGAAAAGTGGGCAAACGAAAGGAAGGTGTTAGGAAGTAGGAAGTAGGAAAAGAGACGTCAGAAGCCCAGGGATAGCAATCCCTGGGACCCGAAGCAGTATTTTTCATGCTTCATGCTTTCGGGTGATCCGAAGGCTCATGTGCGACTGCGACTAATCCCCTCTCTGCCGCTGACCGCGATTAAGCTCTTCCGCCCTATGTCCCGGCCACGCCCGTGTCGAGCAGATACCGCACGGCCGAACTGCCTCCGTATTGGATCACCAGCGCCGCCAGCACCACGTACGCCGCCAATACCAGCCACATTACGCGATCCCGCATGAGAATGGACACCGGATCGCCCTTGCCGATAACGCGGCTCTGCACGTTGTAGCGGAACATGCCGTAGATCACCAGCGGGATCGTCCAGACCATGTTGGCCGAGCCGATGCGGTGGACCGTCGCCGGGGCAAGGCAGTAAAGGCAATACGTCAGTATCGCCATCGCCGTCGAGACCGTCTGCATGTACTCCAGGTCCCTTGCGTCATAGCCCGCGTTGGCGGGCCTGGCCGCGACAGCCTCCGGCAGTGAAAGCTCCGTCACCTCGCAGCGGCGCTTGGTCAGGGCGATGAACAGGCACAGCGTCAGCGTGCAGACCACCAGCCAGGGACTGACCGGCACCGCGATGCCGGCCGCGCCGTCGATCGCCGCCGCCCCGGCCATGGTGCGCAGGACGAACCCCAGCGCCACGATGATCACGTCGATGATTATCTTGCGCTTCAGCCAGGTCGAGTAAGCCAGGTTCAGCAGGAAGTACGCGCCCGACCAGACCAGCAGCCCCCAGCCATGCAGTGCCCTTGCCCCAGGGCGGTGCAGCACGCAGACACCCGCCGCGATGGCCAGCCCCGCCGCCAGCAGCACAACCGCCGCCACGAGAGCCGCCGCCGGCGAGAGCCGCCCCGAGGCGATCGGCCTGTTGCGCTTGGATGGATGAGCGCGGTCCAACTGCCGGTCGCAGATGTCGTTTATGAGATACACCGACGAACTGAGCAGGCAGAACGCCGCGACCGCGGCCGCACAAAGCCACCACGCCTCCATGCTGCCGATGAGGTTGGCAAATACAATCGGCGCGACGACGAATGCGTTCTTGACCCAATGCGTCGGACGCATCGCCTCGATGAGCGCGACAAGCGCCCCGCCTGGGCCGCCTGGTGCGCTCATTCCGTTCGACTGTCGATTTGTGTCTGCTGGGTCCATATCGCCGCTCGTCGCCCGTCAAAGTAGTGGCATGGGCGTCTCGCCCATGAGTGCCACGGGCGTCTCGCCCATGAGTGCCACGGGCGTCTCGCCCATGAGTGCCACGGGCGTCTCGCCCGTGTCAAATCAGTGCGCGCAGGGCCGAGACGGCCCCGCGACCTGCCTGCCGGCACGCAGGCTCACGGGCAAGTCCTTGGGACCCCTAACGGGGATGCCCGTGCTACGTTAACTGCCCTTCTTCAACGGGCCGCCAGTCCTACGCCGCCGAGCCCGCGCGTGTTCGACACGAGCGCATGCGCCTATGCGCCTATGCCAAAAAGCGCAAAGCCCGCCCATGCCACCCAATCGATATCGGACGCCGCCACGAAAGTCTGGACCCAAAACGCCTCACGGCATCACTACGAACTGGGCCGCCGCCAGGCAGCACCAATGGGAGCAGCCGCGCTCAGACGCAAATCGGCACTGCCAAACCCCTCTCCCTTGAAGGGAGAGTTCGGCTCTTTAGAGCCGGCCCTTGGGGCCCCTAATGGGGGTGAGGGTGCCGCCCCGCCGGGATCGCCGCTCTCCCTGAAGGGGCGTTGGCCTGAGCGGCTCTTACTCCACCAGTCAGGAGATTGGCACTTGTTTGGCGACTGGCCTTTCATTTCAGCCCCGTTCACGGGGCTTTGCCCCGCCCAAGGCGGGTATAGACCAGGGCTTTTAGCCCTGAAACAACCGGGGCAACATTTGTTGTTTCTGTTCAGCACGCCTCGGCGCGCTTGCAGGGGGCTTTAGCCTTCATTAGCCAAAAAGCTCCCCAATACGGGTAAGCGCGCTGAAAGCGTGCTAAGAAGAAAGGCGGAAACGAGTGGTACGCCGCCAGCCACCCAGGGCTATTGGAGGCAGCCTTTCATGTGATTAAAGGCCCTGGTCTAAACCCCCGCTGTCGCGGGGGCGAAGCCCCGTGAACGGGGCTGAAGAAGAACCGCTAAACATGTACGGAGATTGGCGTTCTCGGGATTGGCGGGACCGCCGGCGTGGGTCCAGGCTTTTGCCTGCACCCTCACCCCCGTTAGGGGCCCCAAGGGCCGGCCCTGCGGGCCGACCTCTCCCGTCAAGGGAGAGGGGTTTAAGAGGGACAAACTCTCGACCAAAAACGCGGCATAACGTATAATTACCTTCGCACATCCCGGCCGCCGGCCGGGGGAAAGGGTGGTGACGGGTGAACAACGAGTGCAGGAGAAGGCGGCTGCGGCCATGGATGGTGGTTCTTCTGGTCCTGGCGGCCCTGCTGGCGTACATGTACTGGCCAACGGGTCCGGTCAAGATCATCATCTCCCGCCAGACGACTTACATCGACGGCCCGCTGAACGCCGACGGTACGGTCAATTACGTCGCGTATCTCGATGCCAATTACGCCAAAGGCGTCACGCCCGAGAACAACGCCGCGCCCCTGCTGCTGCGGGTTTGCGGGCCGGACATGCTGCCGGAGCCAATCAGGGGCCAGACACTCGCCCGCCTCAACCTCCCGGCCGACTTCTTCGATGATCGCGACAAACAATTCATCTTATGGAAAGACCGCGCCCGCCCGGGCAAGGCCGGCGCCACGATGCCCTCGCGGGGCGACGATAAGACCGATGCCAACGATGAGGATGAGCAAGACCGCGGGCCTTCCCTCGACGAGGTGTACGATATGGCCCTTGCCGGTCAGATCCACCCGGACCTTGAAGCCTGGCTGGCCGAGAACGCCGGCCCGCTTGAACTGGTCCGCCAGGCGGCGGCCAAGGAAAGGTACTATATTCCGCTTGTCTCGGGATCGAACCCGCCGTTCATGGTAGAAGTGCTCATTCCCGACATGCGGTGGTGCCGGCAAGCGGCGGAGGCGTTGACGGTGCAGGCGGTCCTGAAAATGACTCGCAACGACCCGCGGGGCGCCTGGGACGACGTGCTGTCCGCACATCGTCTGGCCAGGCTGCTGGACCAGGCTCCAACCGTGATTGAGCAATTGGTTGCGGTGGGAATCGAGGGGACGGCCGCGATGGCCGGGATAGCCCTGGCAACACGCGGGCACATGCCCCCCAGCGAATCAAGGGAACTTCTGAGCAAGCTTGCCGCCCTTAGGCCCGTGGGCCACATGGTGGACACAATTGACAAGGAGGAGCGGTTCTGCGGACTTGACGCGGTAATGATGCTATCCCGGCCGGGGGGTCTCCGGGCCAGTGGGCTGAGCGGGACGACAGCCCCTCCCCTGTCGGACTCGGCCGACCTGGACTGGAACCAGATGCTTGGCGATATGAACGCCCAGTACGACTGGATAGTCAAACCGATGCGGCTGCCGCGATTCCACGGCAGGGAGGAAGCGCAGAAGGCCAGCGACGAGGAGTTCAAGAAGTTCGAGACAGGGTTGAAGGGCGGCCCAATGGCCGGCTTACGGTTGTTCTTGCTGAAGGCGGCCGGCAGGCCGTTCCGAAAGGCACTCACCACCGCGTATACCAACATCCTGATCGCCATCATGATTCCAGCCCTCGGGCAGGCCTGTAATCTGGAAGACCAGGCGAAAATGACGCAGGAAATCGAAACGCTCGCGGCAGCCTTGACGTGCTATCACGCGGAGCACGGCCGCTGGCCGGCGGAACTGAAGGAACTTTGCCCGTCGCTGCTCAAGACAATCCCCACCGACAGGTTCAGCGTCAAGCCGCTTGTATACCGGCCGAGCAAGGACGGATACCTGCTCTACAGCGTCGGCAAGAACTTGCGGGACGACGGCGGGCAGCGTGAGCCCCGTAGCGACAAGATATCGTCCGCCGCCAGGAAGGACGACATCGCGGCGGAGGTGAAGCCCGCGGAGGCCACATCGAAGCCCGTGGACACCAAGCCCGCGGAGGCAGCATCGAAGCCTGCGCAAACCAAGCCCACCGACGCCAAGCCAGCGAAAACATCTTCGCGGTTCGCCACGTCGCAGCCATGACGCGCCGCTTACTGCTCGTGCCACACCCAAGCGTCTTTTTGCTTGGGGGTGTCCCGACAAACACCTCCAAGCCGTAAATCCGCCGAGGCGGACGGCTGGCCGGTGTGGTCTGGAAATGGCTCGATGACCCCGCAGGCGACGAACGCCTCCATCAGCGGCGCGGCCTTCATGAAGTTCGGCTGGGCGCCTACGACGCAGATCACTTTCATGCGGTCACATCCACGTAATCCAATAAGCCACGTAATCCTCTTCCGGCTTTTTCTTCTTCTAACCCAACTTTCGCAGTTCGAGGCCAAAACGAGCGCAAGTCCTTGATCTGCCGTCCGGCGAAGGCCAAGGTCTTCACTACATCTCCGCCGGTTCCTGTTCCGGCTCGGCCTGCGGGACCTGGCCG
>Ga0315285_10003403_pt1 | contig 16588 bp, 18 predicted proteins | sample YL17G09_36_MG_FD_203698 | JGI IMG/M metagenome (GOLD analysis project Ga0315285, IMG submission 203698) | Sediment microbial communities from Yellowstone Lake, YNP, Wyoming, USA - YL17G09_36 | ecosystem: Environmental > Aquatic > Freshwater > Lake > Sediment | place: USA: Wyoming | collected... | reverse complement strand
TAACACAGCAAAAATTTTGTGTCAACCAATTACAACTCTCTGTAGTTGCTTAACTTTGTCCCGCCTGCTCCGCCTGTAAAGCCAGCGCTTGAAGCATTGGGGTCTATGTTAAAAGTTGAGTTATTAGCTTGGTTAATAGTACATATGCCTCCAAAAACCAATGAACCGGTTATGGTACCGCCTTGCGCTGCTATTATATTTATAGTCAAATTATTAGCAGCGTATATAGCGCCTGTTACTTGTATATTATTCACATTCTGCGCAAGAAAGTTATTTCCTGATATAAAAGCAGGGTTTCCGGTTGCGGCTTGATATGTAGCGCCATTGCCTGTAATTGATATATCGCCGGTAGCGACTATTGTACCCTGGAAATTCATGTTGTTTTTACTTATCGTAACGTTGCCGTTTACATAGTAAACGCCGGTATAGCTGTCCCCGGTAAATTCATAGGTCCCTGTCGGCGGGGTTATCACATTGGCTCCCGCCATACCCTGCCAATATGCCCACTTGACGTCCGGGATATCTACAGCGGCTTGATTTTCTAGTATATCCCCGTTTACATCCCATTCATCATGGTCTATGGTTACTGTACCTGAAGAGACAATATCGCCGTTGACTGTCCCGTTGTGGTCGATACTTATGGGGCCCTCGCCGTACATCGCGCCGTCAAAAGCGTCAAATCCCGTCGTTATGGTCCGCTCAATTACCCTGTTAAAATTTTGCGTTCCGACAGTCACTGTGCCTGTCGACCGTACTATTATTTTTTCTTTATCAGCATATTTAGTAGGGTCTGCTGGATATAGGTCGACGATTTCGATTGTAAACGTCCCGCCGCCGAAAGTAACAGGTCCTATACCCGCGTTATTTGTCCAGTCTGTATCGCTTTTTAAGTCATGCTGGGCGTAATACTTTATCCCCGACTCTGCTATGTAAAACGCTTTTTCAGGTTCGTCTATCGCCTGGTAGGACCTTGTGCTCATTATTATCGGCATGACCGCCAGGCACACCGCTATTATGAGGAAAAACAAGACTATGGATATGAAACCTTTTTTATCATTTTTCATAATAATCTCCCATTTAATTTAAGTTCCAGCATTTTATTCTTGTTATTGACGAGAAATCTTCGCCTCTGTTTGTGACTGTCATATTGATTACTACATAACTTATATCTGTAGCTGAAGGCGAAGTAATAGGCGCGGGGAGCGCGGCGCCGGTTGAATCATAATACGCGAAGCTAAATGAGCTTACATTATTTATGAATATCGCGTTGTCTTTATTTAAATTGCCGCCCAAAAGTTGGTAATCGACTGCGGTGCCGTTTGTATCGGTAAACCTGAAGCGGGTCTGCGTCGCTGTCAAGACGCTTGTGTCGTCCCTGACCATCCTTATGTTCTTGCTCATGTCCCTGATGGCGGCCCTTGTGTCCCACAAAAGTTCCATATGCGTCGTGCTGAACCGCCACAAGTCGTAAAATTTTATCAAAGGATGTATAGACGCTCCCGCGATTATGACAATTATGCTTATGACTATTATAAGCTCTATGAGCGTAAAACCAACGCTATGTGTTTTTCTCATGGCACATCCTTGGTAAATAACACAGGCGACACGACATCGGTAATGCCGGCGTGGGAAACTCTTATTGTCGCCCTTTTATATTCAGGTTCAGGGTCAGGCGGGCCTGCCCAGACAACAACTGTGTCCGGGTTTGTGGCATCCACATATTGCGTTGTGACAATATAAGAATAGCTTTGGAAAGGCGCGGCGAAATTTCCCGCGCTGTTGCCGATGGTGGCATAAGTAAAGCTTGTCAAAAGTTCCTCCGCTTTATCTATGCACAGGTCGGTTGCTGTGGAATTTATTTCAGTTTCAAGGACATTTATAGAAAGCTGCGTTAGGAGTATTGTCGTGGGGATTATTAAAATAGTTAAAACGATGATCTCGAAAATAAGCTCTATTAAGGTAAAGCCTTTTTTGCTCTTTATTTTCCGGGCCAGGCTCATATTTTATCCGCTGTTTTGGCGTTTTTCAGCAACGATTTATAATATCACATCGGCAGTTTATACAAAAGGAAAAAATCAACATTATCCTCTTTACAAAGGCCCTTTTTATGGTATAATTTCTCTTATGTATATAGAGTTTTTTGGATTAAAAGAACTGCCTTTCAACATCACGTCTGACCCCTCGTTTTTGTTCCTCAGTAAGAAGCACCAGGAAGCCCTTGCCCATCTTTCATACGGCATCAAGGAACGAAAAGGCTTTATTGAAATTACAGGCGAAATAGGCACAGGCAAGACCACCCTGTGCAGGGCTCTTTTAAACAGCCTGGGTGAAAGGGTAAAGACAGCTTATCTTTTGAATTCCAACATAACAAGCGACATGCAGCTTTTGCATACTATCGTCGATGATTTAAACATAAAGCCTGCCGGCAAAAACAAGATGGCCTTATTAAAAGCTTTGAACGATTTTCTGCTCATGCAGTCATCCAACGGCAATAACGTGGTCCTCATAATCGATGAGGCGCAGAACTTAAAGCCAAAAGTTTTGGAGCAGATAAGGATGCTTTCTAACCTGGAAACAGACAAGGAAAAGCTTCTGCAGATCATACTGGTCGGCCAACCGGAATTAAGGGAGATCTTGCGTTCCCACGAATTAAGGCAGTTAAACCAGCGCGTCGCTGTGCGATACCACATATGCCCGCTTGACAGGGAAGAGACCGAACACTATATAAACCATCGCCTGTCTGTAGCAGGCGCCAACGGCAACCTGACTATTTTTAAGGAAGCGATAGATGAGATCTATAATTTCTCAAACGGCATACCAAGGCTTATAAACATCATCTCCGACAAGGCGCTTCTTCTGGGCTTTGTGATGGAGACAAGAAATATCACTGACGAAATCGTCAAAAAATCAGTCGAAGAATTAGAGATCGTGCAGGCAGTATGAGCACCATAGCTGAAGCTTTAAAAAAAGTAGAAAAGAAAAGAGAGCCTTTAACAGCTCCTCACTCCTCCCCTTCGCAGCCAGGCGCCGCGCAGCCGCAGATAAATATCACCCACGTCACGCAAAACAAGGTCTCTTATTTTTTTGTGGGCGCTTTGATCTTGGTAGTATTTGTGGCAGGAATAATCTTTACAAGAGTAACCTCGTCCAAATCACATAATCAAACAGCTGACGATGTGCTTTTGGACAAACCTGTACAGGTAGCGAAAGTTAACACCGCGCCTGTGGTAAATAATACCCCGGCTCCCAATGTTTTCAGCCAGTCGCCTTTACCTATACTAAGAAATTTGGTCAACGAATCGAATTTCAGGTTATCAGGGATTGTATTCAGCGAAGATGACGCTTCCGCCATAATAAATAACGAGATCGTTAAAGAGGGCGATACGGTCGGCGGGGCTACTGTAGAATTTATCGAAAGAGACAGCGTAACGCTATCCTACCAGGGAAAAGACCTTACCTTAAAAGTCCGCTGATATTACTTGGCGGACTCTATGATCCTGACAGAGATCTTGTGGGCTAAATTTATATTCGGGAGGAGATTTTTTCTTGCCTTGACTTTAAGGCGGCATGCCTTGGGCGTGAGTTCCTCGACCCAGACTTTTACACTTGAGTCCTCTACAAAAGCATCGAGTGTTTTTTTGAGTTTATTTTCCGCGGTAACTACCCCCATTTTCTTTACTGTATAAACAGCGCTGTCCCAGATATCTGCTGCTTTGTTGTCAACGTCTGTCTTTACTGTATCCGAGCTGATCGCCACACCGCCAGCCACGCCCGCGCCGATAAGCGCCACAGCGCATCCGCTTATTGACATAGCAAAAACAACGCCTGCCAGAAGTAAAATCATATTCTTTTTCATATTCTTGTCCTCTACAATGCGTGCTTCGGGAACGCGTCTAGCGCGTGGTCTTTGGTTTCGTATATTTCAAATATCTTATGAAGCTCAGTCACGTAGAATACGCTCTTGACCTTATCATTCATAGAGCAGAGCTTGAGCACACCGTTTGCGAATTTTATTTCTTTAAGGCAGGATATAAGCGAGGCTAATACGACGGAGGATATGAATTTTACTTTTGAGAAATCTATCAATAGTTTCCTGCTTCCGCCTTTTATCAGTTTAAGGATCTCTGTTTTTACGTTATCATTTTCGATGATGTTTACTTCGTCCTTCAAAAATGTGATGACATCGATGTCGCCCTTTTTTTCAAGCTTGATCACATCGCTCATTTTATCCTCCAATAAAGTGCTTGCCAGACGTCCTTCTTATATTTTCAAGTGAATCTTTCAAAATCTGCTTTAGCGTAGTTTTCCCTTTGCTCGTCTTAAAATATCTTTCGCGTCTTTGAGCATCTTCTTGTGAAAGATGAGCTTCATAATAAACTATCTCGAAAGGTCTTCTTGGTTGCGTGCTAGGAACTTTACCAGAGTTGTGTTCTTTGACCCTTTTAGCGACATCTTGTGTAAAACCAATATAAAATTTATAATCTGTCAAACTTAACAATATATAAACGTAAAACATAATATGACACTCTTTTGCCCTGTACCACTCGTCGCTTCGCTCCTCGGGTGCAGGGCATGAACCATTCGATTAGAAATGGCCTGCCATGAACCTGAGCCATAAACTTTGTGGCTTGCCATGTACCCGAGCGTTTGCCCTATACCAGTCGTCGCCCCTGAGGGGCTCCTCCGGTACAGGGCATGTACCACTAATGGCGAACGCGAGTGGTACATGGCGGGGCCGACGGGATTTGAACCCGCGATCTTCGGATTGACAGCCCGACGTTCTAGGCCATGCTGAACTACGGCCCCCTGGTGGGCGGTGCAGGTCTCGAACCTACGGCCTTCAGAATGTAAGTCTGACGCTCCACCAACTGAGCTAACCGCCCGTAATGTGTAATGATAACATAGACAAAAAATAGTGTCAACTAAACACCTCTTGCCCGCTAAACCCTATCCCCTAACCCCTATACCCTGTATTTCTCCGCCATCTTTACTCTTTTACTTATGGGGGGATGGTCATACAAAAAGATCTCAGTCATCTTGCCTGGCGAGGCGTCGCGCAGGTTTTGCTTCCAGAGTTTTGTCATCGCGGAAATAAAAGCATCCGGCTTATTTGTCGATTCTATCGCGAATTTATCCGCGTTTTTCTCTAACTTGCGGGAATAACCGTTCTGTAAAGGCATGATCAATAAGCCCACCATAAAAAGAACCATCCCAAGCAATGGAAACGCCGCGACATCATAAATATCCCTAAAACCAAACTGCGCTAAATATTTCGCGAGAAATATGCCTGCCAGGTAAAGCCCTAAAAATGTCGCTATCGACGCGAAAAATAACAGTTTCCAGATGTGTTTGAGTTTATGATGACCCAATTCATGAGCCATCACCACCTCTATCTCGTCTTTGCTGTATCCTGATAAAAGTGTGTCGCCCAATAAAATCCTTTTTGTCTTGCCCATGCCGCACAAGGCGGCGTTTGCTTTTTTTGTCTTTTTTGACAGGTCTATTTCAAAAATATCTTTTATTTTAGCGCCTGCTTTCTCCGCAAGCAAAAAAAGCCTCTGCTTTAATTCCTCGTCTTTAAGAGGTGTCTGTTTGTAAAATAAAGGGATCAAGATGACAGGCAGGAACTTGCTTAGCAAAATCGAAATAGTTATCCAGAACGCCCCGGTAAACATCCACCATGTGGTCGGGAATTTCCTTAAGAAAATATAGATTAACTCGACCATCGGCAGGTATAAAACAAAGCTGATCAATATTTCTTTTACTTCATCCCAGGCCCAGGAAATAAACTTCTGGTTTGAAAGCCCGAATTTATGCTCCAGTACAAAACCTTCAAAAAACCCTAACGGAAAACCGATCAAATAAAATATCCACCCTAAAATAATAAAGTATATAGCGACTACCAGGTAGGGGTTTACTGTGGCTTGTTCGACAAAATCGCGCAATTTTAATGACAACCCGGTAAAAAGAAATATGACCAACAAAATAACCGGCAAAAATATCCCGATGACTTCAAGGCGGTTTTTTATTTTTGAGTATTCTTTGGACCTTTGCTCAAAACTATCTTCTGCCACTTTTTAATATGCTCCTTATATCATTTAAAATATCCCTGTACTTTTTTGTCCTGTAATCAGGGTATGTCCAGGGCCATGTCTTAAAGCTGTCTTTTACATACCGCAGCGTCACTTCCGCGTATATTCCTTTTTTTAAATACATCCTGTGCTGCTGGTCCTTTGTCGTCGCTAAAACCAGTTTTCCCAGGCTTATATATCCTGGGTCGATATTGATTTTTCTTTTATTTTTTACCGCAAATCTGTCTTCCAATTTATTTGTGAATAATTTTATTTCCGCAACATCATCCTGGTTTATCAACTTCTTAAAACTTATGAATTTCCTTAACAGGTCCTTGCCCATTTCTTCCTGGTAATATTTCGTAAAAGTAAATTTTATGATCTTGCTTTGGTAATCAATGGCCCCATATTTTTTCTCAAGGGCGCTTTCTATCTTTCCGAAAAGCTCTTTTTCGGATGAGATCATCCCGACGATCAATTTTACTTTTTCAACTTTTCTTATCTTACCCATTTAGATCTTTACTTTTCTTAACTAATACAAATAAAATAGTGTCTTGTAAACAATCCAATTTTAGAAATGTGATAAGCCTATCATACAAAATCCCTATTCTAAATAATATTATTGAAAATTCTAAAACGTACGGATAATATCTAAGCATTAATAATTTCTCGATTTCTAAGCCATTTTTTTCGGCTATTTTTAATATCTGTCGTTTTGAATTGCACTTGTAATAAGTAGGAAAGTTCTCGTACGCCTCTTCACCAAATAATTTTTTTAAATAAAATCTTTTAAATGTGGTCGGTAATAAACTGCTAATGATGGATGAATAGTGGTATTTGTTAGGCGTAGTAGTTATGATTTTCCCACCCGGGTTTAGTACTCTTTTTAGCTCTTTAAAAACTTTTGTTGGATCTATTAAATGTTCGCAGACGCTCCTATTTATTATTAAATCAAAATAATCATCTTCAAATGGCAAAGATTCTAAATTTGCAGTATAAACTTTTACTCCTGGCCTGACTTTAAACTCCTCTACTATGTCTACTCCTACTGCTTCAGCCACTAGGTCGCAATATTTTGATATAACCCGAGCATCATACCCACAGCCGGCATCCAGCACTTTTGAATCTGGGGTGACATTTGAAAGTATTTCTTTTTCAATTGCACTATCTTTCATAAATATGTCCTTGTTTATATAATATTTCTTTATTAACTTGTTGCATTTTTCCAATTTTTTAGATACTTCATTCATAACTATTATTATACCCCAGGTTTGTTATTTTTGATGACTCATATTAAACTTACTGTTCAAATGTCTTAAAAAGTCAGATCTTTATTTTTTTTACTTTCATCTTTTCCAAATCAACAACAGCAATTGTTGATTTTCCATACAGCCAGCCCCCGCACTCGCCGGGGTTTAACACTAAAGCGTTGCCCTGCTTTTTTGATTCAAACCTGTGATTATGGCCGTATATTATCAAGTCAGCGGCGTTTTCTTTTATCAATTTATCTATATTGGGTTTTGCGTGATACATAAGCACTCTTTTGCCGTTAAGCAGTATCTTTAGCGGCCCCTCGGATATTTTGCCCTGCGATATCTGTGAAAGTCCCTTTTTCTCGCCGTCATTATTGCCGAATACTCCTTTATAAGGGACCCTTAGCCTGTTTAATATAATGACGCTGAAAGGCGCGATGTAATCGCCCGCGTGCAGGACAAATTTAACATCGCTGTGGTTAAAATATTTAACAGCTTTTTTTAATTTTATTATATTGTCGTGGCTGTCTGATAAGATCCCTATCTTCACCCCGCCCTTCCTTTCTTTTATTTTGAGGATTAATCTGTGTAATCTGCTTTTATAATCTGCGTAATCATTTTAAATAAATAAAATTCATCATCCTTCCGGCTTTATCAGCCTCTTTCCTGTAAGAGAAAAGTAAATCATTTTGGCATGCGGTGCATATCTTGCTGTCATATATATTATCATTATTTATTCCCGAATCTAACAATTGTTTTATGTTTTCTTTCGCTAAATCAAGGTAATATTCGGCGCCTATTTTTCGCGCGGAATCCCCGAACGCTGTTGCGACATTTTCTTTTACCTTATAACAGCATTTTCTTATCCCGGGCCCTATCGCCGCTATCAAATCTTTGGGGTCCGTCCCAAACGAGTTTTTTAACTCGGAAATCGTCTTTTTTGATATCTCTTCTTTTGTGCCACGCCAGCCTGCGTGGACGATTCCTATGACATTTTTCTTTTTATCGTACAAAAATACGGGGATGCAATCGGCGGTAAATATGGCTATCGCAACACCTGGCTCATCTGTAACTAACGCATCAAACCCATAAATACGGCTTTGCGGCTCGCGCGCCCCTTTTCCCCTATCTTTTCCTGTCGCTTTGTATACCTTATCTGAATGGACTTGTTTCAGGCAGACCAGATCGTTTAAGTCAACGCCAAATAAGCCAAGGAATTCTTTTCTATTTTCAGCTATTTTTTTTATATCGGCGGCGGAGATATTATCGTCGACTTGCCCCGTTAGAAGCGGCGTTTCTAACGGGGCGAAGCCAAGATTTGAAAACCTTGTGCTTGTCGCGCAGGCCAATGGCAAGCTATTGAATATTTTATAATCTATATATTTTTGCATAAATAAATTTAGGGGTATTTTATTTTCCTGGCAAGGCGGGTGCCAAGCTCAAGCGCTTTTAAATTAATGGAAAGCTGGTCTTCCCTTAAATTCGCTTTGATGGCTTTGTTCAGTGAATCGACTGAGGCGATCTTGGTGAGCCTTATGATCGCGGATAAAAAGACGATATTGGATATTTTACCGTTTTTTAATTCCTTGGCTGATTTTTCAACGCAAGGCATCGCGTAATGTTTTATTCCGGCTGTCTTATCTGGGGTCACATTCGCCGGGTCATAAAACACGGCTGTCTCTTTCTTTGTCGATTTTTTTACAAATAACTCATAGGGGGATTGCGAAAAAGCGATCAATATATCGGCTTGCGTTACTTTAGGGCAGCCTATTTCGTCTGTTGAGACTATGATATCCGAGTAAACAAGCCCTCCTCTTACTATTGGCTCGATGGATGGGCTTACGGTGCAGTGTTTTCCTGATAAAGCGCAGGCATAGCCTAAGATCTTACTTACGAACGAAATTCCTTCGCCGCTTTTTCCGCAAACTATCACTTGCACGTATTTTGGGTCTTTCATCTTATTTCCTTGTAAGTTCGCCTATCGCTATGGCGTCCGTAACGCCTTTCTGCGTCGCGGCAGTAGAAATGTCCGAAGGCACGCAGCCCAACCTTAGGCTATTTAGCATCTCTGTCGGAGTTTTAAAGTTGTTTCTTTTCCCGTATTCGACAGGGCATATGGAAAGCGCTTCGATAAACGCGAATCCTTTTGTGGTCAAGCCGAGCCTCAGCGCTCTTACCAGTTGTTTGGCGTGATAGACGCTTGCTCTCGCTACAAATTGCGACCCTGCCGCGTAGGCTATTTTGCACAGGTCCAAAGTCTGCTCTACATTCCCAAGAGGCGCTGTGGCCGTGATCGCCCCCATTGGCGTCGTGGCGCAAGGATAGCCGCCTGCCATGGCGTACACCTTGTTTGACGCGCACAAAACAGTGATCTCGATATTTTTTCTTGCGGCGTGGACCAGGTGATTTATGTTTTTTGAGCCCATGCTCCCGTCCCCGCTTAGCACTATGACTTTTAAATTCGGGCTTGCCTTCTTTATGCCCACCGCAAGGGCGACACAGCTTCCGTCAGGAGCATGCACGCTGTCAGCTAAAAGATAATCCGTTATCATCCCGACGCAACCGCCGTCTGAGACAAAAACAGTTTCCTGCATATTAAGCTCTAATCCGTCAATAGCCCTTAATAAAGCTCCCATGACTATGCCGTGGCCGCAGCCCGGGCATAATGCGGTCGGGAACTTTTCCTTTTTTAAAAATTTGTACAACTTTTGGCTCATGCTCTATATTCCTTCCTGCCTGCCGGCAGGCAGGTGATAAAATCTATGATTTCCGAAGGGGTAACTAGCTCGCCGTTTGTCTTTGAAAGAGAATAGACTTTGTTTTTTAATACCCGCTTTACTTCCCTTGCGAGCTGTCCCTTGTTTAGTTCGACTACAACTACTTTTTTCCCCGCTAATTTAGCCACTTCCTCGTCAGCAAACGGCCAAAGTGTCACAAGCCGCAAAAGGCCTGTCTTTAACCCTTCTTTGTTCGACTTTAACACAACATCCATTGCGCTCCTTGCGCAGGAACCGCATGCCACTAAGACAACATCCGCGTTTTGCGTGTTTTGTTCCTCAACTTTTATTATTTGTTTTAGATTTGATGATATTTTCTCGGAAAGCGCGTTTACAAGGTCCGCTTGCGCTTTTGGATCAATGGGCTTTGGGTTTCCTTCGCCGTCATGCGTAAACCCTGTGATGGATAAATTAAGCCCCTGCCCCAGGTGTTTCTTATGCCTGTTTACAAGAACAATATTTTTCCTGAACTTTATTTTTTCAAAAATATGGCCTATCGTCTCATCGGCAAGGATCAAGACCGGGACGTTGAATTTTTCAGATAGATTAAAGCCATCTATGGTCAAATCGTACATTTCCTGAGCGGACCAAGGGGATAAAACAATCAGCTCATAGTCCCCTGACGCGGCCCATCGCGCCTGTTGGATATCGCCTTGCGCAGTCCTTGTTATTTGGCCCATCGACGGCCCGGCATGCTGCACATCGACAATCACGCAGGGAGTCTGGCTCGCGAGCGCAAAGCCTAAATTATCTGACATAAGGGAAAGCCCGTTTCCGGAAGTGGCGGTCATGACTTTTTTGCCTGTCATCGACGCCCCGATGCACGATGCTATCGAAGATGTCTCGTCTTCCATCTGCAAGAAAATGCCGCCTGTTTCCTGCATTCTCTTTGCCATTTCTTTTAATATTTCATTATATGGCGAGCCTGGGTTTGCCGCGAAGAAATTGCACCCTGCCTGTACCGCTCCTTCGGCGCAAGCCTGGTTTCCCTGCATATAATTTATCTCGACTGTTCTTTTAGCCATAAATTACGCTCCCTCAGAGACAGTAATAGCTAAATCGGGGCAATGGATCTCGCACTCGCGGCATAAAATGCACTGAGCCTGTCTCTCGGCTTTCGCCGGGTAAACACCGATTTTGGAAAGCCTGGTGGATTTCCCGAAAACACCCTTGGGGCATATCTCTATGCAAATATAACAACCTTTGCACCAATCTTCGTTTACTTCTATTTTCGGGTGGACTTTTTCAATGACAGGTTTTTTTGTGACTTTAACTTCTTTGGAAGGCTTGTGTTTGATTTTCGCCGGTAGTTTTTTTGTGATGTTTTTCGCTTTTTGCTTTATTTTCTTTGCCATAGTTTTGTGTTTTGGGTTTTGTGCTATGAGCTAACCGTGTAGTTTAATTATTATATGCATCTATTTGATTAAGTCAAGAAATATTTTACGCAAATTCTCGTAACATATTGCAAATTAAATAGTTATGTACTATTTATTAGCCCGCCTATTGGCGAGGCAGGCCTTTTTTGAGGGATTCCAGATACTCTTTTATCTTTTTCTCGTAACCTATATCTGTGGGAAAATAATACTTCTTTTTAGCGGGGATATAATCCTGTTTCACGTAATGGCCCTTGTAGCTGTGCGCGTATTTATACCCGACGCCATGGCCCAATTTTTCCGCTCCATGATATGACGCGTCTTTTAGATAAGTCGGGACCTCAAGCGTCCTTCCTTTTTCAACATCCTGCATCGCGTTTTCTATTCCTACGTACGCCGCGTTTGATTTCGGAGCGCACGCTATATAAACTGTCGCCTGCGCCAAAGGGATCCTTGCTTCAGGCATCCCGACAAATTCAGATACCCCTAAAGCGGCATGTGCCACAACCAAAGCCTGCGGGTCGGCATTTCCGACATCTTCCGCTGCGCAGATGACAATTCGCCTTGCGATAAACCTCGGGTCTTCCCCGCCGTACAACATTTTCGCAAGCCAGTAAAGCGCCGCGTCCGGGTCTGAGCCCCTCATCGATTTTATAAAAGCTGAAATTGTGTCATAGTGGCCGTCTTCATCTTTGTCGTATAAGATGGCTTTTTTCTGCAGGGACTCTTCCGCCACTTTCAGCGTAAAATTGATCTTCTCTGTTTTGTCTTTTTTTGTAGTCAATGCGCCAAGCTCCAGCGCATTTAAAGCCCTTCTTGCGTCGCCGTCGCAATTTTTCGCCAAAAACACAAGCGCCTTCTCATCTACGACAATAGGAAGTTTTCCAAGGCCCCTTTCTTTATCCTTTAATGCCCTGTCCAATATGGTGACTATGCATGTCTCTGTCAGGGGTTTTAACTCAACGACAAGCGAGCGCGATAACAAAGGAGAGATTATTGAGAAAAACGGGTTATGGGTGGTCGAGCCGATCAATATCAGGTTGCCTTCTTCGAGATCTGGCATCAATATATCCTGTTGGGCTTTATTAAACCGGTGGATCTCATCGATAAATAAAATCGTGCGCTCGCCTTTTTGTATCGCCTTTTTCGCTTTTAATATTACCTTTCGCATGTCATCGACGTTGGACATGACAGCGTTTATCTGCTCGAAATGCGCTTTCGTGATATTTTTTATTATATAGGCGAGACAGTTTTTGCCGGAACCTGGCGGGCCGTATAAAATTAGGGAGGATATCCTGTCAGCTTCTATGGCTCTTGTCAAAAGCTTGCCTGGGCCGATTATGTGTTCCTGGCCTGCGAATTCCTCAAGAGTCCTGGGCCGCATGCGCGCGGCAAGTGGTTGGGGCCCGATATTTTGGGCTGGTTGGCCTTCTATAAATAGGTCTTGGTCAGATGGAGGCATAAGTTATGAAGTCTTTATATCCCCTGCTGCTTCGCCCCGAGAAATACGAAGTATTTCCGGGACTTAAGTCCTTGAAATCACTTTGTGATTTCTAAGGGCGAAGCAAGGCGCTGGGGATTAATTCGCCCAGATAACTTACTCACACTTTGTGTTCGTAAGTTATGGGCTCATTAAAAATCCCCGCGGGTGCCGTAAAATGTGTCAATTTAATGAACCCTAATATCAGGTGGGTACCCGCAGCGGCGTTTCCTGCCCCATGGCATTGTGCGCCGTCGTATAAGGTTCCCGATTAAATTGTGTTGGCTCAAAACTAACCACACCCTACGCGCACCGCAGGGAAACTTTACTTCTAATTTTGTTTATAGCATAGGGGCGGTTTGGAATCAAGAAAAATCGTCAAAAGAATTGCTGTGCCTTATAGGAATTGCTACTCCTTAATCTCGCAGGACCGCTTGATTTGCCCCGCCGAGGCAAATCTGCGCTCGGAGGAAATCCTCGCTCCCCGCTACATGTCTTTTCAGGCGGGTCCATGGCCGCTTCGGATTTCCTACGTCCTGCTCAATTAAGTCGTATCAATTCTATATAATGTAATAATTTGTTCGTGTCGGGTTTGTTGAGCGGGGCCTTTGGCCTGCGAGCGGGCAAGGTTCGCCTGAAAATAGATGGAGCGAGAGCGAGCAGGACAACGGAGTGCAGCTTGCCTCGCTGGGGCAAGCAAACGTCCCCGCGAGACAAACACGACAAAAGAACAAATCTTATCTTATCTGAGCCTTTAATTCGCCTGAGAGCGCGGCGCAGATCTCTGAATGCGCGGAGTTTATTTCTTTGTCTGTTAGGGCTTTGTTCTCGTCAAAATATTCGATGGTGAACGCGAGGCTCTTTTGCCCGGCGGGGATTTTTTCGCCGTGGTATTCGTCGAAAATCCTTATGCTGAGCACTAAGCCCTTGCCTGCTTTAGTGACGATATCTTTTATTTTATCGGCAGCCACATCTTCAGACACCAGCATCGAAATATCCCTTAAGACCGGCTGCTGTTTTGGTATAGGCCTATATTTTTTCTCAAGATCTGTATAAAAATATATTTTTTCGAATTCCAGTTCGCAGGCAAAGACTTCCTGCGGGATATCAAGTTTTCTTTGTATCCCGCTATCTATTTTTCCTATGACGCCCACCGCCTGCTTTCCTATTACTACTAAAGCGCAGGCGCCTTTTGAAAAAATAGAGTTAGTTGTCGGCGAAAATTTATAATCCTTGATGCCGAGTTTTTCAAACAAAACTTCCACTATCCCTTTTAAATCATAAAAATCGACTGTTTTCTTCTTGTTCTGCCAGTCGTCGCATCTATTGCCTGCCAAAGCCATGCAAAGATTGATTTCTTCATAAGGTTTGGTGGGGCCTATTTTTTTATAAACTTTTGATAACTCAAATAACCGCAAGTCAAGGTTCTTCCTGTTTAAATTATAGGATACAGTTGTGAGCATGCCGGGTATAAGGCTATTTCTCATTACCGCCTGTTCCATGCTGAGAGGATTTTTTAACTCGACCGTTTCTTCATTTAACAATGAAAACACCCCTAACAGATCCTTGCTTAACAAGCTGTAGCTTATAATTTCATCCATGCCCAAGGAAATTATAATATCCCTTGTTTTGTCTTCCAGTAGCCTTAAGGCGGTTTTTGGGCTCTGGATCTCCAAAGGAGGTTTTGGCATCGCGACAGGAATTTTATCATATTGGTATATCCTTGCGATTTCTTCTACCAGGTCTTCCTGGATATTTATGTCATTTCTAAATGATGGCGGGATGACTTCAAACGCCTTTGCCTTAGACTTGACTATAAAGCCAAGGTTCACCAAGATACTTTTCATTGTTCCGGCAGGGATGCGCGCGCCTAAAATTTTATCTACGCTTTGCGGCGATAATAAAATTTTTCTCTCGGTGATTTTTTTCAAGCGTACATCAACAGGTTTTTCTTTGATTTTCGCGCCGGCGATTTCTTCCAGCAGATACGCTGCCCTGAGAGCGGCGGTATACACCGTCTCGTAATCGACGTTTCTTTCAAACCTATAAGAAGAATCCGTGCTTATTCCAAGCGACCGCGAGCCCCTCCTTATTGTGGGCGGGTCAAAATAAGCGCTTTCAAGCAGGATATTTTTTGTGGTCCCCGTGACTTCTGTGTTTAAACCGCCCATTATGCCGGCAAGCGCGACAGGGCCTTTTTCATCCGCGATGACAAGTTTTTGCGGGTCAAGTTTTCTTTTTTCCCCGTCGATTGTTATAATTTCCTCGCCTTGCGCCGCCTTTCTTACGATGATTTTCTTACCCTGCAATTTATCATAATCAAAAGCATGGAGCGGCTGGCCGTATTCAAATAAAACAAAGTTTGTTATATCGACAACATTGTTGACAGTCCTTACGCCTACTTTTGCGAGTTTATCAACAAGCCAGTTTGGAGAAGGCCCGACTTTTACGTCTTCTATGACCCAACCGACGTATCTTTTGCACCCTTGTTTATCCTCGATACTTATTTTTATTTTTTCTGATTTGCTTCTTTGTTTCCCGCCGAAGGCGGGTCCGCCTACGGCGGATTTTGGCGCTTTAAATTTCTTTCCCGCCAAAGCCGAGACTTCCCTTGCGACACCTAAAATGGATAGCCAATCAGGCCTGTTTGTCGTGACTTCCGCTTCAAAAACAAAGTCAGAATCCACTTTCTCGATGTTCTCGATCTCAAGGCCTGCCATAGTGATCTTATGGGCAAGCTCTTGCGCGCCTTCCTTTATATCAACATAATCTTTTAACCAACTATACGGTATTTTCATCTACCCTTCCTCATTCTACGAGTTGATTGCTCAGGTGTTTTTCTCGAAAACGCTCGCTGCCCCAGCGAGGCAGTTCGCTTAGCGCTCGGCTGGCTCTCCCCGCCTCTGGCGGGGAACCATGCCCGCTGCGCCTCGCGATGTTTCTCGCAAATCACCTTTCGCAATCTTATCCATAAAATTTATTCGTGTCGGTTTTGCCCTCTCAGCCCTCAAAGAATTGATGCGGCTTGGTCTGAGCAGGGCTTCAAAAATTTGAGCGGCCATGGTTCCGCCCTATATTACACTAGCGGAGAGCGAGAATTTTTGCAGAGTGCAGTCCGCCACGGTGGGGCGGACAAACGTCCCTGCGAAGACAAGCCGCAGCAATTCTAGAAACCACAAAACCGACAAAGAACAAATTTATACTAAAATTGTCTCAGGAAACGAACGTCGTTTTCGTACAATAAGCGGATATCATCGATGCCGTATTTAAGCATGGCGATCCTATCGATGCCCATGCCGAACGCGAAACCTGTATATTCTCCATGCTTATACCCGACTGCTTTAAACACAGCTGGGTTTATCATGCCCGCGCCCAGGATCTCAAGCCAGCCTTTTTGTGAACATACCCTGCAGCCCTGGCCGCCGCAGATGATGCACGATATATCTATTTCGGCGGAAGGCTCTGTAAATGGGAAGAAATGCGGCCTGAAACGCATCTTTGTCTTGGGCCCGAAAAGCTGTGTTACAAATATCGATAAAACGCCTTTTAATTCGGCAAATGACACTTCCTTATCGACCATAAAACCTTCCAATTGGTGGAACATAAAGGAGTGGCTCGCGTCTGTAGCGTCAGG
>Ga0315285_10003400_pt1 | contig 16591 bp, 5 predicted proteins | sample YL17G09_36_MG_FD_203698 | JGI IMG/M metagenome (GOLD analysis project Ga0315285, IMG submission 203698) | Sediment microbial communities from Yellowstone Lake, YNP, Wyoming, USA - YL17G09_36 | ecosystem: Environmental > Aquatic > Freshwater > Lake > Sediment | place: USA: Wyoming | collected... | reverse complement strand
GAAGAAGCAGCACAAACTGTTAAGGAAACAAATAGTATTATTGCAGCGGCTCTTAATATCAACAGAGCAGCCAGAACCACCGCGGTTAAGCCGGCCGGAACGACTAGCCTTGTACTTGGCACTTCTAGCGGTATTCATGCTTGGCACAATGACTATTATATTCGCCGCATGCGCTTAGGTAAGAATGAAGCAATATATTCTTATCTTGCAATAAATCATCCAGAATTGATTGAAGATGAATACTTTAATCCAACATTACAATCAGTTATATCTGTTCCACAGAAGGCTCCAAATGGAGCTATAACAAGACATGAGTCTACATTGGATCTGTTAGAAAGAGTTAAGCTTGTATCTAAGGATTGGGTTAAGCAAGGTCACAACAAAGGTAATAATACACACAACGTTTCATGTACTGTTTCAGTAAGAGACGATGAGTGGAAGATTATTGGTGAATGGATGTGGGCAAACAAAGATTACTATAATGGATTATCTGTCTTACCATATCATGGTGGCACATATAAGCAAACACCATTTGAAGATTGTACTAAAGAAATGTACGAACAAATGATGGCAACATTAAAAGATGTTGATCTATCAAAAGTAATTGAGATCCAAGATAATACTAACTTTAGTGAATCAGTTGCTTGTGGACCAACTGGTTGCGAAATAACTTAATCAAATGAAAGAACAAAGTTTAATTGAAATGAAGAATAAATTGGACGCTACTATTAGAGTGCTCCAACAGGTTATGGATGATCAGCAATATTTAAGAACGCTTGCTGCCGGTACATTTGAAACTGTGAAGTTGTTACCCGGTTATGATGAAGCAATTAAAGCATTAACTGAAAAAACAAAACCACCGGCTGAAGAGCCAAAATTAGAAATCTAATTAAATAAGAAAAGGGGATACACTTAATCGTGGTCCCCTTTCTCTTTCATGGATTATTAGGTATGGTGCCTATTCTATTATCAACCCATTTTTCTACGTTTTTTCATTCTTTCTTCTCTTCTTTTTAAAGCTTTTTCACGTCTTAGTTTTATTCTTTCTTCTATAGGCAATGCCTTAATAGAATCTTTAGTACGCTCTCTAGTTTCTTTTGCTTTAATTTTACCTTCTTCTTTTCTAAACTCTTTAGCTTTAGCTCTTATCGCTTGATCACCAGCGGATTCTTCAATCCCAATACTATATGGAGACCATCCTAATCCAACCATAACTCTTTGCCAAGCTTCATTTTGTGTATTCATTGCTTGAGAAGCATTCTCTATTTTAGTAACTAAACGGTCCATTGGCACATTTGTGAATGACTCAACTAGTTTACCACTTACGCCATACATAGGCCCTAAGTGAACTGTCCCATCTTGCATAACGCCCCAACCTCTTTCTGCTATAAGATCTTTTTCAAATTTAGTTTGTTGCAATCCTGAATATAGCTTTCTAAGTTTAGATCCAATTGGAGGAGATATATTTGCACCTTCCAGCATTACTTTAGCATAATCAGCTTTAAACTTTTTATCTCTTTCTTCCAAATACTTTTTAGCCATATTCTTTAGAGTAGCTATAATACCACCGGTAAATCCAGTTCCTCTTAATATGGTATCAATAACTCCATCCGTAACATCAACTAATTTTTCGTTTAGTTTCTTTTCTTTTTCTGGTTTTTCTTTGTCCTCATCATCATAACCAAATGCAACAGCAAATAAACCTTGTTGTAATACAGCAAACATTGTATTTTGAATTGCTAGATAATAAGCAATTTTAGCAACGTTTGTTTTATCATTACCTCGTCTATTCTTAAGATCTAATATAGCTTTCTTAACAATACGAGATTGTTGCATTGCAGTGTTCTGGAATGTTAATAATAATCTACCAGCCGCACTTGCTTGTTGTTTTGATATATCTCTTGGATCACCTGATTGCTGTGTTTCATCTGATACTTTAGTAAAATCACTCCATGCTGCAGTTTCTGCTTCTTGTTCAGTCATTCCTTCTTTTAAGTAACTCTTTATTCTATTTCTGTAGAACGGGGCACCTCCTGAAGCAATAGCAAAACTATCTGCCATTTGCGTTGGTGTATAACCTATCTTTAATAGATAAGATAATACTGCCCCAACTTTATTTTTACTACCAGCAGCAGCATTAGCAATTTCAGCAGCAGCAACATCTTCTTTTAAACCACCGCGTCTTTCTTTCATTTTATCTGAATTCCAAATACGCGCAAAGTCTGTCCAATATTGTTTTTGGTTTGCAAATGCAGCAGCTGCGGCTATAGGGTTGTTATCTCTTAAGTTTAAGAAATTGACTGCTCCAATTAATTGTAATGCAGCAGATCTTACATTTAAGAACATGATAGCTCCAGTGGATCCGGTTACCCAGTTGGCCCACATAGAAGTTTCTTTATCTTTACCTTGACTTCTATTTTTACCTGTAGTCATTCTCCATAAAACATCCTCAATAGCTTCTCTTACATTTGTACCGTATACTGCTTCAACCTTATTAATATTAGAGCCAACTAGTTTACCATTTTCCCATTTACCAAACATTTCTTGGGCATTGTCAATAAACTCAGCAAGGAATTTCTTTCTACCTTCTCCTTCAGTTAAATTATGTAAGTCAGATATAATTGTACTTGCATCCCAGAACTCAGTAGGAGTTACCCATCCTTTACCTTGTCTACCAGTAACTATTAATCCTTGCTTAAATGCAGCTAACTCAGGATCGTTATTTACAAGTTCAGTTAATTTCTTTTGATCTCTTTGTGATATACCAGGTATTTCAACCCCCTCTTCAGTCCACATCGCAACACGTATTGCTTGATCATATGTAAAGTCTCCATCAGGAGTTAACTTTTCAATCTTATTTTTAATATCCGGGAATTGATCTGTCAATGCTTTATAATCCTTTTTAATTGATTGTCTTGCGGCGTCCATTAAATCATTACCATTTGCATATGGTTTTAATAAAGCATCTGCAAAGAATTTTTGTTGTTCTTCCCCGCGTTTCCCTTTACCTATAAATTTATATAATAGTAATTCAAAATCTGCAGCGGATGGCGGAACATAAAAATCAAATTTGTTTTTATCTGCTCCTCTTCTTCTTGCAACAATATCTGAAAATACTTTATAGTCTTCCATTCCAGTATTCTCTTCAATTATTTTATTGAATTCTGGAGATATAGTTTTACTAAATTTAAGCCTTGCTTGTTGTATTTTTGATTTAACGTCAAGAACGTCTAGAGCGTTTTTAACCGCTGCTACATTCTGTATTGCGTCATCTGCAAAGTAAAAATCATTATATCCTTCAGCGGCTTTTGCGGTTATCCAATCTGCTTTTGCTTGAGCTGCACTATTGCCTAATCCAGTTATATTCTTTAATGGTATTTCTATCCCTATGGATTTTAGAAATTCATGAATAGGACCGGCTGAATCCGCAGGTCTAGCGGTAAGTATAAAGAAATTTTCAGGGCCAAACTTGCCGATCATTTTCTTCATTTTTTCGACCATAGGCCCTGGCTTACCATTAGTAACCTTGCTAAATTCTGAAAAGTCAAAGATTGCTCCTTCACTTAACAGTTTAGAACCTTCTTTTGCAAACTCTTCAGCATTTAATTTACCTTTGGTTCCGTCTGGCATTGTGTATAGCACATTGCTTTTTGTTAAACCAACAGTGTCATCAAAATCAAAAACAGAAATTCCTTTTTGGGTTTTAGAAAACTTAGGATCTAAAGATTTTATAACAGCATCTTCTGTTGTTTTGCTTTGTCTTATTGCTAAATTTTGTTTGTATTTTGTGAATAAAGCATTATTAGACGCCGCATTGTCAATATTATATTTTGATTTTTCTTTAAAATCAATTAACGTTGGGAATAATCTAATTCTATTATACTCTCCACCTCTAACCATTCTAGCTGTTAATCTAACTTTTCCTTTTAATTGCGGAACTCCTAAATTTAATATATCTTTCCCTAAATAAAATAATCCCTGTTTACCAATATTAATATAATAAACTTTTTTACTATTATATAATTGTTCTATTATTTTTTGATCAGTATCTACAGAAACTGTTAAAGCCTTTTGGAAATAATTATCACGCAAATATTCATGCTGCGTTTTTGTCATTTTATAAGGCCATGATTTTGTATTAACACCTATAGCTTCTGCCGCTTTCTTATATTCCTTAAAGTTTGGTATATTAGCTTTTAATTTAGTAGTAAATTCTTCCGGTAATTCTAAATCTTTAGAAATATAGAAGTCATTATCATCTAAACTAATATTCAATGACGCGCTACCCATTTGAGCTAAAGCATTTAATTTGACTTCAATATTTAATATATCTTTACCTAATTGAATATTAATATCTCCTTCTCCGGTAGGATCAAATCCCTTAGCTTTTTTTGTTATAATTTTTACACCTTTTAGCTTAAGTTTATTTAATTCTTTTAATATCATTCTTTCATATACCGTGCCTCTTGCCTTTTCTTTAATGTTTTGATACCTTATTAAAAAATCAAGATATTCTTCAAAAACAAATTCTTTTAATTTATCTTGATCATCTAATGGCACTTTATTAAGTATATTTTCTACTTCTTTAGAAGTTTGCCCAAATTCAGAAGCAGCCTCAAATAGCTTAGCCGCTGTCAATCTGAATTCGTCTTTAGTTAAAGAGAGTTTAATATTGCCCCTTTCAATTTGACGTGAGATTTCTGTTGCAACATGTTCAACTAATTCAACACCAAGTCTTTCTTGATTAACTTGAAAAGCATCAAATATAGGCCCCTCAATTTCAAAGTCATTATTGATTATATCAAAAGCCCCCTCCTCGGCCATTGCTTTTGACAATGATTCTTTTCTACCTCTAATTGGATTTCCATCCGGACCAATAATTTGGGCTAAAAATACTTCGTCTGATATGTTATTTGCTACGTTAGGTAATCTTCTTACTATTTCAGCACCGGATGTTCTACCTGCCTGATCCGTTGTTGTTTTTTCTCTATCTATTTTTTGGCCAACCCAATCAGGAAAATTAACCCATTTTCCATTAATTTGTTTTTGAATAGCTTGCGGAATTCCTCCTTGGCCATCTTTAGCCATTAGCCAAGTAGTCGTCATATTTTCAAGAATATAACGTTTGTTTCTTAATAATTCTTTTCTAAGAACACCATCCTTTTTACCACCTAGCATTGCCTTTATATCAATGTCTAGTAATTTTCCAATTTCGTCTTTAATCTCAGAAATTAACGGAGTTACAGTTCTGTTTAAAGAGACTGGAGCGTCAATTCTGGATTTCAATGTTCTCATTACAGTTATAATCTTCTTATAAGCTGTTTCTAAGACTTCTGGTGGAAAAACTTTTGATTCTAATGCATTCTTATATTTTAGCTTTTCTTTTGCCTCTATAACAGTTTCTTCAGCCATTAAAGCTTTTTGGTCTTCTACATCTTTTTTAATGCCCCCTTTAGTTGCTCCTTCAATACCTAATTCAGAAGCTAAAGCATTTGCTCTAAGATTTAAACGCGAACTAATAAATTTATCTAATGTTTGTTTAGATGGATCAAATTCGTTATTAATTAATAAAGCAGCACTTTGAATTAAAGCGTCTTTATATTCATCTCTAGTTACCCCTCGTTTAGCATCGGCAGCAATTGGATCGTATAGTCTTCTAGTTATAGTTTCAACTGTGCCGCCAAGTTCTTTACCTATTACAGATTTTGAAAAATCATTAGTAACACTGCCTGATGGAGTATTTCTTAATCCTTCTGACGCTAATTTTTTAGGGTTACCTTCGTATTTTGTATCTAATAAGTTTTGTAAAGTACCTTTACTTCTAGGTTCTTTTGTTGTAATTTCTTTTTTTACAGGCTCTTTTTTAATAGGTTCTGCTTGCACGCTAGGCCCATTAGCTTCTTCTTCTTCTAATACAGCTAGTTGGGCTTCAAAATCCGCATCTCCAATTTCCTGAGCATTCCAAGCATCATATAAGTCTTCAATACGCTCTTCGACTGTTTTAGAAAATTTTGTTACGCCAGAAATAGCTTCCCCTGCTTTTAATAAATCAGAGGCTCTTTCAGATATTTTACCTTTTTTAATAGATTTTGAATAGTCTTTTATAAAATTATATATATCTCTACCGTCTTCAAATTCTATATTTTTAAACCCTTGCTTTACAAATATTGGTTTAATAACGCTGCTCCATAAGCTTATTAGGGTCTCTTTTACATTATCAGACCATGTAATAGTACCCTTTCTTAATAATTCAAAATACTGAGTCATATACTCGTCAGGAGCGTCTTCTAGCTCTTTAGCGGTATACGCTTCCATTCTTGTGTCTAGCTTTGTTCTTTCCGCCTTACTTAAAACTTTTAAAAATGCGTCTCTTAATTCTATTTTACGTTTAGGATCAGAAAATTCAGACTTTAATATATTATGTAGTAACTCATGGGGAGCAACATTTAATGCTCCAACTTCAGCTGCTCTTTCTTTATTAATTAATATCTGGCCGTTTTTTAAAGCAAATCCATCTGTTTTACTTATATCTTGAGCAGTTTCTTCACTTAGCTTTTTGGTAGCGTCATCAAATTGCTCTTGAGTTATTTCATTATTATTTAAACTTTCCTGTAGCTTATTTTTTTCGTTTTGTATATCTTTTGCAAACCATTCATTGTAAGCAGCTTGAGCATCCTTAGTATTTTCAAATACCTCAACACTTTTACCGCTACCTAATGCTGTTTTATATATTTTATTACCATCTTTATCAACGATGCCTTCTATAGAGCCTATACTTTTATCTAAAGTCTCTTTATTAGTTTCTATTCTTATTCTTTCTCTTTCGCTAATAGCAATTGTTGCTAATTCAGAACTTATTTCTTTAAGTCTTTCAGTTTCTGGAGTTACTAAATCTTTGTCTTTACCGTCAATGGCTTTCTCAATATTAGCTTTTTCTAACATCAGCCCTAAAGCTTTCTCTTTTGCTCCACTGGCAAACTCAGAAGGTATTTTAACACCCGCGCTTCTTATAGTTCCAAGAGTTTCTAGCTCGGTTTGTTTTTGTTCTTTAGTAATATCTCCTACTTTAAATCTTTCTTCTACATTTTTAGCAGCTTCCTTAAAAAAGCTATTTACCTGAGCAAGGTTCGCCATGTTCTTATTAGATAGGTCAAACATAGTAGCTACTTTTGTAGCAGCCGCTCTTACTTCAATACCGGTTTGTGTAGTTATCGTTCCAGCAAATGGAAATACAACACCTATTAGTCCACCTGTTTCTCCAGCCTCATTTATTTCCCTAAGATCGATATATTTAGACGCATCACCTTGTAATTGTATACCTTTAGTTACTTGCCCAATTCCTTGCTGCAAACTCTCTGTTAAGTATTCACCTAATCCAGACTTAGCCATTCCGGTTCCTTTTTGTAAAATAGATTTAGAAAAGTTTTTAATTTCCCCTCTAAATAGCGATCCAAGAACTGTTTTAACATCATTACCAAACCCTAAAGCTTTTCCTGTATTTTTAATTATATTTAATTCAGATGCGTATTCTAATCCCGCTGATAAAGCAGCCCCTGCAGCCGCTTCAGCTCTATTAGCATATTCTCCTTTACCAATTGCTTCGGCAATTTCTTTATTTGTAGGATTTCTACCCAAATCTTCTCTTAATCCAGTTTCAATGGCATCATAATACTGCGATCCGTATTCCTGAGTAAATATATTTGCAGCACTTAACCCCGCTAATAAAGGATTTCCAGTAGCCGTAGCTACAGTTGTTAAACCTATATTAGGTAATTGTTCACCAACCAAAGTAAAAATATCATCTAATTGAATCCCGTCTTTTAAATCCGCCTTTTTAAATAATCCTATATAATCTTTATTTTCGGCAATTTTAGTTACTTTTGATTCTATATCGCTATTTATTCTATTGATCCCTTTTTTTAATCTTTCTTTTGCTTCTCCAAAAGTTTTTGGTACATTATTACCAAATAAAGATTCTACTTGACCAATATTTTCTGCTCCGGCCATAAGATCATTCCAGGTCTCTGGCAAATTAAATTTTTCATTATCGGAACGATCTTTGTATTTATTATAAAAATTATTTAAATCATTAATTTCTCCATGCTTCGCGGACACTTGCCCTTGCATTACATTACCGCCTATTTGTATACCGGATTTTACTAAGCCCTCACTAAGCCTACCAACCTCTTGTATTGCACCTCCAATTGGCACTCCAATTCCCCCTCGTTTTTTAAGAGCTTCTCCAATTTTTTCTCCTGTATCAAAAAAGCTTAGTTCAGCTTCTTTACCTCTTTCGTACTGTTTTGTTAAAGTATTTTTTGCTTCATTTTCAATAGACGCAAAAGTTTGATTTAGTCCTTGAAATCCCTGTGAATTAATTAAAAAATCTGTAGTGGTTTTTGCTGCATAATCCTGTAATTCTTTTGTTGCTTTTGCAACTGACTCAGGGGTAGTTAAAGAATATTTTTTCTTTATTTCAGTAATCTTACTATTTATTAAAGGAGCAGCTTTGGCCTTAGCGTATTGCTGTTCAAACTCAAAAGCTTTATCTTGAGAGGCTAATTTCTTGGTATTTAATGCAATTGCATTGTCTAATTGAGCTTTTGTTTTAAATTTAGTAGGATCAATATCTTGCATTATATAATCCATTGCCTCCTGTTTTGGAGCAATATAATAAGTATCGTCTTCTTTATTGTATTTTTTTTCTGTATAATTAGTTTTAGGTACTAATTTAGAAACAAACAAAGCCCGGTCTGCCGGTTTATAATCCTTAAGAAATTCAAATTTACCTGTTGCATTTAATGCGTCTTTTGAATCTTTATTAAATAATGCCTGTTGGGTTTTAATAGGGGTTTGTTCATAATAGGTTAATTTCCCATTATTATCTTCTTCACTATCAGGAAATAGGCTTCTTGCGAATTCTTTAGCATCGTCCCATAAAGAAGGTTCTTTTGTGTCTTTAGGAACTAAGTAACCTCTAGAATCGTATTTATACCCTTGACCTACAGGCTTAGTTGCCTTCGCTGGTTTTGGAGCAGGCGTTTCTTTAAACTTTTGTAATCCTAGCGGATCAATTGTTTTAGGTTTGCCAAATGGATTAACGGGTGATACCGAAGAAGGTTTCGCCGATTTGGATGCCGTATTTTTTGCTGTTGCAACTGCATCCTTTTTTACAACAGGGTTTGGCTTTCCCGGCACTTTATCTTCTGTCCTTTTAATACCAAATTTATTAATGTAGGATTCTAAATCCATACCTTTTTCTTCTGCTTTAGCAATTACATCTTCTTCTGAAAATTCTGCTCCATTGTAAGTATATATAGGCATATTTTATTTTATTTTATTATTAAGGTAAATTAACTTTTTTTGATTTTTTTGAAGGGGCAGGTATTCCTAAATATCCTCTAAAGTCTTCCCCTGATACTCTAGCATTTAATATTTCACCTTTAGCGTTTACCTCTTGTACTTTACCGCCATTAAACTCGAATATTCTTCTTCCTTTGCCTTTGGTTGGTAATTCAATTTTTTCTATTGTACCTTCAACAAGATCTTCAAAACGTTGTTTATAACTTTCAACTTCTGACTCAGTAAAAAATGATTTTGTGACTTTACCGCCTTTATCAGTTTCTGCTTCTTTAGGTTTTTCAGCTTTTTCTACAAAAGCAACTTGATCTGGATCAGGTCTTAACAATGGTTGCGTTGGGGCTATCTGAGTATTAATATAATATTCTTTATAATCCTCAATAAATTTTTTCTTACCAGCCTCGTCTAATGGTTTGTTAGGTTCAAATGAGAAACCAGTACCTTTCCATCTTCCTTGTGGATTACTCATTATATCATTATAAAAGTCAATTGCAGAAGACTGATTTGCATCTAATAGTCCATTGGCTTGAGCCGTTAGTGTTGTTTGGAAATTAACATCACCCCTAATTGCATTAAGATCTACTTCTTGAGTATAAGTTACTACTTTAGTCTTATCAGGTGTTAATGTAGTATTTACTATAACTTTAGGTTTACCATCTTTTTTAACTAAAAATTGCTGGTTAATTTGCCCGGTCGGCATTGGATCCCCTTTTTCTCCTGGCTTTGGAGGCACAGTTTCAAATATGGTTGAGTTTGTAGATTTTAATTTATCAAATTCTGCTATTTGATTTGGTATAGTCCTAATAAGCCCATTACCTTGAGAAATCTTTTTTAGTTGATCTGCATCAAATTCTTGCAAAACGGTTCCATCTGCATCACTCACTTTCCACATTAATTTTGAAGGATCGCCGTCTTTAAAATATACTTCTTTTCTTCCTAGAACTTTTTGTAATAATACATTCATTGCTTTAAGAAATGTAGGATTATTGCTTGATGCAATCCCTCCTTGCACGCCCACCCCTTTAGCTATATCTTTCATAAAGGCTTCACTGGCGCCAGACATTGTGGCAATTGATTGCACTACATTGTCTACAGATCCTTGAATCTGACCTAATCTTTTCATGGCTCCTTGCTTATCCTCTAAAGTTCCATTTAACATACCCGAACGGATCTGCACCGCTTCACTAATTAATGGCTCGTATGTTTTTGCCCAGTCAACTGAAGGATCGGATGCTGTAGCTTTTGCTAAATCTGTATATAATGAAAACTCATATTCTTGAGCCTTCATTTCATTAGCTTTTATTTGCTTAGCATTCTCCTGTAGTTCTGTTCTTATTTCTTTTTGCCTTATTGCATAAGAATCTGCAACTTTCGCAAAAGAACCAGATATTGTATCTTGAAGTCTTTGATAAGCTTGTGCTGATTGCGTGTCTATAAATGTTTCTGGATTTGAGTAAGCTCCCATATATTATGTATATTTATTTTTTATCTATATCGTGTTCCTGCTCCTCCTAATGTAGGCATTCCCCAATTTGGAGGTATTGACCCTTGCGGAACAGCTGTAGTGCCAGAGAGAGATGCTCCCGCTAGAGAAGTTAATCCAGCTCCTGTTAGCCCACTAGTTTGAACCGTTTGTTGATTAGGTGTACTACCTCCGGCTGATTGTCCCATTGCACTCATATAAGAACCAGCTGCAGATGTAATTCCTCCAATCATACCCGTTAATGCCGACGTATAATTTGCATTAGCTTGTCCTTCTTGGGCCTCCGCTCCACTTAATTGAGCAGCCACTCTATCAATTTTACCTTGCTCCCGGCTTTCTTTTGCTCCAAACATAAATGCCTTACCAGCAGCTTCAGCTCCTTGAACTCTTTGCGCTTCACCAATTTGTATACCTTGAATTCTTTGAGCCTCTGCCATTTGCATTCTTTCCATATCTGCTGCTCCTTGAGCTTTTAATTTCTCATTAGCAGCTTCTTGTTGTTCAATATTAGCAGAAATACCTTGCTTGCTTTTCAATGCAGCTTGAGCCAAAGCCGTAGCTCCACCGGCACTTGATCCGGTTTCTTTTAGGGTATCTAAAGTATTTGCTAAAGCTATATCTGTTTCTTCTGCTTGGAATTTTGAAGCTTGAGTAGCCACTCCTAAACTAGCATAGGGATTACTTATCATCCCAGATAAGTTTTTAGCAAGACCACTAACATCCTTAGTTGTTTCATAAGGATTAATGATAGCTTGTCTGCTATTTTCTAAGCTATTTAATTGCCCTTCTAGCTGTCTTCTTTTTTCAGCAGCGGCTTTTGCGGCACGATCCGCAGACCCCATCCCCATTATTCCACCGATTATACTAGATCCAGCACTTATAAGCATACCTGCTGCTAATGGTATTGGCATAATTATTTATTTTTAAAGTTCGTATTATTTTTTATTAAATCCTATTTAATAGGATGACATTACATAATTTGAAGATACAGAATATAATTCTGCGGCTTGCGGTATTGATGGATTAATAAACTCCATCTTAACAGTAGAGTAAAAACCTTTAATACCATTCATTGAATTACCATAAATTACTTCGCCATAAGTTGGAGGCGTATTATTTATAATAGTCCCAAAATATTTATTCTCTTTTCTTTTGAAATTATTCGTAAACAATTGGTTTTCTAAAGCAGCCAAATTAGATGCATTAACTGCTTTTTCTATTGGTACAGCAATGTCAGAGTTAGAATATAATTCTGCTAAGGCCCATCCTGTGGATCCTTCATAATTCAATGTATTAAAATTCTTAGACATTGAAACTTCGGGATTGAATATTAAAGTAACATTTGCATTATATTGCTCTCCATAAAAATTACAATAATTTACTAATGTTGTAGTAGGATCAGCATAATGCCTCCATAAATTACTATAAGTAACTTCCACTCCATTTATTGTTGCAATTCTTACCGGTGTAAAAGTATAAAAGTTATTTCTTAAACTTGCGGCAAAATTTGGTTTAAATGAAAATCTACTTGTCCAACCCGTACAATCTTCATCAAATGCTAATGTTTGGAATTCTGTTGTATTAGGTGGCTGTAACGATAATACATATTGTTTATTGTACATGTCCCATCCCCCAACTATTCTACCTATGCTACCAACCAATGCTAAATTATCCCTGAAGTAATCCACCATTCCGTATGCTGATATTTCAGTTATACCATCTTGGGATAATCTTAAAACAACATTTTGGTTTTTATCTACAAAGTATTTTCTATATCCATAAACAGCAAAACTTTCAGGGTTAGTGCTTATACCATAGTTACCAGCATATTGTTGAACCTGCCCAATTACTTGAGCCCCTGATGTAGTCATTGGTTGTCCTTCTGCAGAATAAATTGCATCTTTATCAATCAATGCTCTACTTACTTTTGACTCTTGGAATATAATTAAGTTTGTATCTTCTGCGTATAATTTTTGTATTGAACCAACTGATGGATCTACACTTCTTGTTATATCTTCAGCTACTGAGAATTGATTTGTATTGTTAATTCCAGTTCTAGAATTAAATACTCCAGAGTAAAGTAACGAATTAAACCTATGTTGTTGTGTAATAGAATCCTCAACTAAGTATGCTTTAACTCCAAAATCAACAGATGTATTGTTATAACCTCCTCGTATTCTTGCTTCTTCTATATACCAATCAGATTCTGGAATAGACGCATAAGCAACTGGAATATGTGAAAAATCTGTTATAGCACCGAATAGCACGCCAGTCAAGTCTGCTACTTCTGCAGGAACGGGGTTAGCTAGTATTATCGTGTGTACGTCGTCAATATATAATATTGTATTTGTATATAATATTCCGGCAACATAATAACTTAAGGTTTGTCCAACACCTAAATAAGTTGTAAACCCATTTAATATCATGACATTACTATCTTCGGTAATAATACCGTCAGTAGTGTAATTTCCTCCCGTAACATTTACAATATTATCCATTTTTTTTAACCAAAATGAATTAAAATATTTTAACTCTAATGTTGCTGCCATATTTAATAATTACTTGTTTTTTTCTTTTTTTAATTAGTACAGGGCTATAGTTCCTCTACAAACTGAGTCAAATTCCTACCAAAATTATATAATGGAGGCGGTGTTGGAGAAAGCTCTACGGTCCAAGCTGTCTGTACAGTATTTACTGGAGCAGCTGCTATCGGTACCTGCACCGCCCCTCCTAAGGCATTAAACTTAGCCGAAAACAATGGAAACTCGGTTACAGGTGGATCCTCATTATAATAATAATTAGGCGGAATTGATGTATTATAACTTCTATTTTTATTTTGAAATAAATAGAATTTATCTGGAACCGGTGGTATCCAAGGGTTTGCAAAAGTACTATCTAAGTAGAATTGCTTCACATGAAGTCCATTGTTTGTCGTAGCATATACTACCCCAGGAACTGACGGATACACACTAAAATTAATCTGCGTTCCAGCTAGAGCGTTAGCTAAAAGTGGTGCAGATAAGATAATCTGTGCACCAATAACCCCTGTAACTTGGCTACTATTTATTGAAGCATATAATCCATTAACTATCTGAAAATCCGCTCCGTTTAAATTCAATATATTAGTACCTGCTAAAGCGTCTAACGCTAGCGTTCCAGATGTTGTAAATGGAAAGCCAATAGTAGCATCTTGCGTAGTATACGGCACAGCATTAGGATCACCATCAAAATCAACAAGTTGAATATTATATTCGTATGCTTCTGGAGGCGAAATAACTATTGGATTAGACTGATTAATAGGCTCTTCATATTTATAGTTAGCATCTTTAATACTTACATTTGACCAAAAATATGGTGTACAATCTACTGGGGGCGGATTAAATATATTGTTATTTGTAGTATATTTATGCCATATAACCAAACAATATTCTCCTGGGGTAGACGTAACAAAAGATAATTTCTTTTCAACATATATAAGAGAAGGATCAAGACTTGAGGTTCTTATACCAAAAGCATTTTGTAATCCTGAACCTGGCGGAGGCGTTCTAACAATGCCACTTGTCCATTCATCCGTTTCAGACCCTACGTTATTGTCATCAAAAATTGAAACCCAAATATTATTAGGTGCCTCAATATCCTCACGATAATACAGTATAAATTTTACATCGCTTTCTCTAAATTGACCTACTTGACTATATCCTACTGTAGTTATAGTCCATTCTAATTCTCCCTGTTTAAGCCCAAAAGCTTCATTATTAAGGAAAATATCTGCTCCATTTGCTTTTTGAACATTAACATATTTTTGATATGCTTGAGAACTTGCAGGAGGGACTGTTTGTGTTAAATCTGGTAAACCTGGATTAGTGTTAGTCGGTAGGAATAATTCGTAATCACCTTTTCCAATATATACCGCTCCATAACCTTGTCCTGGAACAGTGGTACAAGTTGTGTTGCCTGTATAGTTTTGCCAAACAAATGGACTTGCAGTATCAAATGAAGCTAAATAAGGATTAACCGGTTTTGGACCAACTGTTATAACCACATCAATAGTATTGAATAATGAAGCATATGGATTAGGCCCCACTAATTGACCTAAAGTTGGATTAAAAGCATCCCAAACTTTAATCTGTAATGTATAAGTACCTAATAAAATATTTGGATTGGCTATACTAATACCACCCGTAACAGGGTTTATTGCAAAGAATCCAGCAGTATTACCACCGCTTATTTCCCAGTATAGATCAATTTGATCGGTAACCGGTGGAGGAGGAACTGGTATTGATGGATCTGTTCCAGGATTAACTCTTGCGCCGTTTTTAGCCGTCATAGTAACAAAATCACCAGGAGTATCTTCTTGGATTACTTTATCATAGAAGCCCTCGTCCTCAATGAACGTTGGGGCAATATTCCCTAATCTTCCTCCGTTGTAATTTATATAAGAAGTTGTTGGAGTACCTGCATTATCCCATACTACTTTAATCTTAAAATTAAAAGTGCTATTTCCTTCTCCAGCCCCGTAATCAAAAACAAAATAATCTTTTATTATAAATCTATAAAGGCCAGGAGACGTTTCTACTATATCAAACTTATTTGTAACTACATCCCCTAAAACTGTTGTTACAAGTGAAAACTCAGGCACCTCTACTAATGACAAAGGAAATCCGGTACTATTTAGAATTTCAAAATCAGTTGTTATGTATTTAGATTCTGCTTCTCCCGGGTCTGGATCAATTCCTTCAGGATTTTGATATTCATAAAAAGTAAATGTAATTGGGCTTATAGTGGCGGGGCCGTCATAGCCGCTTAGCACATCGTAATTTAAATCAGATATATATCCAGTTGAAGCTGTTTCCCAAAATAATGCTAAAGCTGAAAAGTCAGGAGTAGTTTCATACACGCTTAGGAACGGAATCATAAGTTTACTTACAACCCCTATCTTTTTCGCTGTAGAAACTCGCCCTATTAATGGCCTTGTTTGTAACTGATAAAAATTAATACCGGCTCTACCGCTAACATTATCCACTGTGTTATCTAAAAAATTAAAATCAGCAGCGGTGGCAATAGATGATACAACATCTGCTTTTCTAGATGGAAAATATTGTATGCTCTCTGCTCTTGTAACAATAAGTTCAAATGGGGACCAAGAAGTCCTGGTCCAGTTTGGGGGAGTCCAGGTTATTATCCCAAAAGAGGAATTAATAGGGTCAACTATATTTGATTCAATTACAGTATTAGCATACCAAGCATAGTCCCCTACGGCTTGCACGCATTGCAACCCATCTCCGGGGTTTGCATTAATAAGGACGCCTGGCACTGCAAGCGGATATTTTAATTCTGTAGCATATTTATTATCTACAATTGGAGTTGCCGCCGTAAATTCTTCTGTTAAAGATGCGTTTTCTACCCTACCAAATAATTGTACACTACTACGATATTGCTTTTGATCAGGGCCAACCTCTGTTAAATCCCTTGGTATTTTATTTATATTGTCATTAATTAATACAATGTGGCTGGTCTTGCCTTGTTCCCCTACTGGAAAACTTGTAGTATTTATACCGTTTTCTAATGTAGGATTAAAAGTGACAGGGTCATAGACTACTTGACTGCCTGATGTTTGTCCATATGGGTAGCCATCTAGCATTCCTGGCAAGTAGGCATTGTAATAATCTTGTTGCTGTTGTTTAACCACAACCTTATAAGAATACCAACCTATTTCATTTATAGTATAAGCAAACTTTGCATCAACAA
>Ga0315285_10003398_pt1 | contig 16597 bp, 17 predicted proteins | sample YL17G09_36_MG_FD_203698 | JGI IMG/M metagenome (GOLD analysis project Ga0315285, IMG submission 203698) | Sediment microbial communities from Yellowstone Lake, YNP, Wyoming, USA - YL17G09_36 | ecosystem: Environmental > Aquatic > Freshwater > Lake > Sediment | place: USA: Wyoming | collected... | reverse complement strand
AGAAAGCCCAGACACACCAGGATATACACTTGCGAGGATAGACCCGAAAATCCTGCTTTCGAAGACAAACGCAAGAACCAGAGTTTTCGCTTTCGTTTGAAGGTTTCTCTTGGCGCATCTTTTTTCAAAAAGGACACCGTGGCGCGCTACGTAGGCTAGTCATTATATCACTGCACACGCTTTAATCAGAAGTTATCTTATGGTTTGGCTATAACTTTTCCGCAAAATCATCAGTCGTGATTGGTTGGATAAAACTTTGCTCCAGTCGATCGACAGCATGATATTTAATGCTTGATTTCTAGACTGACAGATTGACGCGCGCGCTCAATAAAGAAACAAACAGTGACATTGGTAGAGCAGCGAGTCTAGATTCGATCAAGCTTTTATTATGTCATGACACATTGTCACATAGGGACTAATGTGGATAACCGAGAACGCGATGTTAAGTCCATTCGTGAGCTTGAGGACAAGGCAAGAGAGGCAGCTAAGGCGAAGGACTTGGATCGATACGTCTCTTTTTATGCAGACAACGCTGTCCTGCTCTGGCCCGGAGCACCGATGGTCACTGGCCGTGCTGCAATTAGGGAGTTCATGCGAGTCTTTCTTTCGATGCCCGACTTCTCGCTCAGCTTTGAGACAGCTCAAGTTGAGGTGTCCCGAGCCGGTGATTTCGCGTACACATGCGGGACAAACAAGGTAACGTTGGTGAACCCTAATGGCAAAAAAATGAAAGACAGTGGCAAATACCTGGCTGTCTATAGGAAGCAGTCTGACGGCACATGGAAGGTCGTGGCGGACATGGGTAACTCCGATCTGCCCGCACCAGTCCCGGCATAGACACAAGCGTGCTGTGGTTGATGAAAAGCTACTGCCAAATTGAAAAGGAATCATCCTGTAGCTCCTCCGTAAGTCTTCAAGCGCGTGCCGAGTCTTCTTAATCAAAATGTAAATCATTTATACTGATTCTGGGTAAGTATGAGTCGGATGTGAAAAGATATGCTTGTGACGAACCGAGACCTTCTGGTTCCTGCAACGCGGAAGGCTTATGCTGTTGGCGCTTTTAACGTGAACAATCTTGAGGTGGTCTTGGCTGTGGCTGAGGCTGCGGTTGAAGAGAAGTCGCCTGCCATTGTTGCCGTGACGCCCAGCGCCATCAAGTACGGTGGTTTGGTTTATTTATCGAAGATTGTTCGAACTGCTGCCGAGTCTGCGTCTGTGCCGATGTCTCTGCACTTGGATCATGGTGAGGATTTCGAAACCGCGTCGAAGTGCGTCTCAGCAGGCTTCACTTCCGTAATGATCGACGGCTCACGCCTCACTTTCGAACAAAACATTGAACTAACCAAAAAAGTTGTTGATGTAGCGCATCCGAAGAGTGTTTCCGTTGAAGCCGAGCTCGGCAGACTGGCAGGAGTGGAGGAAAAGACCGTTGAAGAAAAAGAAGCCATCCTAACCGACCCAAACGTCGCAAAGGAATTCGTTGAACGTACAGGTGTTGACGCGCTTGCTATTGCCGTGGGCACTTCTCACGGTGCTTACAAGTTCAAGACTGAACCCAAACTTGACTTCGAAAGACTGAAACTGATACGAGGAAAGATTGACATCCCGCTCGTTTTGCACGGCGCTTCAAGCGTGCCCGCATGGATCATCGAAAAAGCCACCAAATACGGCGCACAACTTGGAGGCGCAAAAGGCATTCCGGAGGAACACATCAAGAAAGCCATTTCATTGGGAATCGCAAAAATAAACATCGACACCGACCTTCGCCTCGCATTCACCGCCGCCGTGCGCGAGGTCTTGGCGAACTCGCCGAAGGAATTCGACCCCAGAAAGATCCTGGGTCCGGCAAAGGAAGCCATGAAAGAAGTCGTGAAGGGCAAAATGCGCCTGTTTGGCAGTTCTGGAAAAGCTTAGCGGGGAAACTAGATGAAAGTTGGAGTTTTGAGCGGAGGCGGAGACGCGCCCGGAATCAACGCTGTAATAAGGGCAGTCGTCAGAAAGGGCATTCAGAACTATCATTACGAGATTGTCGGCATAAAGGACGGTTGGCGCGGTCTCCTCGAAGGTGAATATGAGCCTCTGGACCTGAAGGCTGCCTCAGGCATTCTTCCTCGCGGCGGCTCGATAATAGGCACTTCAAGAACAAACCCGTTCAAGCACGAAGGCGACGCCAAAAAGATACTCCAGAACGCAAAGAAAGCCGGAATTGGCGCTGTTGTTGCCATCGGCGGCGACGACACATTAAGCGTGGCGCTAGGGATGAGTGAGCTTGGGCTTAAGTGCGTAGGCGTGCCCAAGACGATTGACAACGACTTGGTTGGAACTGATTACACGTTTGGGTTCATGACGGCTGTCGCGATAGCCACGGAGGCACTTGACAGGCTTCACACTACGGCGGAGACGCATCATCGGGTCATGATTCTTGAGGTAATGGGCAGATACACGGGCTGGATTGCGCTCGAAGCGGGACTTGCTGGAGGCGCAGACACCATACTTATTCCTGAAAAGCCCTTCGACATAAAGCAGGTCTGCAAATACATCAAAGACAGACAAAAACGGGGCAGAAACTTCAGCATAATCGTAGTCGCTGAAGGAGCCAAACCCAAAGGCGGCACAGAAGTCGTTTACGGCGAAAGCGTAGACGAGTTCGGACACGTCCGACTGGGCGGAATCGGCTACCATCTCGGCAAAGAAATCGAAAAACGCTTACACATCGAAACCCGCGTGGTCGTCTTGGGGCATCTTCAGCGCGGCGGATCACCGGTAGCCTTCGACAGAATCCTAGCCACAAGGTTCGGAATAGGAGCCATAGACCTCATCCATGAAAAGAAGTTCGGGCACATGATCGCCCTCAAAGGAAACAAGCTTGTCTCAGTTCCTTTGAAGGACGTGATCGGCAAACGGAAGAAAGTGGATCTAGAGCTTTACAACCTCGCCAGCGTATTCTTTGGCTAACATGCGAACTACGTTCCAATAAGAGCCTACGTTGCCAGTACCTTTTCCAGCTTCAGCAAACTCACATCCAAAGGCTTTTCATGCCCGCAAGACTCTTCAAGCGTGACGCTCGTAACCCTGCCTCTCTGTAACCCCACAACCCTGTTTCCACGTTCCCTAGCAAACAATTCCACTGCTTCATTTGCGAACAGATTCGCCAGAAGTCTGCTTCTCGCCGTGGGGCTTCCGCCTCTTTGGGCATAACCCACGATGCTGAGCCTAACCTCAGTTCCCATCTTCTCTTCGAGTTCCGTTGCGAGTTTGCGCGTGTCACCGACGCCTTCAGCTGCTACGATTATGCCTGATTTCTTTCCTTTCGCACTGTTTTCCTTCAAAGTCCTAATCATGCTTCCCATGTCATACTGAATCTCTGGAACCAATATGACCTCAGCCCCAACAGCCAAGCCCACGATTGAAGCCAAGAAGCCTCTCGTTCGTCCCATGACCTCGACGATGAAGATGCGTTCATGAGAAACCGCCGTGTCACGGATCTTGTCAATCTCGGTCACTGCAGTATTTGCAGCCGTGTCGAAGCCTATAGTTTCGTCCGACCCATAGACATCATTGTCTATAGTTGCTGGAATTCCCACTATCTGCACACTGGTCTCTTTGCCCAATGCGCAGGCTCCTTGAAAAGAACCGTTGCCGCCGATGACCGCAAGTCCGTCGATCTTGCTCTTAGCCACAGTTCTCGCTGCTTTCCTGATTCCTTCCTCTTTCCTGATTTCCGCACATCGTGAAGTGTACAAAATCGTGCCGCCAAGCTGAATTATGCCCCCAACCGAACGCGGAGTCAAAGGCCTGAAAGTGTTCGTCAGCAGTCCTTCCCAGCCTCTCTCGAAACCAATAACCCGAAAACCTTTCGAATGTGCGATACGAGTTACGGCTCGGATCGCAGCATTCATGCCCGGCGCGTCTCCACCACTCGTGACAACTCCTATTTTCTTCAACATCGACCCTTCTTGATCACATATTCTGCCAGTTAGCCTAGTGCGCGCCAAGTGAAAATAAAGCTGACCTCTTCTCTGGAAAGAAAAAAGCTAAATTGCCTTCTTCATTCAGATGATTGTCTGCCATGAACAAGGTTTCCATATCAACCGGGTGCCTTCCAAGGCTAGAAAGCCGTCCATTCTACGAGCTTTCGTCTGCAACAAGAATGATGAAACGGTTTCTGAAAGAATCAGTAGCGGATGGCTTCGAGTTCGTACTGTTTCCAGAATGGGACAGCGGGAATTCTCCACTAACGCCTTCCGATGCACCTTCAGACTGCGAGAGGCACACCATCGAGGAAATCGCCGAAGCGCTTGAGGGCAAAGGTTTTCCGATTCTGTCCGTGCACGCGAACAGGGACATAGGCAACTATCTGTGCTCCGAAGATGCGGAAAAGGTGAGCAAGGGGATCAGGCTTGTTGATGAATGTCTGCGTTTCACAAGAAAAGTAGGCTCCAGGATCTGTGTTTTTCATCTTTGGGACACCTGGAAAGAGACGATCGACCTTGCCCATCTGCAAACCGTCTACAAGAGGTTTCAGAAGGCTAATCCAGATATTGCGTTCTCGGTTGAGAACGTTCCGACAAGAATCAAAGGCATGACTCCTTTCCAGCTAGTGAAGAGCTTCCAACATAAGACGTTGGATCTTAAATGGGCTTCACTCTTCAATGAGTTCGACGCCTTTGCCAAGATTGTGGGACAAGTGGACAACGTTCATGTTCAAGGAAAATACGAAGATGGAGCCGTTGTTCCTACTGTTGGAGTTCTAAAGTATGAACGGGTTCTTGACAGAATCAAGGAGGCTGGCTACAAGGGCATCTTCACGATTGAGCTCGAAGGAAAGGCCAGCTACGGCGAAATGTTGAAGTGTGTCGCCAAGCTTAGAGAATCCTTGAAATGAACAAGGATAACAAGCATGAAATACGATTATGTTATCTGTGCATGGCGATAACCAAGACAAAGAACAGAAAGAACGGCGAGATACCTAACTTGACGAAGACCAGTCTCTCGCATACGATTCAGCGCACGTGAGATGCGCAGGCAACTCTACACCAGAAGAACTAGAACAGAGTTTTCACGCCCGTTGTTCTTTCAACACAAACAGACTATTCACCAGTGCCAACCTCTTTCGCCCTTTCAAAGACCATGAGCAAAGTAGAGTTCTATCCAACCAACCAGGATTCGACATATCCCCTGCTCTGAGACTTCGTCTCAGCCCTTCACCAAAGGAAGGGGTACACGGAGAACGGCAGTAGGTTTGTGAAAAGAACACGAGACTCAAGGTTGTTGGTGGAAACCGCTTTCTTCCCAATGATCTCCAGACTAAAAAGAACAGCGCGCGTTTTCTTCTTCTTGACTTTTCCCTTTCCCAGAATGAAGAAGAAATCGTTTGGTTTGGAAAATTCTGCCTACGATCCCAGTTCTGCAGGGGCTTGCATCCGTAAGTATTCAGGCTTTAGGGTTCAGAGAATCTCCTCAGCAGTACTAGAACCCTTGTCGACCAATCATGCTGTCGTTGTTTCGCGTTCCGCCAGCTTTCTGAGAGTGGAAAGTAGACTGAAAAGCTTGCTCGAGGTCCAAAATCCCACAAGCCTTCGCTATTCCTTTGTTTCAAGAGCCAGCCGATCACATTGTCTGCTAATCTTCGGGTGCTTGGAAAGTAGGAAAACAGTTCCAGCGACGTGAAAAGCCTATCCAACATTCCAGCCGTGTATCGGGAAGGCGGATTCGCCAGTGGGATTTCCAGATATCCGACGCCGTCGCTCTTGTGCCATACCCAATTGACTAGAGCGTTTTCTACAGTTTTTGGCAGTTTTGTGGCTCTTGAACCGAGAAGAGCCAATTGATATCTACTGCTGAGCACAAGATAGCTGTCTTTCACACTAACCCCAGTCAGCATTTCATGCGTACGTATCTCCGCTTCAGCGTCATATCCACCCGAGGCGAACGTGTGCTCCGCAATTGAAGCGCGCGCAAACAAGAATATGCTCGATTCCGATTGCCCTCCTACGTACCCTATGATGCTATTCCTACACTATCTTCTAGTCGCCGTAGACAGTCGTACCTGAACCGAGTGCACACCTTGCTATACCGTTCTTTTCCTGCTTGTAGAATCAGCCTGCCGGCCGTAGTCTTGGTTGGTTTGGGTAAGGTTTTATCATGAGCCCGTTGAGGGCGAGATGCAGTGTTCACCGTTATTTCATTTTTCTGAGTGCGCTGGGTTCGCAGACCGTGAAGCAAGTTGCGTCTGGAGACTTGGATTCAGTTTGGAGGAGTAGGTAATAGTCGAAGACTTTTTTCATTCGTCTTGGGGCGAGGTCGCTGCTGAAGATTTTGTACATTCTGATGAGTTGCGGCTGTATGCGTAGGATGTCTGTCAAGGTTACTAGGCCAAGTAGCCTTCCGTTTTCAACCACCGGAAGCTTCTTGATCTTTTTTTGGCACATTAGCCTTGCTGCTTCTTCAATCTCCATTTTTGGAGAGACTGATATTAATTCATTTGTCATTATGTGCTCTACTTTCATTTTTCTTGTCTCTTTTGATGTGGCCAAGACTCTTTTTAGAAGGTCTCTTTCCGTGATTATGCCTACAGGCTTTCCTTTTTCTTCGACGACTAGGCATCCTATTTCGTGTTTGTTCATCAGCTTAACTGCGTCTTCGATCGTTGTCTGTTTTTTTATGGTTATTACTTTGTTGACCATTACATCATGAATCTCTATAGACATCTATTTTCCCCGTAGGTGAATCTATTGTATAATAAATTAAGGCTTGTGAAGGCACAATTCATATTCCAAGTTGACTTGGAATTTGCAATACAAAGCCGAAGTGCAGTTAGAAGGGAATATGGAGATCAGAGGAATAGTCTTTTTCCTGTTTTGTTTCCGGAGGTTGTGTGGGATAAAAGCGCGCGCTTGTTCTAACAATGAGGGTGCAAGAATGGCTGACATACAGACGGTATCTATAGCTATTGCTTCAGCAAGTGTTGTGGCAGGAGTCATCTATTATAGCCTTCAAGTTCGACACCAGAATCTCCAGATTCAACAACAAAACAAGATGAGACAAACAGACCTTGTCATGAGGCTCTATTCAACTTTCGACAGCATGGAATTTCTGGAAGCATGGAGGAAAGTCTACTTTACAGAATACACGGATTACGATGATTTTTTGAAAAAACTGAAGGGCAAGAGAGAAGTAGCTATGAAAGTCTTCAGATTCTATGAACAAGTGGGAGTTCTTTTACGAAGAAAGCTAATAGACATTGATCTGGTTGATGACCTGTTCGGCAACAACGCAATAATCACATGGGAAAAAACAAAGGGCAGTATACTAGAAGAGTTAAGAAAAACAGTTAATCCAAGAGCATACGAGAATTTCGAATATCTCTACAACGCAATGAAGAAAAAAGAACAAAAACTTCAACAATCATAAGCCCAGAGTTTCACGCGTATCGTTGTGGTAGTTTGGGTTGGTTGGGGTCAAGCTTTATCCCCTAGCAATTTCTTGAAATCTCATATCGCGCAGAATCAGACCAATGGATACTAAGAAGAAGATGAAAGAACTCATGAACAGCACGGAAAAACAGATCATGGAAAAGCCTACTGATTTGACAGATGCGAATTTTGACGAGATCGTTCAAGGGTACCCACTGATGATGATAGATTTTTGGTCGACAGACTGCCAACCTTGCAAGGTCATTGCACCAATTATTGAGGAACTTGCCAGGAAATATGAAGGTAGGCTTTTTGTTGGAAAGATCCGCGTAGACGAAAACCCGAAAACTGTAGAACGCTTCGATATCAGAGGCGTCCCAACACTTCTGATAATAAAGGACGGCCGCGAAATTGACAGAATCGTACTGCAAATGATCGATCTCATCCAACTCATCAAAGAATACATCGATGAAAAGCTGAAGAAACACTCAACATAGCTAAGACGTTCTTCTGTAACTTCTCCGCAAAACCAACACCACCACGTGTAGTAGTCAGCACTGGTGCCTTGGGGTAAAGTTTTATCCAACCAACCAACCCTAACCCGACGACGACGGCCCCACGACGACTACGACTACTACGAACGACGACTACGACGGCTAACAGACTTTTTTCGGCAAGAAAACACTGTAGGCAAGAGTGTATACTGGGTTCAGGCAATACTAAACAGTAAAAGCAGTAATAGGGTAGGTAGTATCGGAATCGAGTATACACTCAAAGAAAGCCAGTGGAGCTAGTTTGGGAATCTCACTAGTTCGGCAGCGTTGTCAGGCAAGTGGTCTATTCCACTGAACTCTTTGACAACAATCGACTTCATTCTGGACTTCAGTTCTGGTCTAATGCCAGGATAAGTCATTTCTTCTTCTCCACCAATGCTCTCGCAATCATCCTCGATTATGATGTCTGGCATGACTTTCTCTGCAGCATCTTTGTAGTCCTCACCTTCTTTTCTGAAGAGCAGCTCCCCTTCAGGAAACTTGTATTTATCGAGAATCTTCTTTATGGCATTGACTTCCTCAGGTTTTCTTCTGGAAGTCAGGTACACAATGGTTGCACCCTGATTTTTCCAGGTTTCAATTTTCCTTACGCAGTTTCCTATCGGTACCGAAGCTGTAAACCATTTAGGAGAAGGTGCACAGCCAGTTTTCTGGAGTTTCTCAAGCTCTTCTTTTGAGAGGCTTGACCATTTCTTGACTTGCTTGACAACCTCTTCTCTTGGAATTCCAATCCATCTTTTGTGTGTAAGAATAGTCCCCTCAGTGAATACTAGAATCTTCATGAGCAGGTCTTCCTCCTCAAAGCCAGAGTAATTGGTTTTCCACATAGTTAGGAGCGCATCTTTTTCTTATGACTTATGGAGGGATCTTGGGTTTGGGGGTAAAGTTTTATACTGTTGATGGTTTACTGCTTCTTTTGCGGTGGGTCTTAGGCGGGGGGGTAGGGGTCCCCTGTACCGTAAACCCTCTATAGGACGGGCTGAAAGCTGAGGATGAGGCGTTTAAGGCCGTTGGCGCTTCCATTTCCGAAGCGATGAATATCCGTCTCTTGGGGCTGGCGGTCGTCATGCGGTTTCCGTAGGGAAACCGTCTTTGGCGTTTGGCAGGCGAATCCGGCCAGGCTCGGGAGAGAGCAACCTAAGTCTGTACGTTCAGCGCTCAAGGGCGTGCGGATACTAGCACAGGGCTTAGGAAGCTCAGCGGAGTCTGAGCGTCGAACCTCTGTGGCCCGCCGTTCTTCTTCTTTTGTCATGTTTTGGTCGGTTCTTTTTGCTACTGCTTGTATGTGCTCAGGAGGGTTCTAGAGATCCGCGGCGTCGATGTACATCATTGTTGGACTGCTCAGAGCTTTCTGTTCGAGACTTTTTGCATAAACATGGTACGTTACTCTTACAGGCTTGTATTTTGCCAGTAAGGGAATTATGGGGTCGGCGGGGTCAAGAGCGAAAGAGAGAAAGTTGCATCCACGATCGTTAGCAAGGCAAAGGCAGTGCCTCACTAATTCGTCCACTAAATCCATCTTCCCAATGAAAGCGAAATCTCTGACATACATCAACCTGAAGGGTTCTCCTACTGAAGGCAGCCTTGCGGTTTCCCTGAAAATGCTGATGAACTTTAGGAAGCTCCTCAACACTCTCAGTTTTGCGGAGACACGCAAGGCACTTACTCTGAAGATTTCAGAGTAGTCCCATAACCCTGCGCAAGCAACGATCCGATTCCCTTCTTCGATGACTTGTACATTCTGAAGTCCATATCCCGGCAGTCGTTTGGTCTTGTCTAGAAAGTCTGTTTCAGTGAGTAGAGAAAAAAAGTCGCGGTCGCGATAATAATCGTTTATCAGGTCCACAACCTGAGGCACATCGTCTGCGGTCACCGATCGGATCTCATGCGTTGTTCTTGTTTGTCTCTCGTAGAGTGGAATGTTAAGAAGCAAGACGTCGTGAATGTTCTGAAAACCCATCTTCTTGATGAGGGCAATAGAAGGATAGTTCTCTTCCATGATGATTACGTAGGCTAAGCGTGCATCATCCGCTTCTGCTAAGGCGTGCTGGTGGAGACTTGAGGCTATTCCCTTCCCCCGGTAGTCCGGATGGACTCGCATATCATAGACGTAAACGCTCTTCGTTCTTCTCCCATCAATGTTGAGTTCCTTGATGGTCGTGCTTATTGTCCCTACAATCTTCGCTCCTTCTTCTGCAACGTAGACACTGTAATTGTCGTACGCCTTTGATCTTAGGAAGAAATCTGGGCTTCTGTCAAACAGTAGAACCAAACCCGTGCCTTGAGGACACATCTTCTCAACGTCTAGGAGCGCCTGATTGTCCTCGTCGCTTGCCCTTCTTATAGAGACCAAAAATCTTGCCTCCTGAAGTCTAATCTCAAGTCATAGGCAGCTTCTTCAGGCAACATAGAAGCATGAATCCCACCCAACACAGTCGGTATACCCCGCTTCCGGTAAGCATCCGAGAGCTCGTAAGCTCTCGTAGCCGAGGAAGTGAAGGCCGTCAAACCTACCAAGTCGGCTTCCCTATAACTGAAAGGACTCAAGTTCTCGTCGAGAATCCCAACCTCCCAATCGTTCGGAGTCAGGGCAGCAATTACCCCAAGCCCTAGTGGTTGAAAGCGAGAACTCGGATTAACCGTAAGTCCCACTCTGCGAGGAATAACGGGGTTTATCAGTAGCAGTTTCTTGGTCATCCATCACACCTCTCAGCGCTTCTTCTCACAAGTGTTCAAGAAACCATATAAAGGATCATGAAAAGACTCTACAAAGAAACACGATCTCGCACGACATTCGAAAAACCGGACTGGTTTCATCTGCGGCAGGCGGGTGGGATTCTGGGCTCTCCGTAGATTGGAGATATCACCCACACAATTCCTCTTTCACGGCATTTGTCCTCGGATTCTCTCAATACTCCTTAGCCTTTTTGTTCAAGGGAATGTGTTTTTCTGAACGTTGGCAAAGTAATGATATGGATTGTCACGGCGATCGCTATTGCGAAAAGAACTATCTGCACAATGTAGTTGTTCACCATGAGAAGTGCTGAAAAGGAGATTGCTGTCCATAGCACGGATATGGTTAAGGCCTTGCCCGCTTGTGAGATTCCCTTTCCCTCTTTGTAGTTTCTTATGTAGCTTCCAAACAGTTTGTTGCTGAGCAGCCATCGATGCATTCGCTCTGAACCTTTGTAATAACATGCGGCTGAGAGCAGGAGAAACGGAGTGGTAGGCAGAACGGGCAGAAACATGCCTACAGCTCCCAATCCTAAAGAGATAGTTCCAGCTACTGTGAATATCGCCTTCCTAAGACTGCTCGATCCACGCTTGTTCTCAAGCTTGTTCATAGAGATATATCATGTTCTTGGACTTGTTTAGTTTTGCTGTCACCTGCCTGAATAGCGCTAAGGGCTGAGCCTTTTTTCGGTTTAACTACTGCCGTTCTTCGTAGCCTGAGCATTGAAATGCCTGAAATGAGCTTGTCGCCGCAGAAAGGACAGAGCTGAGTTCGGTGAGGTTGCCAGGATTTGAACCCAAGCGGATCTGTGATGTTGGTTCATCATCTATCTCGGGCGCGGGTTCTCGCACGATACGCGGACGACTATGAATAGAACTGTCAATTGAGATCTGAATAGAGACACCGAAAAGGAGAATAACAATATAGTCTCGAAAGAAGAAACGACGAGCTGGTGAGGTTTGAGTATGCACGTCAGAGTCAATCAGACGATTCTGGAACTGATGCTAGGCGACATTACTGATCTTGACGCTGATGCTGTTGTTAATGCGGCGAATGCCACCCTGCAAATGGGCGGTGGAGTGGCTGGAGCAATCCGACAGAAAGGCGGGCCGAGAATTCAGGAAGAGTGTAACCAGATAGGCGGCACGTATGTTGGCGGGGCTGTAATGACGACTGGAGGCAGTCTAAAGGCGAGGCACGTGATTCACGCAGTTGGTCCTCGTCAAGGCGACGAACATGCCGATGAAAAGCTGAAAGAAGCCACACTGAACTCGCTTAAACTTGCAGACAAGCACGGTCTGAAAAGCATTGCCTTTCCAGCCATAAGCACCGGAGTTTTCGGCTTCCCAAAAGACCGATGCGCCACCATAATGCTCTCAACCACAATCGCCTACCTAGAAGGCCCAGCAAAACTGCAAAAGGTGATCTACTGCCTCTACGACCAGAACACTCTTGATATCTTCAAAGAGACTCTCCATACGCTAACAAGCAAGAGAACAAACCTCTGACGCCAAAGCTAGCGCAGAAATGGTCATTCATCAGATGCTGAATTCGCAACCAAGAAAGAGCGAAGCCGCCTCTTCAAACACTCATCTCAGACCTTTGAGAAGAAGCACGTCAAGCAACGGTCGAATCTATACGTAGAAGGGGTTAAGAAGCCGCCAAGGGCTAGAGACCACGCAATCCACGTAAGCAACCTTTGGAAAACGCTAAATGCCCTCAACACCCTTTCTAGCTCTAACCGGAAGTTTATCCATATGGGTTTCAACGAACTCCGCAAAGACTACCTCCTAGACCGATGGGTCGTCATCGCCACCGAACGCGGAAGACGACCCACCGACTTCGCAAAGAAAGAAACGGAAAAGGCACCAGCCAAAACCACCACCTGCCCCATGTGCCCCGGCAACGAACACATGACCCCACCAGCCATACTCGTCTACCAGAAAAAAGGCAAGAGCATACAGAAGACCAAAGACAAAGGCGATAACAGACAGAAAAACTGGCTCATCCGCGTCGTGCCCAACCTATACCCCGCATTCACACCACCAACCGGCAAGATCAACTTGAAACAAACCATGAAAACCAGCGACCTCGCACAGGCTGTTGGCCACCACGAAGTCATAGTCGAATCACCCAACCACAACGAACATCCAGCCGACGCAAAAATCCCGCAACTAACACTCGTAGTAAACACCTACATCGACAGACTCCGAGAACTAAGCAAGAAACCCTACGTGAAATACGTCTCCATATTCCGCAACCACGGACTAGAAGCAGGCGCATCACTTTCGCACGCGCACAGCCAAATCATCGCCACACCATTCATCCCCAAAACAATACAAGAAGAAATGAAAGCCAGCAAACACTACTGGACAGAAAACGGCAAGTGCGCATTCTGCGACATCCTCAAAAAAGAACGCAAAAGCAGTCGATTCATATTCGAAAACACCAGCTTCGCTGCCTTCGCACCCTACGCAAGCATCAACCCCCTAGAATTCTGGATAATGCCCAAAAAACACCAAACCACCCTCCTAAACATGACAAAAACCGAAGCCCAAACTTTCGCAGAAACACTCAGAACAACCCTCAACGCACTCAAGAAACTCGTCAACGACCCACCCTACAACTACGGCATCCACCTAGCCATAGACAAAAACGCAAGCAAACACTATCATTGGCACTTGGAAGTCTATCCCAAACTTGCTATCTGGGCAGGCTTCGAAAAAAGCACAGGCATCTACATAAACACTGTCACACCCGAAACCACAGCCGAAAGCTTGAGAAAAACGATCTCAACGTGAGTTCTGCAGGGTCTCTTTTTCAAGCTTTGGCCTAACCATCATGATGTCCTCAACATAAGCCCTCAGCGGTTCTGCCACACTCCATGCTTGAGCTATGCATCCTCTTGGGGTGTGTGGCAGTTCTCCATCAAAAATCTCGTTCAAGCTTCCCAACCCTGCTTCATATACTTGCTCCGTGAGTAATGGTGAAAGAAAATTCTTCCATGTGTACTCTCGTCTGAACTCCACGTAACCCTTTGTCTTCAGAAAAGCAGTCACGAAGGGTCCCAGAAGCCAAGGCCAAACCGTGCCATTGTGATAAGCCTTATCTCTCTTTCCACGGTCACCAACATAAACACCCATGTACCTCGGATCGTTCCGAGCAAGAGTCCTCAAACCAAACGGCGTCAACAATCCGCGTTGCACGACATCGACAGTCTTCTCATTCCTGGCTCCATCAAGCATGGTGAAATCTAAGGAAACCGCAAGAATCTGATTCGGCCTTATCGAACCATCACGCGAATTCTCGCCCACAACATCAAACAAGCAGTTGCTTTCCTGATTCCAGAACTTCTCAACAAAACTCCTCTTCGCCCTCTCCGCCAACAGTGCATATCTCTCAGTTTCACCACTCGTCCCGAACCTCCTTGCCAGCAACTCCACGACCTTCAACGCGTTATACCACAACGCCTGAACCTCAACAGCCTTCCCGGCTCTCGGCGTAGCAGGTTGCCCATCGACTGCCGCATCCATCCACGTCAATTGTGCACCATGAGCCAATAGGCCGTCGTTGTCCGCGTGAATGCTGAACATCGTGCCCTTCACTAGGTTCTCAACGATTGCTTTCAGTGTTTCCCAAAGTTGCTCTTGAACAAACCTAAAATCACCAGTATACTTCAAGTACTGCAGCACCGCGTTCACGAACCAAAGCGTCGCATCAACCGAATTATACGCAGGCTCTCCGTCCGACTCTGGAATGAAGTTGGGGATCAAGCCCTGTTTGCAGTGCTTCTTGAAGTCCAAGAAGACCTTCCTCGCATCCTCGAATCTTCCAGTCACAAGCAGCAACCCAGGCAGAGAAACAAACGTGTCTCTCCCCCAAGCCTCAAACCAGAAGTAACCAGCAATAATCGACCTCTGATCCACGCTTGAACCACTAACCACAAAAGCATCCGTGGCAGAAACGAGCCAGCTCAACCAATCTGACTCCATAATCTCTCTGTGTTCTTCATAAAACCTAGTCAAAAACCTCTCAGACCGACGAACTTCATCCTCATACAATGCTTCCATATCATAAGACGAGACAGGCATTTCATTCATGACCTTACGTGCTGTTTCTGCGTTCTGGTCTGCAACCGCAATGATTGCTAACTCTTGGTTCCTGTTTGCCTTCACAGAAACCTCAAAATGCCCAGGTTGCAGGCAACCATCCAAACAGCTTTCGCCACGCGCAACTTCCTCGCGGAACAACAACCTTTCCATCCACTTCTCCGCAAAACGATAATGTCCATTCAGAACACTCAAGATCAACGAAGACTGAGGATCTCTGACATTGATCTGCACTTCTTTGCTATCGTGCTTGAACACAATGTCAATTGCATCCTTCCACCTGTCAGTCAGGGAATGGAAACGCCGCCAATTGACTAGAGGAAAAACCCTGAACTTGGTATCAACACCACTCCGGTTTAGAATCCTGTAGAGCGCCACAGCCACATTCTTCTCATGCGGCATGAAAATCGTCTTCTGAACCTCTACACCCTGAACCTCATAAGCAAATCTCGGAAACGGCGATACTGAAAACTCCTTAAGCAAAAGGTAGCCTTTCGGAAAAATCCCAGTCTGAAACTCATTCGCACCAAGCGGGAAAACGCTACTCCCAACCTCCAACTCCTCATCCAGCTTCGCTAAGCACACTCTTCGGTCGCCCGGAGGATGAAAAGCACCCACAAGCAACCCATGATACTTCCGCGTATTGACGCCAAGCACCGTGGAAGAAGCGTAACCACCCAAACCATTAGTCACAAGCCACTCTTTCCTGATAGAATCTTCAAAGTTCGCAAGCGACCCTTGGCGAATGGTTATTGTTGGAATCTTCATTCACTGTTTTCCTCAAGACTGTTGCTTGCTTCCTTCATTATGTCCTGTGAGCACAAAAATGCTTTGCAAGCGTATCGTGCCAAAGCGGCCCTTATCAGCAAGTGTTAAATCTTGGAACAAACAATTGATTGAATCACTGAAGGGAATGGATTGGAAAGGAAATCACCTTGCATATTCATCTTGGCAATGATCCTAATCAGCTTGCTTGCTCTGGCGTCGCCCCCTAAGCATGTGAAAGCTCAATTAACAATTCATGTAGATGACAACAATATTCTTGGCCCTTGGGATGGATCCCAACAGCATCCCTACCGAAACGTGACGAGCGCATTAGCGCATGCAACAACAGGAGACACGATAAACGTACATAATGGGACATACTACGAGAATTTGCTCATAAACAAGACAGTTTCCATAATCGGAGAAAACAGAAACGCCACGGTGATTGATGGTAAAGGCGCAGGGATTGTCGTAGGCATATTGGCCGATGGAGTGGTTCTCCGTTCTTGTACTGTGCGCAACAGCGGCACTTGGGATTTGGGCATTGTTGTTGGCAAGGTCAGCAATGTGATGATAGAAGAGAATATGATCAACAACACAGGTGGAGTGTTTTTGAGCTTGTCCAACAGAAGCACCGTGAATGAGAACATCATAAGCCACAACTGGTGCGGCATACGACTTCTGATGTCGGATGGAAATAACCTAACTTCAAACGTTATTGAAAACAATCATCAAGGCATCACGCTATGTGATGTCAGCAACACCATCATAAGAAACAACACTCTAAAGGCCAACGTATACAACCTTGACATCTCCGGCGAACACCTCTCTCACTACATGAACAGCATAGACAGCACTAACACGATAAACGGAAAGAACGTATGCTGTATCATTAACCAAGAAGATGTCATCGTAAACTCTTCAACATTTCCAAGCATTGGATATCTTGGAATAGTGAACTCGACGCGAATCAAGATAGAAAACGTGAATCTGACCGAAAACAAACAAGGAATCTTACTA
>Ga0315285_10003397_pt1 | contig 16600 bp, 12 predicted proteins | sample YL17G09_36_MG_FD_203698 | JGI IMG/M metagenome (GOLD analysis project Ga0315285, IMG submission 203698) | Sediment microbial communities from Yellowstone Lake, YNP, Wyoming, USA - YL17G09_36 | ecosystem: Environmental > Aquatic > Freshwater > Lake > Sediment | place: USA: Wyoming | collected... | reverse complement strand
CAATCTCGCCGGCAGGAAGCGGCACCGTAACTAAAAATCCAAGCCAAGCAACCTATCACTTAGACGATCTAGTCCAACTAACCGCAACTCCAGCGCAAGGCTGGACATTTGCAGGCTGGACACAAGATGTAACTGGAACAAGCCCTACAGCGACCGTAACTATTGATGAAACCCCACAAGTAACCGCAACCTTCACCCAACTCACATACTCGCTAACTGTCACGTCTAATCCTCTATCTGGCGGTTCAGTCTCTCGAAGCAACCCAGGTCCATATACGTACGGCAACATTGTTACTCTAACACCTACTCCTGCTACAGGCTACACTTTCACCGGATGGTCAGGTAATCTCATCGGCTCAACAAGCCCAGCGCAAATAACCATCACTGGAAACATGATAATCACCGCCAACTTCGAACCAATAGACGTTTACCTAACACTAAATGTCAATCCTTCAGGCGCAGGCGCAATCACTCCCAATCCGCTAGGACCCTATCACTATGGACAAGTGGTTCAGTTAACAGCTGTCCCCAACGCAGGTTACTTATTCACCGCATGGAGTCAAGATTTAATCGGCTCAACAAATCCGACGACCATAACGTTGAACGGAAACAAAGCAGTGACTGCAACCTTCACTCTAAATCCAACACAAACTTTGCTCAGCGTCAACTTTGACGGTACCATTTGGGATCTGGATTGGAACGACTGGGGAAACCCGCCATGGGCAAGTGCCACTGACCAATTCCTAAGTGGGCCAGCATCAGCAAAATGCACAAGCAGTAACGACGGACCATTCACATCCGACCCAATGAACACCCAAGCAGCCACAAGCATCACCGTATCCTTTGACTACAGGCTAAACGGATCTATAAGTCAAAACAACTTCCAGATTTACGCCTCAGGAAACCCCGGCTCCACCTATAACGCAGACCGTTTCACCACCATAGCCAGCCTAGGCGGCGCAACCACCAATACCTGGATACACTACACAACCACAATCACAAAACAAGCAAATCCCCAATACTTCACAAGCACGTTCCGATTCGGATTCCTCTCAAACCTAGGCAGCAATGCAGCCATCTGGGTCGACAACATTGTAATAACAATGAACATTAGTTAATGACCCACCCCATCTTCCCCTTCATTTCCTCCAAACACGCGCTAAATGACCAACCAACATAAAGAGAGGTCCCCAACTCTTTTCTTTTTTCTTAAAAAAACCTCCATACCCCAAGAAGTCAACAAGACAGGAAAAAATATGAAAACCAAACTTCCTGTAAACGCATTTGTTATTTAGCTTAAATTTTTGCGCACTGGAAACCTTTTAAACCCATGTTTTTCTTCTCAAAAAACTTAATCCCCTTCAAAAACATTGTTTGTTCGAGGAATAGGTGGCTAAGCGAAATAGGGCAATATCGGTTTTGGCGTTGCCTTTTGCCGTTTCAATGTGGTTTGTCGGTTGGGTCATCTATTGGGTAGACTCTAAAAAACAAAATGTCAAAACAGAATTGAGGCATAAGCCAAAATAGGCTATAGGTGTAGCAACGCCTAATGGCAAGTTGAGGGGTTACTCTCTGGCTTTGCAGCCTTCGCTGAGGTAGCAGGCGGGGCAGTTTTTCTCTTCGCCCGTATTCCAGCAAATGCCAAAAACCTTTCGAGGCAGTGCTTCAGCCTCCTGCACGGTTGCGTCAATTACTATTGCGTCTTGGACAATTTCAGTTGCAGTCTGTGGTGTTTTCCTACGTGGATGTGACATATGCGTCAAACTTTATTTGTGTGATCAAAGAAATAAAGCTTGTGTTTATTAAGAATCAATATTCAAGAGAGGTTTGTCAAAGTACTTTTTTGTTGTTTAACTGAACTTTGGCAAATTTTAACTTCTGAATGGCTTAATAGTTCTTAGCCGATGAACATGTTGCCGATTGCTGTTTATCCAAGCGTTGTTGAAGAATTTCTGCCAAAAGTGAAAAACGGCTTCAGTAAGCCTCAACTAAAACAGCCGAAGGCTGCCTAAAGGGCAGTTCGCCAGGTACCTGACAGGCCTCATGTCTGCGACAACAAAACCATCACCGCCCTAAACAACAGCTTTGTAGGCCACAACGACCAATCTGCCCTAAACAACTGGCTTTTCAACTGTAGCATCAATAACGATTCTGTCCTGAAAGGTCTCCTCAACAGGTCGAATTCTTTTTGCTGGTCTTTCATTTCGCATCCACTTCTAACATGGAATTAACTGATAAAATGGCGCCGGGAATGGGATTTGAACCCATGCGGACCTTACGATCCACGGGCTCTCAAGGCCCGCGCGTTAACCACTCTGCCATCCCGGCACTGTCGAATCTACTGTTCTAATTCATTCTGTCTTAAAATCTTTACCGACGCAGCATCTCCGAAAAATTCCTCAGTATAGTCAAACGTTGGTTCACAGCCAAGTTCAACCTATATACAAGGGGGTATAGTTTTTTCCAAGCAATAGAGATCACAAGAAAAGTTTTGACCTTTCTGTTTCTGAACTCGTTTAAGAAGAATCTTTAGCGTTAAACGTCAGATTACGGCAAAAGTAATTAGTCTTCACACCCTTCTGACTCTTCCATGACTGAACCCACAACCGTTCAAATCCCAAAAGAAATACTTGACGCCATATACGCTGGTGCAAAGCAGCTTTATCCGCGTGAAAGTTTCCTCATGCTTCGCGGCAAAAAAAGCAAAGGCGTGATTCGCGTGTCGGATTTGGTTTTGGCTCCGTTTGCGGTTCATGGACGTGGATTTGCCAACTTTAACCCTTACATGCTGTCAGGAGATTTCTCGCTTGTTGGCACGGTGCATTCTCATCCTTCAGGGAACATTTCACCTTCCCATGTTGACCTTAACCACTTCTTTGGCAGAATATTGATGATTGTTGGTCCTCCATTTGAGGGCGAGCACTGCGTGGCGGTTTACGATTCCAACGGCGAAAAAATTCCCATCCACGTAACCAAGGATGAAGAAGGTAAGCGTTAGCTGCTGCCTTGTGCGCTCTTTGCGGCTGCTTCGTATTCTCTGAGAAATTCCATGGCGAATTTGTCTGCGTTTTTCTCTGTTCCTTTATGCTGCTTGTCCACCGATTTGCTGCGTAGGCAATGGTAAAACTCGTGCAGAATCACAAACGGGTTGCCGAGTATGTCGCTGTTGAGCACGGATATTGTCGCGTTCTTGGGCGAGTAGCAGCCGTAAACGTTGTTCCTGTGTCCCTTCGGCAAGCCAATTTTGAGTTTCGGCGTGTTCACATTGTAGTTTTTGGCAAGCAGTTCTAAGGCTTCTTCTGTTCGCTTGTTGAGGATAAGCCAGACGACTGCAGGTTTAAAGTTGGTTTGCAATGTGGTTTCGCTCGCATCGCACACTTATAGGCTGAAGCTTGTGCGGATGTGTTATGTGTTTTTGGCAGCGCCGTTAAAAGGTATTGCTCAATGTCTTGTTTATGCTGCACTTGCGAGAACCATAAAGTTGTTCACGACTACAATCACGAGGAAAGCCACGATGCCTACATAGGTTGCTCTGAGAAGGTAGCGTGTCCGCTTGAAAGCGCTGCTGTTCTTGTCGCTTGTTCTCATGAGAATCTTTTCAGCATGGTGGAATATGAGACCTACGAAAACGGATGTTGTCAACTTTAAAACTGTGAACGCTACCAGATTCGTGCTAACTGCACCTGCAATGAACGGGTTGAGTTCAACTGCTCCGAAGTAGAGGATTCCAACGACGGTTGTGAGGCAGTCCATGGAGCCCATTACGACGAGAAGTAAACTTGGGACCGCTTTTACTCTGAGCACGGATGTCTTCTCCTTTCTCCTTAACTACTTGAGTACTAACTGACGTGGAGGGTTTATGTACCAAATTGCGGATTCCGACATATTCCGCAGCTAGCAATAAAAGAAAACGTTAAAAGCACATAGCCCTCGCAATGATGCAGCCCAAAAAGCACCATGCGGGTGGAGGTGAACCGATGCCAGTAGTTATAGTTGAAACTTGGAGTGGGAAAAGCGACGAGCAGAAAGCTACGCTCATAAAGGGAATAACCCGGGCTTTCGAGGAAATAGGTGTCACAGCTGACCAAGTACACGTGATAATTCATGATGTTCCAAAAGTAAACTGGGGAACACAGGGTCAGCAAGCGTCCAAACTGCCGCCTTAACCCTAACTTTTCTCTTTTACTTTCTGTTGTGCTATTTTTTGTCTACCCCCCTCTATATATAGATTCAACTTCAGAGTAGAATTAGAGATTGAATGAAACAAAACTGTACTATAGTGCTCGGAAAAGACTATACCCCCTTATGTAAAGGCTGAACTTCTGGTTCTCTTATGCTTTCACGCTTTGATTCTTGTTTTTCTGCTTGTTGATTCCTTCAAGTGTTGGTTTTTGTCCGTTAAGGGTATGGCTTCTTTGGGTATCTTGCGCAAAACCCATAAATATTCCGAACACCGAAAACTTGTCAACGCAAGCACAATCGTGGGCCGGTCGTCTAGCTTGGTTAGGACATCTGCTTGACGTGCAGAAGGTCGCCGGTCCGAATCCGGTCCGGCCCACCACAAACCAATATTCTTGTTTGGTAAGCTACTATGTGTAGATTGTTCGTTTGAGAGCTGGGTTATTGCTGTTTTAAATGGTTTTTCCGACCCGTTTGGGTTCAAATCCCGCCCGACTCGCTCTGGGCGCTTTGGCGCTTGTCGGGTATTTTCAAGTGTTTTCTTGATTTTGCCCGATTTTTCAGTAAATGGTTCCGCCTTTTTGGGTCGAGTCCCGTCGGAATCGCTTCCGGGCAGCAACTCGTACAGTTTATTTAGCATAGTCTATTTGTAACCTTTTCTGGGCGTCATTGGTCCAAAATATAAAAGCTCAAGCCCTTTTGTTTCGTCAAGGTTCTGAACTCATTTCAGACTGTGTGAAAACTCAAATCGCTTTCAAAAAGTTGCGCTTTGCGTGTATAGACAGCGTCTTGATGACAACATTTTTCACATAAAACAAGCATTTTTCTGAAATATAATCGAGTTTTTACACAGTCTGATTTGGGTCTGGGACCCAGCGACTCCAATTAGCCACTTTGTTGCTGTGGTTTGACAGTCACATAGTTTTTTATCGCTTCACCTCTCATTCTGAAATTAGAATGTGCCATTCTGTGGAGGTGAAAATTTTTGCCTTTATTTGGAAGGAAAGAAGGGAAAGTGCCACTAAACAATGATGTGATGATGAAGTGCATGTGTGGGATGTGTCCTGTGCAAGCTGAAAGCACCTGCTCTAGGCCTAAGCTTAAGATGATGATGGATATGAGAGCGAGTATGGGCATGAAGGAGTCAGGAATGCCTGCAGGTTCAATGAGTGCTGCTCAAGGATCGATGGCGCAGATGAAGCCGAAGCCTGAGGAGTTGCCTGGACCATTCTGTTCCATCGGCGTAGCAGACTGCAAAGACCTAGACAACAACAAAGCATGCGTATGTAACCAATGTCAAGTCTACAAAGACTTCAGCCTTGCTGCGGGAAAGCCTGTGGAACATTTCTGTTTCAACGACAAAGCCATGTAGAAGCACGACGAGCACAGTTGAAGTGCAGGAAAAAAAGCCAATGTAGCCAAAACGATAATTATTTATTTTTTTTGACTAAATAGCCGGATGCTGGTCAAAAGATTTTCTTTCTGAGTATCTGCAATGTAGATAATGCTCACACATTCAATTTCTCTCGGAACGAATTAGGCAAACCTGGGACATAAATGGCTTTCTTGGTTATCTCAATATTGCAAGTTCCAGTTCTTTTACACCATGCTTCACATTCTTGGGCCGTTTCCTTGTCTACATAGCCTAAGCCGCAAACCTCGCAAACGAATATAGTCTGATTACCTAATGCTTTCTCTCTAACCATATATTCAGACTCAGCATGCATCCTGTAAAAATGATTGAGAAGGTTCTACAAGGGATCACTTGCGGTGTTTAATGATTTCCTGCAGAACGAAATGGCAAGCACATCGTCTATTTTCCATGTCAAATTGGTTTTACAAGTGTTGCATTGAACTCGGTTGTTTTCCATCTTTGAAGAGCAAAAAGAATCTAAGTCCATGGAGACACCAGTGTCAACTATGGCGTTATAGACTGAGCATTTAATCAAAAGAGACGCCATATTTACCACACCATTACTCGCACCTTTCCAAGTATAAAGGTTTTCTTGTCTCTTTTTTCCTTGTCTCTAAAGACATGTCTGACAGCTTAGTTTCGTCCGGTATGTTATAGACAATTTGTTTCGCAAAGGTTTTGAACCCATTTGGGTATGGACCCAGCGGTCCCAAACCATGTTTAAACTCGGGAAAATGCTTTAGTCTTCAAGTTTGAGCACAGGGACTGTACCCGTTTGGGGTTAAGTCCGGTCCGACTCACTCTGGACACTGGATCGCTTTGCCCAACCTGTTTTCAAGTGATTTCTTTTGGGCGGACGATTTTTCAAGTGTTGGTTCTGAACCCATTTTGGGTTCAAATCCCAGTGATCTTATCACAATAATCACACATAGAAATATCTCTAGCTATGCATATTTTGGTTAGACATAAAATGTGGCCATTTATGAGTTAGAGTCTTTCAGGATTTGTTAACTCAAAAGTTCTCAGGGCTGTGGGGTTTGGGCAAGGGTTTCACTTCGCAGCGGAAAAAGGAGGTACGCAGCGTAACAGCCAACAGTTCTCTTATGAGTTTTTTGTGTTAACTTTTTATCCTCTTTAGCCTATAGTTTAGGCATGCTAAAACAAGCGGGGGTAAGCCGTCTCAACTGGGGCGATGTTGATGGTTAACTGGAGAGAAGATGTTGAGTTCTGTTACGTTTTGTTTATCTTAATTTCAGCCATAGTAGTATTCTTCAGCTTCTACGACTCAAAAGGCGTGATGTTCGCTGGTGGAGTAGCCGTAATACTCGTAGTAGTTGAAGCAGTCATAGGAGTTGCCGCCTTTGAAACCGACCGGGCCATATCAGCTTGGGAAAAAATAGGCAAGAACGAACCAGCCAAGTGAGAAGCGATGACTTCACCAACGTCACGTTTTGGTTTAAACCCGACTTCACACGAAGCAGCTTCGTCGAGTTCCTTAGCGAAAGTGTACCTGCGAAACTTTGGCAAAGGTCTCTTGGAGCTCTCAAGCGGCACGCTGAAGTTCTACGTAGAAAAGGGGCGTCTGTCAAAGAGCAAAGAACTCTCTAGAGTGATTCCTCTTGCAGATGTGGAAAGCGTAACCCTGGAAGAAAAAGAGCTAATCGTCACGTGGAAGGATACTGCGAGCCGGTTTGTTTTTGAAGACCCCGCTTTAGCTCAGCATATCTATACTGAAGCTCACGGGTCACTACGGCAACCTGTGGAACTGTCGAAGCAACCTCAGATTGAAGAGCAAGAAGTTGTCTCTAATCCCCAGCCAGAAGAAGCTGAGGTGAAAGAAGAGTTGGCTGAGAAATCGACAAACAAACCTGACGTGCAGCCCGAGCAAGTTCAGCATGAAGAGCATCAGCCTCAAACTCAGGAATTGCTACCGCAAGAAGTCCAGCCTGAGGAGCAAAAACCTGAGGAATGCTTGCCTGTCGAACCGCAAAATCAGGAATTGCCCGAAAAACGAGAAGTCCATGTTGGTCAAGAACTGGATGTTGCCAAAGTTGTCAACGAAGAGGTGCAGAAAGAGCCTGAAGTTGTCGTTGACAAGTCAGCCGCAGAGCCTGAGATGCAACAAGAGCCCACGGAAGCGCGCGAAATTGATGAAATCGCCGTTGACGAAGCTAAGAAAAAAGATACGTTAATCGTTGAACAGCCAAAAGTAGCGCTCAGTTTGCAGGAAGAAAAAGCGCATAAGCCGCCAGAAGTGCAGCAAGCACGCAAAGCGCAAGAGAACCTTGACCAGACTCTACGCGTTGCCCTGTCAATTGTGGATTCCCTGTTTGATGTCTTAAGAAGCCTGCAGGGGCGAGTCAACTGGAACTTCATGGATGACTGTCAGAAACGTTCCGAGCAGGACTACAGAAGGTTCGCCCGCAAGAAAATCGTCGAAGCTAATTTGGATTTTTGCTTTCTTTCTTCAGCCACAGCTGAGCGCAACGTGGAGGCAGTCTCAAAAGAGGCGCTTCACCTACTTGAGTCTCTTTACAAAGGTTTCGAAAAATTACCCACTGATGATGCTCCTGCTTTGGAGGCGTCTCCAAACTATATAGGCGCAAAAGTTGCGATTCAATCTTACTATGTTTTAAGCGACCTTATTTTGGCTGCAGTTGTCGGGGATGAGGATGTTGAAAACGAAATAAACCAGTTGGTCATTTTGCTTGGCAGCCTGTCAAACGCAAGAGGCCAAGCGATGAACGTCAGCGAGATGGTTGTTTCAGTCAACAAGATGCAGGCGGGGCATGGAAAAGAAACGGAGGTTGAAGAGGTTAGGCGAACTTTCAGGAACCAACTGAAACTACCAACGTAAGTTGATTAGAACAACTGAGCAAGCACCAAAAATCCCCGCATTCCTTGAATGTACGCAAAAGTTATATGTTAATCGATTGTTAAAAAAATGCTTAAGGGGAGTAAAATGAAAAGAAAAATATTAGCTATGTTGGCTGTAAACCTCTTTCTGTTAGTAACCATTTTATCAGTGGCACCCGCCAATGCACAAAGCACTGGGCAGTGGATTACCCGATACACCATAAGCGACCTGAAAACAGGCCAGATCCTGAAGCAGGTGGACGCCACAACGGGACAAAACACCAGCAACGCTCCAATACTTGCCGGGGCAGAACTAAACGTAACAATAACAATTCAAGTAACCACCTCAAATCCAAGCACGAGCTTGCAGCTTTCAACCAACATGGGTCATTCATCTCTTCAGGGGACTTACTGGGAGCTTCAATCAAAAACGTATGCTGGTATATCTGGGTCTACTTACAATCCTAATCAGCAGACAGTGAAGTTCAGCCAAACAACCGGGACACTCATAATATCTTGCTACGGAACCATAACCTCGGGCATAACCCAGACGCAAGCTGGTGGAATAACCTTGTATAAGAAGGTTGATCAAGCTCTCATCTCATTAACTGACCCAGCAGGCAATCAACTGGACAAAATCGGAGTCAGCGTGGTTGACGCCAAAATTGACCAGTTTGACACATTGCTGGGCACCGCCCAAAATGCGATGCAGAACATGAAGAACAATGGCGTTGACCCAGCATACATCACACTTTACCAAAGCGTAGTCGACGGAGCCATAAGCCAAGCAAACCAGGGTCTCGTTGACAACGGCATAGGCGTTTTAAACCAGCTTGCAGCAGCACAAAGCTCATCCTCACCAGTTTCGACGAGCACTCCAATAGAAGCCACTCTTTTCTTGCCCTCCGTAATTGCCTTAGTCGTCGTTGTTGTCCTAGTAGGTTTCATGTTTATGAGGGCTAGAGGAAAAGTGAACTACGACAAGCTGGTTATCGAGGACCAAATCAAAGACTTGGAAGGATTAACCCTTAGAGCAGCAAAAATTGACAAGAACCTGACTGTGAGCTTGGAAAGCGTAAAGGACAGATTGAAAAGTCTGGTTGGAGTGTAATCACCACGAGAGCCTACCAAAACACCGTTCAGGTAATCGGGCTTGGCTCCGCAGGAACCAACATTGTAGAAGCCTTCCTAAACAGCAAAAAAACCATGGAGCTGTTGCAGAGCGACATCGCCCGCGTTTCTCTATTGGCAATTGACATTGCAGACGCTGAAATCAGAGCCTTAATGGAAACGAACGAGAAAGTCATGAAGGCTATGGTGAAGGCAGGGATCCCTAGGGAACGGATGCGTTTGGTGGCGCAATCAATAAAGTTCCCGACCGCTGAAACAATGTTTGACTTCATCAACCAAAAATACAATGAATACTTGGTCAACGAGGGTGCCAAAATTGAGGATTTCAAATCTTGGTTGGCATCTACCATGGCTATTCCTCCCATGGCGGGCGGTGCAGGCAGAAGAAGGGCTCTGGCTAAAGCTATCTACGCCTTGAATTACTATCAGCTGGGCATTATGAAAAACTCGCTTAACACCTTCAAAGAGCAAACCCTTTCGTCAATAGTCACTCCGACTGTAATTTTGGTTTACGGCTTAGGCGGCGGAACCGGAAGCGGCGTATTCTTCGACTTCGCCCGGCATCTGCGGAAAGTTCTCGGCTCCAGCGTACCCATAATTGCCTTCGTGATTTCTCCATGCGGTGGAGACGACCCTCCAGCAAAGGGATGCTCAGCTTTCACGGCTATGAATGAACTTTCTTTGCTCTTAAACAAGGATTACAACGAGTATGTTACGAAGACTTTTGGTGACTACTATCGAAACCCCCTGAACGCACTGATTTATTTGCCGTTGCTACCCGCGTACTCGAAGGTGGGCAACATCGTTAGCGCCCGAAGAGAAATGGACGAAATGGTTGTGGACATGCTCTACGTGCTGATGGACTTTGACCTTGCAGACCTCATGGGCGGAATAGGCACGGAAGTGGGGCTTACCAACAACTTCGTTCACACCCTCGGCTCAGTGAAAGTGATGTATCCAGTAGAGGAGTACATTTTTGCCCTTAAACTGTATTTCGAAAGACTGGAGATGCTGTACGCGCTTAGGAAAGAAAAACTCGTCATCATGGATGCGATTCATGAAATAATTAAGCAGACTAACAGCGACATCAAAGAGCTCTACAAGAAGTACCTCATAAAAACTGGCGGATACGTGGAAGAAGAATTTGACGACAAAGCCAAAGCCGTTATTTATGGCAATCCAAAGCTAGATGAAGACTACGCCCTGCATGTCCGAGCCATCGAGGACCAAGTGGAAACTTGGCTCAACGAGCTCATGAAGTTCCTGTCAACAATTAAGTTGATGACTAAGACTGGACCAATAGAAGAAACCATCGTGAACCTGTCGCTGCGCAAAGAAGGCTCGCGCAAAATTGACAACCTTGAAGCCCTGCTCGGAACGCTTTCGAAGACGCACTTGGACTTCTCAGTGAAAAAGACTGCAATATTTGAGCGGCTGAAACACCTGATTCCAAGCAGCCAAGTTTTCACGTTGAGGCAAAAGAGGCTTCTAGAAGACTTCATGAATCTAGCTGACTTGACTGAAAAGTCTCTTAGCACACTAAAGTTCTACGATGAAAGCAGGTACCTTGCCGAAGCGGTTATTGGGTTCTATGAAGTTTTGCCTGAATCCGATGCGGAACTTGCCGAATTGCGAAACATCCGATCAGAACTTTCCACGCTGTATTTAATGATGCAGTTGATGCTTAGGACGCCATCCGACGAAACGAGGATGATTAATGAGCACTTAACATACGTGAATGAAGTCAAATCTATATTCGTCAAGAAAAAAGCTGACGTTGAAAACGAATTGCTGATGGTTCAGGAAGCTAAGAAACGCAAGGAGTTCGACAAGAAGCGAATTGAACGTGACCTTAAGAAGATGTTCAGTTTCAAACGGTACGCTAGGGAGCAGCATACGAATATTGAGCGGGATTTGAAGAGGCTGGAGCAGGAAGAAGCTTTGACGCTTGACGCGGTTGGTCAAATGGACAGGGTTGTTGAGTTGTATGAGACGCTTGCCAAGAAGATTGACCCAGTATCTGACTATCGGAAGACGCTCAATAAAATTGCCGACATAACTGAGGAGTACGACAGCAAAATTTCAGAAATTATTGAGCCTAAGAAGTACTTTGAGCGGTCAACCGAGCTCACTGAAGCGGAACAGATGAAAATCATATTTAAGATTCTGATGGAGCAGGAGGATACGTTGACTAAGAAGGCGATTCTGAAGCAGGTGCTGGACATGGCACACTTCAAGGACTACATGAAGAGCCTTATACGGGTTTTCAAGACGCCGAGCGTTATGGGTTTCAAGCCGACGTACAAGACGGACTACATTTGGGTTACCGTTTCCACGCCTGAAGACCTGTGGAGCGAAGACTTAACGCAGGAAGTGTACACCTCTCTGGCTGGCTATGTTACCAGCGAAGTCTCAAGAACCATAACGGTGCGCGTGATAGATAGCCGCGACGAATGGACCACCCGAATCCTTGTGGTGGCTGGCAGAGGAAAACCCGAAGACATGGAAGCGTTCGACGAAATGCAGTTGCTCTACAGTAAATCCAGCAGCTTCGAAAGGCACTTTAGCCGCTCCTACTTGATTGAACACGGCGTTGCAGCGGTGCCCTTAATCAACGATATGAACCACAACAACAATATCAACGGCAAGAAACTGACGTCTGCCGCTGAGAAACCATAGTGGCTTAGTCTGTTAAGCTCTTCAGGAGCTCTTGCCACTCTCTTTCTTTCATGTAACCGTTTTTTGCTGCGTAGGCTTTTATTTCCTTCACTTTCTTGTCTGCAGAAGTAACCATGTTGGCTAAGTCGAAGCCGCCTACAAACATGACGATGTCTATTCGGTCGCTTCCATCGTCCACGTATAGGGGTTCGCTGACGTAGACGGATTTGAGGCTTGTTTTCCCCTTAAACCATTCGTCCACTGATAATTCGATTTGGCTTTGCGGAAGCTTCTCCTTTAGCTGCAGAGGCATACGTACGAGTACGTAAAGCATTGATGCTGTCGATAAGTCGAATTCGGCGAACGATCTGAGTAATGCGGTGTCAAGTATGTTTTTGAGTGAGCCGTAAATCTTCAGGCTGGCTCCTGTGGCGGCAAGAACCGTGAACATTTTGAGGTTAAATGAATTGGACAGTTCAAAGAATTCTTGGACGAACAGCTCTTTGGCTAATGCCAGTTCTATAATGTAGTTGAGGACGCGGTTGCCTTTTAGGACTGCGCCTTTTCTGTCTACTCCCACGTAGCCTTCAAGGGCGTCCCTGTCGAAGAGGATTTGCGTGAGTCCTTTGCTGGCGCATGTTGCCATTGACCAGAGCGCGTTGAAGTAGGCGTCTGGAGGCTGAAGTTGAGAAGGCAGTATGGCGAACGCGACGGAATTTACGTTTCCTTCTTTGAAGCGGGCAGTCAAGTCAGTTAGCAAGGCGCTGCCCACGCCTTCCCCTGTGGATGCCACCATGATGGCTCCGTCCAGTTTGTCGATGGGTTTGCTTTTCAGCTTCTTGACTACGGCATCGTGCTCTGCTATGTATTGTTGTACGGTAAACCAGTAATGCGTGTCGACCTTTTCGTCTATGCTTATGATGTCGTTCGTCTCGTTGCTTGATTGTGTTAGCTTGGATGTATCTTCCTTCGTTTTTTGGATGAAAAAAGTTAAGAGATCTTCGTTTTTCCCGATTATAGTGCTTTTGAGGAGAATTTGGGAAGAGTAGTCGCCGATGGAAATTACTGCGCGCCGCGGAAACGTTGGTTTGAGCATTGCAATGTGTTTCAGTATGCTGGCTTTGATGTCCAGCGTCAGCTTTTCGGCGCACATAGGGGCAAACTCGCGATAAAGCTTTAAGACGAGACGGCGCAAATAAAGTTTTAGACGATCAACGTTGGCCTCACGGACAAAGCCGTTAAAAGATCGATTCAAATCGATAAAACGCAAGTCACTTATAGAATTAATTAAAGGAGGCCTTGTCGCTTCCTACAAAAAGCGGGTGCAGAAAGAAAAAGACGAGCTGGCAAAGGAAGGCAAAGGGCTTAGGAACGTTGCGTTCTTCCTAACTTTGGTCAGCATGATACTGGCTTTGTCATTTATCCCCTTCTTCCCGCAGCCATTGCCTGTCCTCGTAGCCATCCTGATTGCGTTTGTGGTTTATGTGAATCCAGCAGTTGGCATGTCTTTAGGTTCCATACCTATCGCGTTAGGCATTTTGTATCAATTGTCCACTGTAGATTTCATTGGAATGCTAGGTCCAACTATAGTCCGCGTTCTGTTCATTTGCCTCCTAATCTTCTTCTTTGTAGCGCTTCCAATTCGTTTTCGCCGCTACGAAGACGCAATAGGCATCGACTTGGGCATTATTGCAGCGATGATGCTTTTCTTTGATGCAACTTACTTCATGGCCATCCCCTTGCTTTTGACGGTTGCGATTCTTTTCAAGCGAACGCAGTCTGGTTTGGCTGTCTCTTACTATGTCCTGATTTCTGTTCCGCTCATGATAATGCAGTACTTCCAACACATCCTGACCATAGCCAGAGTGGATTTCTGGAATGACGCCTCTGCCGTTCCCTCAATCTATACTTCCGTATCCACGGTTTTCACTAATATGCAGAAAGGGATGTTCCAGTTCAGGATGTTCGATGTCTCTCAAACCTTGGGAAAGATTCTTTGGAACGTGGTTGAGGCTCCACCTAACCCAGTTCATACGGTTGGTCAAGCAGTTAGCCAGTACCTCGACTCTTTCCCGGGCATGGTTCTCTTCATAGTAATAGTTGCAGGTCTCGTCTGGGCTGTTTCACTCGTCTTGCCTTCGCTTGTGAAAAGGAGCAGCATGATGCAGGCAGAAACGCTTTTCCCAGCTTTAATCGCAGCAGGCGTTACCGCATTATTCTTTCTGTTCATGGCTGGTCTCAAAGTTCCACTTGCTTTTTCATCACAAATCAATAACACAAGAATGATCCTCGGGGTCCTATCATCGGCAGTTTTTGCAGTTCCGGCAACTATGCTTAACTTTGCCCCCAAGAAAAAGGCTGAAATCGAGAAAAACTCCCAGATAATCATGGTTAAAGCAGGGGACCTCATGGCGAAGTTGAAGGCATTTGAAAGCTTAATGGACAAAGTCAAAGGAAGTGTGCCTGTGGATGTAAGCAGCCCCGAAACCAAAATGACAATAATCAAAGACAAACTCACCGACAACCTCGCCAAGGCAGAAGCTAGAAAGTTCAAGGTTCCCGAAACCTACGAGACGATTAAGGAATTAGACAAGGACTTGGCTGACGGCATCAATAGCCTCCCTCCTAAACTGAATGCTATACTAGAACACTACCAACTTAACCTGAACTACTCATACACGACCTGGATAAAGAAACTCCAAGAAATAGAATACGTCGTCAAGAACCCTGTTCAAATAGAGTTCCAGAAAGACCAGCCTCCCGAAGTCAGAGTGGAATACATTAGCGCTGTACTTGTGGCAAGCAAGCTCCTAGCCAATGAAGTCTGCCAACTCGCAGAGCAAGTTTACAACGTTATGAAATCCATGTATGACCCATCCTTACCCGCGGAAAGCCGAACAATATCCTACTCCAAACAGAAACTTGCAGAAAAAACTGCTCCTTGGGTTGCCTGTGACGCACTTGTAATTGCCCTTAAAAACTGGATAAAGCAATACCAAGCTGAAATTTCCAAGTCTGTCGCCAGCCTTCAGGAAATCCTTGGGTCAATAGCTATTTTGGATGCTCAAAGCAACACTCTACAAGCTGTTCTGGGCGAGAAATATCCGCTGATTGTCAACGAAATCAAGAAGGCTGAGGAAGTGCGGGCTGCGCTTGAGTCGAAGAAAATCAGCATTTTGAATGTGGTTGTACTCAAAGACTCTCTGCAGTCTTCGTTAGACATTGCAGGAAACGTTCTTTCAACTCTATTCGAAGAGCTGAGAGCCAAGGAAGAATCGATAGAGAACCTGTTGCCTATTGAGGATAGTTTCTGGGAGAAAAACGTCACTCTAAGAGAACAAATTGCATCCGCCATCGAGAAAATCTCAGACTCAAAGAAGTACAAGCCACGCGACATGCTGAAAAACCTTCCCGAAGCATTGTCATTCATTGAACCATGCCTGTGGACGATTGCTCAGTACAACGTGAAGAATGAGCTGCTACTGAACTATCCAATCGCAAGGACAGCAATCGAAGACCAGCTTAGAAAGAAAAAACGCGTCTCCGTTCAAGATCTGCCTTTTGAAGCTAAAGATGCAGAAGAATACCTAAAACTGTTCTTCAACGAGAGAAACAGCGAATTCACTTTCGACGAAGAGAACTTGCAGCTTGCAAGAAAAACGTAACTGAAAAAGCCTCTTTTCTAACTTGGTCTCTGAAGTCACGCAGAGCTTCATTAATGATTAATTGGCCATTTTTAGGACAAACGCTATGGAGAAACGAGAAATTTTCCGTGAGCAAACTGTGAATTTTTGTGAGCGAAAAAATCCCTGGGCGTACTAGCTTCCGAGTCTAAATTGGATTTCTATTTATCATTATCAGATTTCTTTTCTTCGTTCTGGCGTTTCCGTTTGGCTTTTTTGGAAAACCGTGTAGCGTTTGTGGCTGCTTGGAAACACTGCTCGCAGCGCAGATTGATGTGCCGAAATAAATAACCCACGGTTTTTTAGGGTGTTGCAATCCCCGAACTCGCTTCAGAAAAAGGGGAATTTCGGTATAAATTACAGTCTGGGAACGGTATCTTCCGGGCTACCACTCCTAAACTATAATTTATACCGTTTTTTGACTTATTTCTCGTGTTTCTGCAACGATGTCTTGTTTCAGCTTTTGCATCAGCGCCCGTAGCATTGCATCGATTTGCTCTTGTTCGGAAAGTTGATTCGAGTAGTCTACGACGGTTCTGTGGGGCATCGACTAGGCTTCTTTGGATAGGATAAATTGCATGCAAAAGAAAAGGGTTCGATATAGCCCGAGAGAGCTTCGAATACTTGCGTGTGAAGATAGGGAAATTAGACGCCGAAAGTTTCGAACTGATGAGTTAGA
>Ga0315285_10003394_pt1 | contig 16610 bp, 13 predicted proteins | sample YL17G09_36_MG_FD_203698 | JGI IMG/M metagenome (GOLD analysis project Ga0315285, IMG submission 203698) | Sediment microbial communities from Yellowstone Lake, YNP, Wyoming, USA - YL17G09_36 | ecosystem: Environmental > Aquatic > Freshwater > Lake > Sediment | place: USA: Wyoming | collected... | reverse complement strand
CATATTTTATTGTACGTTACCATGAGGCAAGTCGATCCTTTGGGGGAAATTTGCCCCATACCTTTCAGTTTAACCGTAACAATATTGAGCGAACCGTAAAATTATATGCTCCGTTAAAATCTCTGCGGAAGCGGGGAACCATTAAAGAAAATCTGGATTCCCGTTTTCACGGGAAACCCTGGATTCCGGCTCCCGGCTTAAAACCTGCCGGGACAAGCCTCGGCGGAATGACGAATTTTATGGAATTTCGACTTTTTACGATTCCATCAATATTCCAGTATTCCAATTTTCCTGTTTTTTTCTCTGCGCTCTCTACGGTGAATCGTTATTTTTTTTATTTTGAGGATCCGAGAAAATATTCTAAACTTAGAAAAGGGTCTTTCGTCGCTCGGGCGGGACATCCGCCCGGTGAAGAAGGGGGCCCGGGTAAACACGGATGAACAGGGATTAGGCGCTTAGCGCCCAACTAATACCAACATGTTGGTAAGAAGGAAATATTCACTTTGCGAGACCGGTGTAAGGGCGGTTCGCGAACCGCCCCTATGATTTTATGGGTCGTGGGTAGAGATTAAAGCTTGACCTGCCGGACGTCCACAATGGGGGACAGGGCGCGGAGTTCCTGGAGGACGGCCTCGCTCGCCGGGGTGTCGATGTTGATAAAGGAGACGGCCATCCCTCCCCGCTCATTCCGTCCCATCTGCCACTCGGCGATGTTGATTTTCCTTTCCCCGAGAAGCGTTCCCACTTTCCCGATGACCCCCGGAATGTCCCGGTTGGAAAGGATCAGGGCCGGACCGGAGGGAAGGGCGTCGATCCGGTAGTCGTCCAGGAGGACGATCCGGGGAATCTTGTGGAGGAACAGCGCCCCGCCGATGAGGCGGGTTTCTTTGGTGGAGACCGCACGGCAGAGGATCACGTTGGAATAATCCTGCGCCGCGGGGTGCCGGGTCTGAGCCACATGGATTCCCCGCTGGTCGGCCAGGTGGGGGGCATTGACGTAGTTCACATCCTCGCTCAGAATGGGGGAGAGGATTCCCTTCAACAGGGCCACGGTCAGGGGCTTCCCGTGGGCCTCCACGTCCTCCCCGCGGAACTCCACCTCCACCCGGCTGATCCGGCCGCGAATCATCTGCATCTGGAGAGACCCCATCTTTTCCGCCAGCTCCATGTAGGGGGCCAGGGACCGGTAATCCACGCCCTCGGGGAAGGGCAGGTTCACCACGTTTCGGAAATTCTCTCCCCGCAGGGCTTCGATCACCTGCTGGACGACCTGGACGGCCACGTCCCGCTGGGCCTCCCAGGTATTGGCCCCGACGTGGGGAGTGGCCACCACTTCATCCCGGGAGAGGAGCTGCTGGATCAGCTCCCCTTTGGGGGGTTCCTTGCTGTACACATCCATGCCGACGCCGGCGATCTTCTTTGCCGAAAGGCCGTCGAGAAGAGCCTTTTCATCCATGATCCCCCCCCGGGCGCAGTTGATCAGGCGGACGCCTTCCTTCATTAGACCGATCTCTTGGGCGCCGATCATCCCGCGGGTTTCATCCGTGAGGGGAGTATGCACGGTGATGAGGTCGGCCTCGCGGAGGAGTTCTTCCAGGCTGCTCACCAGGCGGACGTGAATCCGCTCTCCCGCCTCTTCGGCGATGTAGGGGTCGTAGGCCATCACTTTCATGCCGAAGGCCTGGCACCGCGTGGCCACCCGCGAACCGATCCGGCCCAATCCGATCACCCCCAGGGTCTTGCCGTGCAACTGCACGCCCAGGAACTTGCTCCGGGTCCACTCTCCTTTTTTGACTGAAGCATTCGCCCGCGGCAGGTTCCGGCACAGGGCCAGCATCAGGCCGAGAGTCAGCTCGGTGGCCGCCAGGGTGTTGGCCTCGGGCGTGTTCATCACCAGGACGCCATGGCGGGTGGCGGCGTCGATGTCGATGTTGTCCATGCCCACTCCGGCCCGCCCGGCGACCTTCAATTTCTTGGTGGCCTCGAAGGCGGGAGCGGTCAGGGGGGTGCCCGAGCGGGTGATGACGGCATCATAGTCCCCTATGATCTGCAGTAATTTTTCGGCGCCGGGAAGTTTCACCACGTCGTATTGAACATCCGCAGCCGATTCCAGCAGAGTCAGCCCGGCACGGCCGATATCATCGGTAATCAGAATCCGGAACATCTCGTAACCCCTTTCCCCATATCTATTCCCATCCAAGTTAAGCATACTCATCGGGGGAAAAATTGCAAGATGTGTTCCCCCATCTTTACTCGGCCCTTCGACAGACCCCTTACCCCTTGTATCCTTCCCGGTCAAGAAATTCTGAATAAGAATCTTGGTAGCAATTTAGCCGTTTGAAAATCATATCAAAGCCATATGGAGGATAAGGATACCCATCGCTGAAATCCCCCCAACCCCCCTTTGCAAAGGGGGGCAGGGGGGATTTCTGGCGAATCTTTTCAAAAGCTCAAAGTTACTTTTTCCAAAGAGCTAAAGCGTTATAAATCTTGGCTTTGCCCACCCAAAGGCCCGGGAATTCCCGAAACACAGCTCCCCCAATTAGCCCATTTTCTCCCTTTACCGGAATTTTGACTTCCCCCGTCATAATAATTGTTGCCTTTTGATAGGTGGGAAAAATTTTCCAGGGTTTTCAGTGGTTTCTCATATGCTCCACCATCCTATAAAGCCCCATAATTCCATAGGGTTATAGTAGAAGACCACCGCCCATTCCGGCTAGGCATGAAAATTGCAAATAAATTCATTGAGTTATCATTTTTTCCCAAAACTTTGGAGCGGAGCATCGGGGATGGTGACCAAAACGAAAAAATCCATTTTGATCGTGGACGATGAAATGGCCGTACGCGAATCTCTGCGCATGATCCTCAAGCCTCATTATGAGGTCTTTACGGCAGCCGATGGACATGAAGCCCTCGAGTGCGTTCGGAATCAGAAGATCGACCTGATCACCCTCGATTTGAAGATGCCGGGCCTTTCGGGAATCGATGTGCTGCGGGAAGTCAAGAAGCTTCGGGACGACGTGGAAGTAATCATCATTACCGCATACGGCACTGCGACCAATGCCGGTGAATCCATTTACTTTGGGGCCGGGGATTTCATCATCAAACCCTTCGATGTCTTCGACATCAACACGAAAGTCAAAAAATCTCTGGACCGGCAGAGCAAAAACCTGGAGATTAAGAAACTGATCCGGCAGATCCGGGGGATCCTCCCGGCCAAAGAAAAAAAGAAGGATGAAAAATTATTGATCCTTTTCAAGGATCTATGCGCCATGCTGGAGACCGGGGAGTTCTCTTACCCCGCGGGAATCCAAGAGTTGATGAATTTCCAGCTCAGGCGTCCCCACCCCCCCGGGGCTGAAAACCAGCAATCGGTGAATGAGAAGCATTAACCCTTCCCCTTGTTTCTTCTGACCCCCTCGTTTCTTCCATCCCCGATCTGGGACTGACTCCCTCCCATCACCCGGTATTCCGTAAAGGATTTCCTCCTGGCGGGGAAAATTCCTTTGACCGGAAACGTATAATAACGTATTAAAGTGGGAGAAAAGTGCAGGGGGCAGGGTGCGGGATAAAGAAAATGCGGACTGTGGAATTCGGAATGCGGAATGGGAACAGATCGCCCCTTCGGGGCTTGAGGACCGCCATGCCGAAGGCATGGCTCAAGGATCGTCAAGCCTTCGGCTTGACTTGAGGAGCGCTGCGCTTAAGGCAAAAACCGGATGCTCCCGATGTGGAATGGGGAATAGGGATTGAAAACAGTTCGGAGTAATTTGGTTCGGAGTTCGGAGTAAAAACCCGTGGGCCGAAAAATTTTTTCCTGTGTCGGTGTTCCCCAATTTTAGGCATTCCGAACTTTAGGCACTTTAGGCATTTTTTGGGGGAGGTTTTATGGATTTTCGAGAGACCCAGGTGAAGGCCGATGTCCTCATCATCGGCGGGGGAAGCGCGGGGGCCATGGCCGCCATTCGGGCCAAGGAAGTAAACCCTTCGCAGAGGGTGGTGGTCTTTGAAAAAGGCCACATCCTCTACAGCGGGTGCATTGCCCGGGGAATGGACGCGCTGAACATCGTGGCGGTCCCCGGCAAGACGACCCCCGAGCTGTACGTGGAATCCAACGGGATGGCCTGCGAGGGGATCATGGATGAGCCGGTCAATTACCGCATGGCCCAGCGGAGCTATCCCCTCATGAAGAAGCTGGAGAGCTGGGGAGTGTTTTTCCCGCGGGACAAGGACGGGAATTATGAACTCCTGCAGGTGCACCCCAAGGGGAAGTTCTGCCTGACCATGAAAGAGCCCGAACTGAAGACCATTCTGGCCAAGAGGCTGATGAGCCTGGGCTGCCAAGTGTTCAACCGAGTCATGGGCCTGCAGTTGATCGTGGAAGAAGGGCGGGTCGCCGGGGCGGTGGGGATCAACATCCACACCGGGGAACTGGTGGTCTGCCGCGCGGGAGCGGTGATCCTCTCTTCCGGGGGAACGGCCCGTTTCGGGTTACCCAACAACGGTTACCTTTACGGGGTCTATGATTTCCCGGGGAATACGGGGGATGGCTACGCCATGGCTTTTCGGGCCGGCGCCGAGCTGACCGGCTTTGAGTACACCCTGAATTATTACATCATCAAGGACATCAACGCTCCCCTCCTCTACATCACCCTCACCCGGGGGGCCCATCTGCTGACTGCCATGGATGTGCACCTGGAGGACAACCATCCCTCGATCAAGTCCATGATCCTGGAGCACCGGAAAGATCAGGGGCCGCTGCGCATCCGGATGAAGCACCTTCCCGAATCGAAGATCCGGGAGATCGAAGACATCCTCTTCTCCACCGAGCGGCCGGTGCAGGAACGCTTCTTCGAAGGCCGGGGAGTGAATTTCCGTTCCGGCGACATCGAACTCTGGCCGACGGAGTATTACCTCTGCGGGGGACACGGCATGACCGGCATTTTCGTGGATGAGAAAGCCGCCACCACCCTCCCCGGCCTCTATGCCGCCGGAGACGTTTCCCTGGTGGCCCGGGGACACCTGAGCGGAGCCTTTGTCTACGGGGAGATTGCCGCCGAAGAGGCTTCCGCATATGCCCGGAAACATCCCCTCCCCCGGGGAGCCGAAACACCGGGAGTGGCGGGCCTGAAGGCGGATCTTTTCCGGAGAATGGAGCAGCAAGGCGGAGAGATTGCCGTCGAGGAATTTGAATACAAGGTGCGTCGTTTGATCAGCGACTATGTAACTCCCCCCAAGAACGCCTACAAGCTGAACATGGCTCTCTGGTGGATGGAACGCTTCCAGAAAGAGATCCGGGAAAAAGTCCGGATCCGGCACATTCACGATCTCTTCAAGGTGCTGGAGGCGGAGGACATCATCCTCTGCGCCAAGCTGTCGGCCACCGCTTCCCTGGAACGAAAGGAAAGCCGGTGGGGTTTCTGGCACTACCGGGCCGATTTTCCCAAGAAGGACGACGAAAACTGGCGCAAGCACATCATGCTGCAGAAGGGGGCCGATCCGGCAGAGATCCGGGTCTCCCACCGCCCGATCGCCAGGATGCAGTAAGGAGGAAACATGGATTTCAATCTGCTTACCAGCCTGAATGACAATATACGGATCGATCGGAATAAGTGCACCGCCTGCGGCCGGTGCGTGGAGGTTTGCATTCTGGACAACCTGCGCCTGCAGCTCTCGCCCTGCCGCCAGGCCTGCCCCGTGGGAATGAACTGCCAGGGATATATCCATCAACTGGCCCAGGGGAAAATGGACAAAGGGTTGGAGAAGATCCGGGAAACGGTCCCCTGGGGGGGAATCCTGGGAAGGATCTGCTCCCGGCCCTGCGAAGCGGTATGCCACCGGGTTAAAGTGGACCGGCAGCCGGTGGCCATCCGGGACTTGAAACGTTTTCTTGCCGATCAGGATGGACAACCCTGGATCCCGCCCATGTCCGAAGAAAAGCCGCACCAAGTCGCCGTGGTGGGCGCCGGTCCGGCTGGACTGACCGCTGCTTTTTACCTCCGCTCCGGGGGCTTCCAGGTGACCCTCTACGACAGGGAATCGGCCCCCGGGGGGCTCATGCGCTGGGCCATCCCGGAATTCCGCCTTCCTCGGGAGGTCCTGGAGCGGGAACTCAGTTTCCTGGAGAGAATGGGGATTCGATTCGAGGGGAATCGGGCGTTGGGAAAAGAACTGGAGCTGGCCAAATTGGAAAAGGAACACGATGCCGTCCTCCTCGCCCTGGGGGCTTACGGGCAGGCCCGCCCGGGTATTCCGGGAGAGGATTCCCGGGAAATTCTTTTCGCCCTGGACTTCATGAAAAGGGTAAGGGAGAAGAAGCCTCCCCGGCTGGGGGACAGGGTCGTGGTGGTGGGAGGGGGAAATGCGGCGGTGGACGCGGCCCAGACCGCCCTGCGCGTGGGCGCGCAAAAAGTCCATCTCGTGAGCCTGGAAAAGAGAGAAGAGATGCCGGCATTTTCCTGGAGTGTAGCCGAAGCGGAAGAAGAAGGAGTTACCGTTCAGAACGGCTGGGGACCCCTGAGATTCCGGATCGATGGAAAGGGGCTGGCAGGGGTCAGCTTCAAGAAATGCGTCGCCGTTTGTGACTCCCGGGGAATTTTCTGCCCCAGCTATGATGAGCAGACCACCCTGGACCTGCCTGCCGATACGGTCATCCTGGCCATCGGGCAGAAGGTGAAAACCGAGCTGCTCGAACCCTCTCTCCACGGCCCGGAGGGGATTCGTTGCCATCCCGTCACCCTGCAGACCCAAAAAGAAAAAATTTTTGCCGCGGGAGATTTTCTGCGCGGGCCCAAAACCCTGGTGGAAGCCATGGGCCAGGGAAAGGAAGCCGCCCTGTCCATCCAGCGGTTTCTCCAGGGGGAGGATCTGGAGTACGGCCGGGTCAACCCGACCCCCTTCGAACTGCAATTCGAGCCGGATCTCTCCCGGGCCAAAAGCCGGCCGAGGGCGGCCATGCCCGCGATTCCCCTCACCCGGAGAAAAAGTTTCACCGAAGTAGCCCGGGGATATTCAAAAGAAGAAGCGATGGCCGAGGCGGAGCGGTGCCTGGACTGCGGAGTGCCCTTCGGACTCCGCACCTGCTGGTTCTGCCTGCCCTGCGAGATCGAGTGCCCGGAAGAGGCGCTCTACGTGGAGATTCCTTATTTGCTGAGGTGAAGAAGGGAAAGGTTAAGGCCGAGGTTGAGGTTAAGGCTGAGGTTGAGGTTAAGGCTGAGGTTAAGGCTGAGGTTAAGATAAGGAGAGAAGGCTGAATTCAGAAGGAGAAAGAAAAGGTGGGGTGATGAGGAGATAGGGTAACGGGGAGGCACCTAGAATTCGAAATTCGAAATTCAAAATTCAAAAATTAGATGGTGGGAGGCAGGCATGACAAGTTTCCAGAATGTGAAGGCTCTTACCTTTGACCTCTTCGGCACGATTCTCGACCTGGCCGGCAGCCTAACCCCTTTCATCGGCAGATTCCTGCAAACCAAAGGGTCGGCCGTTGACCCCGGTCGTTTCTGGGAACAGTGGCGTTACCGCCAGCGGATAGAACAATACCAGGATAACATCATGATGCTCGGTCACTGCGGCTATCTGGAAGCTGCCCGGCGGTCCTTCGTCTACACCCTGTCCCTGAATGGGGTTAAAGCCACCCCGGAGGAAGTCAAGCAGTTTATGTCTGCCTGGCAGGGGCTGTCCCCCTTCGCCGACGTCTTGCCGGCTCTTCCAAGGCTCAAGAGCAAATATGAACTGGTTGTTTTGTCGAACGGGGAAGCGTATTATCTGGACTATCTGGTGAAGAACCGACTGAACTATGACTTCCAGGCAGTCATCTCGGTTGAACAGGTGGGTGCCTTCAAACCCCACCCCGGAGTTTACCGGCGGGCTGCCGCCATTCTTAGACTCGAGGTGGGTGAATGCATGATGGTCTCCGCCCACCCATTCGACTTGGTAGGCGCGAGGGCGTGCGGCTACCGGGCTGCCTATGTGAACCGCTACGGGCTTCCTTATGAGGACACGCCCTTTCAGCCCGATGTGGTGGTAAAAGATTTCCATGAGTTGGCCGACCGCCTGGGATGACCGGCGATTTCTGGATCGCCCTTCCGAACACGGTTGACTATTCTTTCCGATCCTGGCAGGTTTAGGCATTCGGTCCAGGAGATCCACGGTGGGAAAGAATCCAACCCTGCCAGGGGGATGCCAGCCATTTTCCTGAAAGATCAAAGAAAAAAAGGAGAAACCATGATCATCGGCGTGCTCAAAGAGATCAAGACTCAGGAATACCGGGTGGCCCTCACTCCGGCAGGGGCCGATGCCCTGGTCTGTGCCGGCCATCGGGTAATCGTGGAAAGCGGCGCGGGCGAGGAGAGCGGATTCTTAAACTCCGATTACCAGAAGGCCGGGGCCAAAATGGCCAAGACCCCTAGGGAAATCTGGGAAAAGGCAGAGATGATCGTCAAGGTGAAAGAACCCCTGGCCTCGGAATACAAGTATTTCCGGCCGGGACTCATCCTGTTTACCTACCTGCACCTGGCCGCGGATCGAGCCCTCACCTTGGCCCTCATGAAGAAAAAGATCGTGGCCATCGGGTATGAAACCGTCGAACTTCCCAACGGCAGCCTGCCTCTTCTGACTCCCATGAGCGAAATCGCCGGCCGCATGTCCATCCAGGTGGGCATGACCTTTTTGGAAAAGCCACAGAAGGGAAAGGGGGTCCTGCTGGGAGGCGTGGCCGGCGTCCATCCGGGATCGGTGGTGATCCTTGGGGCGGGTATCGTAGGAACCAATGCCCTGAAGAGGGCCGTGGGGCTGGGAGCCAGGGTCACGGTCATCGATAAAAACCTGGACCGGCTCCGCTACCTGGACGATATTTTTCATGGCCGGATCGAGTCCCTGGCCTCCAACCGGTATAACATCGCCGAGGCGGTTGCCCAGGCGGACCTGGTCATCGGAGCCGTTCTCATTCCCGGAGCCGTAGCGCCGCACCTGGTTACGGAGGACATGGTTCGCTCCATGCAGCCGGGGAGCGTAATCGTGGATGTTTCCATCGACCAGGGGGGATGCATCGAAACCATGGACCATCCCACCACGCACGATGCTCCGATTTACATCAAACACGGAGTGGTTCACTATGCCGTGGCGAACATGCCCGGGGCGGTTCCCCGGACTTCCACCGTGGCCCTCACGAATGCCACCCTGACTTATGTGGAAGCCCTGGCCCGGAAGGGGTGGCAAGATGCCATCCGGGAAGATTCCGCCCTGGCCAAAGGGGTGAATGTTTTGAACGGGAAGGTGGTCTACTCCGCCGTCGCCCAGGCCCACGGGTTACCGAATTCTATTTTGGACCAAGCTCTTTAGCCCCTTTTCGGCCCAAGATGAATCCTACGGGCTCATGGCCCGTCCCGGGGGATTGGAGGACCCAACCCAACCGTTCAAAATCCGCCAAAATACATGGTTTCCCGACTAAAAATACGGGGTTTACCTTATTTATTTATTCTCCTTATTTGATTAGGCTATTAGCACCTAATTCTTTTGGACCTTCGGGGGAAAAATGGAAGCTGCGGAAACCCGGAAAATGAAAACCATGCGGGAGCGCCGTAGAAGACCAGCCGGCGCAAAAGAGGATCGAGAGAGAATTCGTTCACGGAAGGAGGAGCCCTTGGCTCAAAGAAAGGTGACCACGGACAAATGGCTGGCGAAAAACCGGGAGGACATGATCGTTTGCCCGAAGCAACCCGGGCAACTGACGATATCCAAAAGCTCCTGTTCGAAACGGTACATCATGAGCCGAAGGGAAAACTTGAAGGAACTTTTGAAAGGGGACTTTTTCCAATACATCTACATGAGGGGACTTTCCGTCTGCCGGGATTGTCCCATCGGAAAGAAATTGTCGGTAGCCCGTCCGGCTGCCCGGCCCCGTCCGGCCGCCAGACCCTAATTTTTTCGGTACCCCTTGCTGTTCACGCCTTATCCGCTACCCGGGAATCCCCCTGACCCGTCCCCTCTTCCCCAAAGCAGAACGGGGGAGAGGGAGGGGGATTCCATCCTTCAGAAATCCAGCCATCAGACCTCCGTAAAGCCTCCCGTTTTTTGCTTCAGGGCCCTGAAAGGCCGGTCCTCAAGACACGCCTTGACGTGACCATCCTCGAGCGCAGCGGTCTTGGCGCGAAGGGCAAACCCGGCGTTTAAAACAGGCAGGCCCCGGCCGTACAACCTCCGGCGTATTCGGATTCAACGGTGAGAAGATCGGGATGTACCACCGGTCCTTCGCTTTCGCCGAAGCCGAAGGACAAAACCTGCTCCGCCTTGCTTCCATACCGGTAGACCGTAATCCCCTTGCATTTTAGCCGGTAAGCCGACAGGTAGATTTTCCGGATATCCTCGACCGTTGATTCCCGGGGCAGGTTGATGGTTTTGGAGACGGAGTTGTCGGTGAACTTCTGAAAGGCCGCCTGGGTCTCCAGGTGCTGGCGGGGAACGACGTCGAAGGCGGTTACAAAAATCTTCTTGATATCGGTGGGAATCCCCTTGATCTTCTGCAGAGAGCTCGAATGGGCAATCTGGGCGAAGATTTCCTTGCCGTAAAATCCCCGGGACCGGGCGATTTCCTCGAAGAAAGGGTTGACCTCGAAGAGACGGGTTCCGGAGAGAACATTCCGAATGAAGCTGACCGCGAATAGAGGCTCGATGCCGCTGGAGCATCCGGCGATGATGCTGATCGTTCCGGTGGGGGCGATGGTGTTGACCGTGGCGTGGCGCATTCTCAGGTTCCGGGGGGCATAGATGGACTGGGGAAAATTGGGGAAGACCCCTCGTTCTTCAGCCAGAACGCAGGAGGCCTGGATGGACTCCCGGTGGATGAAGCGCATGAGTTTTTCCGCGAACCGGACGGCCTCTCGGGTCCCGTAAGGAATGCCCAGACGGATCAGAAGGTCGGCGAAGCCCATGACTCCCAGGCCGATCTTCCGGTTGGCGAAGGTCATTTCCTCGATTTGGGGGAGGGGGAATCTGTTCACTTCGATTACGTCATCCAGGAACCGCACGCCCCAGTGAACATATTCCTTCAGCTTTTCCCAGTCCACGGTCCCCCTTTTCACCATTCGGGAGAGGTTGAGGGAAGCCAGATTGCAGCTCTCGTACGGCAGGAGGGGCAATTCCCCGCAGGGATTCGTGGCCTCGATGGAGCCGACCCGGGGGGTGGGGTTCTTCCGGTTTATTTCATCCAGGAAAATCAAACCCGGGTCGCCCGTCAGCCAGGCGGCATTCACGATCAGATCGAAAACCATTCGGGCCTTGACCCTCTTCACCTTTTCTTGGGTGCGGGGGTTCATCAAGTCGAAATCCCGGTTGGCCAGCACGGCCTTCATGAAAAGGTCGGTGACCCCCACCGACAGGTTGAAGTTGGAGAACCGGTTCTTCTCGACCTTGGCCTCGATGAATTCCATGACGTCCGGGTGGTCGACGCGCAGGATTCCCATGTTGGCCCCCCGTCGCCTTCCGCCCTGGACGATCACTTCGGTGGCCCGGTCGAATATGCTCATGAAGGAGACGGGCCCGGAGGCTTCCCCTTTGGTGGAGGCCACGAGGTCCTTCTTGGGACGGAGGCGGGAGAAGTTGAACCCGGTTCCCCCGCCGGTCTGGTGGATCTTGGCCATGCTCGTAAGCGCCCCAAAGATGCCGTCGATGGAATCTTCCACGGGGATGACAAAACAGGCCGAGAGCTGGCCCAGGGAAGCGCCGGCGTTCATCAGGGTGGGGGAGTTGGGCATGAACTCCAGATTGCGCATCATCTGGTAGAATTTCTCTTCGGCCTGCCCCGGGCTCACGGACGACTTGAAGTTCCTCTCTCCCTGAGCGATATGATGGGCTACCCTGCGGAAGAGCATGCTGGGGGTTTCGATGATCTTGCGCTGGTCGTCCTTCTGGAGGTATCTTCTCTTCAGGACCTCCATGGTGTTGAGGGGAAGCTTCAGGTCGTCTTTCATCCCCAGGACGGATTTGGCCAGCCGGATCTCGCTCCGCCTCTCCCGGTACAGGATGTAGCTCTTGGCGATCCGGCCGTACCCCTGATTCATTAGGACCGTTTCCACCATGTCCTGAATGGCTTCCACGTGGAGGGGCTTGTCCCGATATTTTTCGGCCAGTCTTTGGACAACGATATCCACCAGGCGCCTGGCGATCCTGCCGGACTGACTCGAATCCTGCAAAACCTCGAGGGCCGCCCGATAGATGGCGTACTGAATCTTATCCGGGGTAAAGGGAACAACCGCCCCGTCCCGCTTCATGACCTTATCCGGCATGCGCCTGGTTTTCATCCGTTTCCTCTGGGCACTCGGAACTTTGCCCCGCTCTTATTCCCCATATGGAACACCTTAAGGGCGCGCGCCGCGCGCCCCTACATTCCGCATTCCGCAATCCCCATTCCGCATTCTCTCGCCCTTCATCCTTTCGGTATGGGCACTGTCAGGCTTCCCTGGGGCATCAGCAGGGTCCGGGGCTGGGGGCCCACTTTGGCGAAAGCCCTTTGAAGGGCTTCCTTCATATCCTTGGCCGGAGTGAAGAGCAGGGTCCGGGACAACTCCGGGTCCAGGCCGGAGATGAGAATATACTGGGCTTTCTTCATCAATCGGGTGACGGCGTAGGCCTTGTGGCCGCCCACGACGAAATTAGCCCGGATTTCCGCTTCGATTCTCTCCGGGGTCTTGTATTTCTTCATCCACTCCAGGTACAGATCGTCGCCCACCCCCTCTTCGCACTCGCCCAGGATGATCACCACACCGCCCTGGCGCACGGCCAGCCAGGCGTTGTCCATGGTCTTCTGCAGTTGATAGACGTTGATGTCCTTGGGATAGCCGCCGCAGGTGGCGATCACCAGATCGGCCAGCCCGTTGATGGGCGTGCCGTATATGCTTTCCACGAACTGGGAGGCTTCCAGGTGGGCCTGAATGTAGTCCCCCGCGTAGACCTTGAGGAACTCCTTCTTCTCGTTGAGCACTACATTCAGAAGGAAAGAAGGCCTCTTCATTTCGGTGCCTTCGACCTGGTCTTCATAGGCGGGGTTTCCTTTGAGCCTGCCGATGACCGCTCCCGGCTCCAGCATCAGGGCGTGGTTGCGGCAGATGGTTTCATACCGGCTAACCCCCGGGAACAGGGCCTTCCGGCCGCCCCCGAACCCGGAGAAAAAGTGATACACGACGCTGCCCGTGCAAACGATATGGTCGGCCTCCATGGCCCGCTTGTGGAAGTACACCTCGTTGCCCCGGGAAGTCTTACCCGCATACTTGAATTGCGAGGGGTCCCGGGCGTCGCTGTTGTACATCTTCACCCTTTTGGCCGTCTCCGGCCCGACCATCTGGACCATCTCCGCTTCGGGGAGCATGCGGTGCGCTCCCACGGAAAACATGATGAACATGTCCTGGTCGGGAACCCCCGCCGAGTTCAACTCGTTCAGCAAAAGGGGCATGAAAACATGGCTGTTGGCGATTCGGGTGGGGTCGTTTACCAGGAAGCAGACGGTCTGGCCGGGCTTCACAATTTCCCGGAAGGGCTTGGACTGAATCGGGTTGCGGATCGCCTTCTGGATCTCCGCCACAGGATCCTTGAGGGGCGGAGAATCTTTAATGGTGAGTTCCCCCATCACCAGCTGGGGATCCAAGTTGAAGCGGACTTCTTTTCTTCCATACTTAAACTTGTATTCTTTCGTCGCCATCTTCCCCCGTCCTTCCTTTCTAACTGCTCGGTTTCATGAACTTTGATCGGTTCGAAGTTAGGTTTAATTTTACCACAATTCAGGTGTCGGAAAACAATGAAACACCGCCCCCCACAGCCGCAACCCCAAGCGCCCCCTGGCCCCGGATTCTGGAGGGCAACCATCCGGTTCACGGGGGTAAGTTCCCGGCTCCGCCGCGGTCACGGAAGAATACATTCTCGGGAGGCCGGGGTCGTGTCCCCGGCCCGGCAGCAGAGGGAAGGGCACCTTTCGTTGGGGCCCACGGATAATCGGTCTTGATCCGTTCACGGGTTTCAAACCTCCGGCTTTGCCGGAGGTCCAGGCTTATTTTCTTGACAATGAATGAGGGCGTGTGCTAGATAGCGCCTCAAGCGGGAGACTTTGTCGACCTGGATAATAAATTGGTTGGCTACTGTATTGCTTCCATGATTGTACGATCCAATATTTGGTATTCTCCGGAGGGCAGACTTTCCATGGGCGAAGTCATCAACTTCCTGGTTCAATTTATTCTGAATGGGTTAAAGCGGCGGGGCCTTGCTCAAAAGGGCCACCGGAAACTTTCTAAAGCCGCGAAAAAATCAATGCCGGAAGGGAGGTGAAAAGGGACATCGTTATCCAGCTGAATCATGGGGGAATGAATCTTTAAAGAAAAGGAGGGTTCCATGCGGCCAGTTTCAATTTTTGTGGTCATCACCACGATTTTAATCGTGGTTACGATCGGCATTGTTGCCCCACTGCAAGCGCAGGAGAAAAAGCCGGTCGTGGTTGGGTTTATCCACTCGATGAGCGGAGCCATGTCCATGTATGGAATCAGCTCCCAGGCCGGGGGCCAGATTGCGGTGGAGGAAATTAATGCTGCGGGCGGGATTCTCGGGAGGCCTCTAAAGATGATTACCCGGGATGACAAGCTCAATCCGGAGACCGGCTTGCGGGAGGCCAAGGACCTGCTATTGAGCGAAAAAGCGGACTTCCTCTCCGGGACCATCAGCAGTGCCGTAGCTTTAGCCATCTCCAACCATGTGAAGCGGGAGAAGAAAATCTTCATCGTCAATATCTCCCAATCCTCGAGCATAACGGAGGAAAACTGGCACCGTTATATTTTCCGCATCGATACCAATGCCGTCCCCTACTGGGGATATGCTAATGCTTTGGCCCTGGGGCGAACCTGGAAAGACAAAAAAATTATCAGCCTGGGCTTTGATTACGAAATGGGGAAGAACGCCATTCGACAATTCAAGGAAAAATACCTGCAAATTGTTCCCGAGGCGAAGATCATCGATGAAATCTGGGCGCCCCTGAACACCACCGACTTCACGGCCCATATCTCCAAAATCGCCAACTCCGGGGCCGACGCCTTCTTCCTCTCCTGTATCTATGGGGGAGGGGAATTGGCCTTCACCAAACAAGCTTACGCCTTCGGCCTTTACGACAAGATGCATGCCATTCAACCCTGCGCCGGGGACGTGGAAACCTGGCATGGAGTCAAAAAAGGGGAACCCTACCCCAAAGGCGCCTTGGCCACCTGCCGGTACCCCTTCTGGGCGATTAAAGACCCAAGAAATCAAGCCTTCGTGGAAAAACACCAAAAGAAAGTGGGGTTTTACCCTTCCTACGGGGCCATGAACCAATATGTAATTATGTACGCCTTGAAAGCGGCCATTGAGAAAGTTGGCGCGGTGGACACGGAAAAAATTGTGGATGCCCTGGAAAACATGACCCTGGATACTTTTGTGGGAAAAGTCCCCATTCGCGCCTATGACCATCAGGCGATGATGCCCACCTGGTTCGGGATCATTGATTTCACGCCGAACCTTCCGTTCCCGCATATCCCCAAAGCGGAAGTGGTAGGGGAAGAGAGCTACCATACGGTGGAGCAGATCAAAAAGCTTCGGGGAGGCAAGTAAAGGGAAGGCTACCGATCCGACACCCCAAGGAAGCTGGGAAAGAATACGATCTTTCCCAGCTTCCGTAAAAAGAGGAGTCATCCAGTGACTTTCGAAGCTGCCGCGGGACAGGCGTTGAGCGGGATCAGCGTGGGCATGGTTCTTTTCCTGATCGCAGTCGGCTTATCCATCATTTTCGGTACGCTGAAAGTGCTCAACCTCGCCCATGGGTCGATCTACATGGTCGGGGGGTTCCTCTGCTTCGGTTTCACCTCCGCCCTGGCCCAGGTCCCGGGAGCTTTTTGGTGGACCCTCATTCTGGCCCCGGTGGTTGTCGCTTTGCTGGGCGGGGTCATCGAAATTCTTCTCCTCCGCCGTATTTATTCCCAGGATGTGCTCTATCAGTATATTCTCACCTTCGGGTTGATCCTCATGCTAGGAGAAACCTGCAAGTTCATATGGGGGGTGGGGTACCATACCGTTTCCGCTCCCTGGCCGGTAAACGGGAAAATACCCATCTGGGGTTTGTCGTTCCCGGTCTATAACTTGTTCCTCATCGGGTGCGGGATCGCCGTTTTCCTGGGCCTCCTGGCCCTCATGCGCTATACCGGCCTGGGGAGGATGATCCGGGCAGTCACCTTCAACCGGGAAATGGCCAATGCCCTGGGGATCAATGTCCCCCGGGTTTATACCGGAGTGTTCATGCTGGGATGCTGGCTGGCCGGCCTGGCGGGAACGCTGATGCCCCCCATGTCGGTGGTGGCCCTGGGGTCCGATATGGCGGTCATCATCGAGTGTTTCATCATCGTGGTCATCGGCGGGCTGGGCAGCCTGCCGGGGGCCTTCCTCGGAGCGATTATTCTTGGGTTGCTGACGGCGTTTGGGATCTACATCATCCCCAAACTGGCGGTGGCTTTTGCTTTCCTGTTGATGATTGTCGTTCTGGTGATCCGGCCCTGGGGGCTGATGGGCAAGCCGGAATAAGGGGAATCCAGCGATGAAACGTTTGGCCCGGG
>Ga0315285_10003393_pt1 | contig 16612 bp, 13 predicted proteins | sample YL17G09_36_MG_FD_203698 | JGI IMG/M metagenome (GOLD analysis project Ga0315285, IMG submission 203698) | Sediment microbial communities from Yellowstone Lake, YNP, Wyoming, USA - YL17G09_36 | ecosystem: Environmental > Aquatic > Freshwater > Lake > Sediment | place: USA: Wyoming | collected... | reverse complement strand
AAGGATCGTCCCACCGTTTCTCTTGTGCAGACGGCTCACAACGTACCGCATTAATCTGTCTTGCGGGGTTCTCTTCTCGCGTGAAATAGTTTCTGCATACTGGATAGACTGCATTTTGGGCCGTGCCCATCGGTGGTAACTGACTGCTTCCGTCACTCGATGGCAAGGGCGGTTCCCTGAATGTCCATGGTTAACTGCTGTCCGGTCTTAAATGCGTTGAGAGTTTGCACTAATATTGATGGAAGCTACGGGTAGGATTTGCTTTTCTCTTGCAGAGGGCACCGTCGCCTTGATGAGACCGGCCGTGCATCTGCCAGTCTTATAGGAGCGGACGGAGGATTCCTTCACAAGCCATATGGGCGGTACGGACCATTCCTCGGAGTGGCTTCTTCGATGAGTGAACAATCCAAGGGAAGAAAACGTATTCTGGTTGTTGTTCTGATTGTCGTGACCGCCGCTGCTGGTGGCACATACTTCTACATGGACATGACGCCACATCGTCAGAGCACCAGCACGATACCTGAAAACGTGAGGGAGGATTTGGCGCTTCGTGAAGGAGCAGTTCAAGTCGGCCTGACGTTCTTGTGGGCCTCTGACGTGGGCGACGATGTGGAGTCCGACAGAGAACTAAAACAATTGATCCATCAGGTCAACGAGGTCTTCGACCCTGTCGAGGTCTACTTCTGGTTATACGGATCCGCTGTCTTAGCCAAGACGTCGATCGAGGTCATGGCGCCGAGGTGCTGGTTGGATCAAGACCACCCACTTGATGTAAATTGCCCTCTGGAGATCAGCGATGAGGTTCACAATATGTTCCCAGCATCCGACATCCCCATCATCGTTATTCGAGATTTCCCCAACAAAACATGGTCCGGGCTTACATGCTCGTTTCCTAAACCATGCCTTGGTTGGGCATGTCCCGAAGAATATCTAGTGCAGAAGTCTTACATCATCTTGGATCTGGAAACCATGCACTCGACGATAAGCTACCGCATTCTCACCCATGAAATCTTACACATTCTACTGCCAAGTGAGCCGGAATGGGTGGTCTACGGAACCTTTCCTGTGGACGACTTGTCATACACAGTGATAGTCACGGACTACAAACGGATCCGTAATGCGGCAGAGTGGTTCCATGTCGTGATGCCTGGGGACTATGACACTTTCGGCTAGCTCAATTGTAGCAGGATCTGTTTCACTAAAGACTCGGACCAAAACCGTCAGGCGTCTTGCATTGATACTCCTCTATCCGGGGACGAGACATACCACTACAAACCAAACAATGAACGTGAGGAATAGGACCTTCTCAAAATCGACCATGGACCACTCACTGTTTGTGGGTGGCTTTCTTGGCCTTCTCAAGGATCGTCTGGCTGTCATTCAGTGAGATCGTGACTTTGTTGTGGCAGAAGCAATATCCCACCAGGCACATACCATCAAGTCAAACATACTACTGTAGCATCAACAATACTATGATACTATGACTATTGGCGTCGTAGGACCCGGTCGGTCAAGCTGGTTTTTGGATGTGAGCAGATCGCAGAGCCACAATTGATTTGAGCAGAGTCGCCCAATCTCCTGCACTAGTACTGCGAGCAACGCAGTCGGGAGGAGCTCACTGCGATGGGCCTTGCATATGATGAAAGAATGAAGGCACTGGACAGAGCTTTTCTCTTCGTGATTGGCACCACAGGACTGTTATTCGCGATTCTTCAGTCATTGTTGAAGGACGTTCTTGGATCCAATACTACTTTGTTGCTTTTTGCTCCATTCCTGTTTTCTGGACTCATCTATCCTTTCTACGTTGGTTGTCTGAGGGGAACAATACTGCCTGACTGCTGGAGGGAATCAGTCCTACAGAGAGTCCGAGGATGGACATACTTCATCGCAGGGTTGCTTGCATATGGGCTGATGACGTTCGTAGTAATCTTTAGAGATTTCGTGCAGATAGGCGGCCTTGAGATCTTCCCTTTTCTGCTGCTCTATTTCCTTGGGATGTACCTCTGCAAAAGGTGGGTCAAATCCATCCTGTTTGCGACAAGAGCGAATCTGACAGATGATGGGCGGCTGGTCACGGCAACTTCGGTGGGAGCAGCCCTGCTCCTGCCGTACTCCACGTTCTTTCTGCAGGAATGGGTGAAGTTGTGTATCACCAAGCCACTGGATGCGTCATTCCCATATCTTGGGCAACTGTGGTATGGTCTGGGCGCCTTTCTGCTCTTTGTGGTTGTCGAGAAGACTTCCATTGCGTTGCTAGATATCGAGACTGCCTCAAAGCTATCTTGGCTAGTGGGCCGGCGAGAACTGCGGCATTGGTTGGGTAAGGTTCTCTTGTACCCGATGCTGATGTTCTTGATAGGAATCTCATCCAGCAAGTTGGTGATTCGACTTGTCGTCCTATACTTTGTTGTGCAACTGATTCTTGCACCGCTCCTATCCCGTTTTGCGCTGCCGAGCCTTCCAACCGATATTACCACAATATTGTTGCTTTCTATCGCGATAGCGGTCATGATGAGACTCCGGACAGAGGAACTGCGCAAGACTTTCCCGAAGACACGTGACGAATTCGCTAGGAGATTGAGAGCAGCAGTCATGCCAGATTGTTAGCTCACAGACCGAGAGTCTATCGACACGGTTCTCGGAATTGCCAGCTTTCTCCCGTTCTCCACGGTCTGAGGCTCGGCGCTGCTCGGTGACCAGCGCAGCTCCGTTTCAAGGCAGTATTCCCTTTCGGCGATATTCCGAGAGATTCCTTGACACGAAGGGCCGATATTTCTCAGGGTCCTTGTCGAGAATTCGGCGAATATCCTTGACGGATCTTCTGACTGCCGTTGGCGATCACGGGTTCCAGTCGACTACTTCTGCTCCTAGACGGTGGCAAGACTTGCGTCGATGTTCTCGCCGATGTGTGTGACTGAGCCTCGTCTTGAGGCCTCATCTATGCAGGAGCTGAAATACCAGCGGCAGTATATCGAGGGGCAGGGCTCGCGAGTGGCAGATGACGGAGTAGTTCGCTCTCAGAGCATCAATGCGAACAGGATCGCCATGGCAAGACGCCTCGAAGTGCCGGTTTTCAAATTGATGAAACAACAGCTCCAAAGGAAACTCGGAAATCCCACCACGGAGAATCTCAGAGGCGAGCCTTGGAAGGTCGTTTGGGCAAATTCACATCTTTACGAGTTGCAGTACATCAGACGACCACAGACAGCGAATGTCGAAGGTCAGCACTCGCCTGATTTCATTCTCGAAGTAGATGGAAAGCCAAGACTCGCGGTCGAAGCCAAGAATTGGTCTCTGACCTCAAAGTGGAGTAGAACATCCGCCAGAAAGCAGATCGTCGACAGGTTCGCGTGGCTTCCACCGAGTTGCGAGTGTGTCGTTCTTGCCAGCCATCTGCAGGCCAATGGCCCCGCGGAAACTATGGAGATTCGCAAAATGCTGATGACTCACAATATCCAAATCTGTCTGCTGGGTCACCCAGTTGGTTATCCGCCGTTGACTGGTCGTAGGGCCTATGCTATACTCGCTCCAATGGTATCCGAATGGCTAGCTTTCATCCCAGAGAGAACGAAAAGAAGCAGACTCGCGAAAGGCCAGAGACGCATAGCGCAATATGTTGAGTTTCAGAGACGTGCACCAAGGGAAGGGCTAAGAGCCAATCAAACAGACATAATCATGAGAAATGATTGAATATATAGAATGCTTAGACCCATTACATACATAGGCGACATACTATACAGTAGATGGCAAAGGGCAGGGGTATTTCCCTAAAATAGGTTACTTTCGACGTTTTAGCTCAAAATCTGGTCATAATAGGACTCTGTGTCCCATGATAGTTGGTTTTATCACATCTGTCATACCGATAAGGCTTCTTCCGATCAGTCCACTGCCGAACTCCGCATAGTCCAACGGGATCCACGATTGAGGGCTTCGTTCACTTCTGGGTTATGTAGAGTGGTCCAAGTGCGTCCCTGACGTTATGCAGCCCATTCACGCATGAGCTGAGCTTCTAGAATTGGGTTATCTAGACCTCCTGAAGAAGCGAAGTCAATCGCAAGTCAAACATCATACGGAGGACCTAACAATTCAAGAGAATGAGAATTTGGTTTGTTGAGGACCTATCGCTGAACTTGATTCCTCTCTGGTTTTGCGAAGTTGTCCAATAGCAGGTCCCGTTGGACACTCATTCTAGGTTCAAGATGAGAGGTTTGTGCAGCGCCTATTATAGTACTATAAACGGCGCATGGCAGGGAGTGACCGACGCTAACCTACTCATATGTGCAGGTTGCAGAAGAATTCCGTTCCGTCATGAGCAGGTGCTGGACGTATTGTGGTGGCCAAGCCACAAGGCAGCTCACGCGAGCAGAAGCGCAGTCGCAAAGAGCACAACGTGGTCGCGCAAACCCGAGGGACATGAGCTGCTATCGGAGAAATGCCCCAACTGCGGGAAGACTGCAAGCGACATCGAGCGGGCATGGCGAGAAGGGCCGCAGCAGAAGGTAGACCAAAGGAAGCGGTTGGAGGAATTGAAGAAGCTGGGGTTCAGCGGGATAGTACGAGGCTAGTTGTCACTCGCGAAGGTCGGGATAGACGCACGTTCAAGCTTTTTGAGACATAGCGGGAAAATAGTAAGTATGTCTTATGCGGTCTTGCAGTGTGGAGTTCTGGGACTGCATGAGACCCTTTGGGACATGGTGATTTGATGGCTCACAAGGACAATAACCGCACTGAGTCCAGTGGAGCCAATCTCGGTTTTGAGGATACGCTCTGGAAGGCTGCTGACAAATTACGCAGTAACATGGATGCCGCCGAGTACAAGCATGTCGTTCTCGGATTGTTGTTTCTGAAGCACATTTCTGACGCTTTCAACGAAGTGCATGAAGAGCTAAAGAAGGATCCTACTTCCGACCCAGAAGATGTCGATGAGTACATTTCCAGAAGAGTGTTCTGGGTCCCCAAAGAAGCAAGATGGAATTACCTAGCAGACAATGCAAAGAAACCAGAAATCGGAACACTAATCGATGAAGCGCTGGATGCTATCGAGAGGGACAACCGCTCACTGAAAGGCGTTCTCCTGAAGAATTACGCAAGACCTGGACTGAACAAGCAGAGGTTGGGAGAACTAATCGACCTCATCGGAACGATTGGCCTGGGTGACAGGGAAAACAGAAGCAAGGATGTCCTCGGGAGAGTCTATGAGTATTTCATAGGGCAATTTGCAGATGCGGAAGGCAAGAAAGGAGGACAGTTCTACACTCCAAGAAGCATCGTCAAGCTCCTAGTCGAGATGCTGGAGCCATTCAGAGGAAGGATATTCGATCCCTGCTGTGGTTCGGGGGGAATGTTTGTTCAGAGCGAGAAATTCGTTGAAGCACATGGTGGAAGGATTGGAGATGTCTCCATCTTCGGGCAAGAGAGCAATCAGACAACCTGGCGCCTGTGCAAGATGAACATTGCCATCCGGGGCATTGACGCGAGAATCGAATGGGGGGATTCTTTCCGAGACGACCAGTTCAAGGATTTGAAAGCAGATTTCCTCCTGGCCAACCCACCGTTCAATGACAGCGACTGGGGCGGGGAACTCTTGCAGGAGGATGTGCGGTGGAAGTTTGGAACCCCTCCAAACGGAAACGCCAATTTTGCCTGGGTACAACATTTCATACATCATCTTTCGCCTACTGGAATTGCAGGCTTTGTTCTGGCCAATGGCTCTATGTCTTCCAATACCTCAAACGAGGGAGAGATCCGCAAAAGCATAATCGAGGCGGATTTGGTCGACTGTATGGTGGCTCTGCCATCCCAATTATTCTACAACACGATGATTCCCGCTTGCCTGTGGTTCGTTTCACGTGACAAGAAGAACCAGAAATTCAACGATCGAAGAGGACAGGTCCTTTTCATAGATGCCCGACAACTCGGAACGATGGTTGATCGAAGACATAGAGAGCTAACCGAGGATGACATAAAGAAAATTGCAGGCACCTATCACGCTTGGAGAGGAGAATCGGACAAGAAATACCAGGATATTCCCGGATTCTCCAAATCGGTTTCGTTACAAGAAATACAGAAGCAAGGATGGATTCTAACGCCTGGAAGGTACGTAGGAGCAGAGGAAGAGGAAGACGACACAGAAGCATTTGAAGAAAAGATAGCGGGCCTGATTTCAGAACTCAGACAACAGTTCGTAACTTCGAGCCAATTGGAGAACGAGATTAAGAAGAACCTGGCAACGCTGGGGGTGTGAACTTGAAGATGCTAATTATTCTTGACACCAACAAGGTACGCTCAACACATTCTGGCGGAGCTTCGTATGGTTCCTTCGAATTCGGTGCCGAATACAATGACCTGAAGTCTTACATCAGGGAGAAGGGGCTTTCGGAGTTTATCGAGATTGCGATTCCAAGTGTAGCTATACAAGAACTGCTACAGCAGAAGGTCGAACAGTATTCCAAAGATATTCGACATATTGCAGAGATAAGAAGCCGATTATCCGAACTACCTGGGGTCAGTTTTTCCGGAGTCACATTGCCTACTACCAGTTTTGACTGCAAAGAGCATTTGACGCCAAGGATGACCGACTTCATTCAGAACAGCGGGTTAACTGTCATAGACATTAGAGAGGAGAAATTTGGTCACATCCTCAAAGAGGTGCTGAGAAGAGCTATCGAGAGACGACCCCCATTTAAAATGGGCAAGAACTCTGCTGACATTGGCTTCAAGGATGTTATGATTTGGGAGTCCATGCTGAACTATGGCAGCTACGACAGGTATGACAAGGTGATTTTGTATACAGGTGATTCTGGCTTTAATGAAAAGTGCATAGAAGAATTCGAATCAAAGGTGCACAAGGAGCTTGTGATAACTCCATTAATGGCGCGTTTGCAGGCTGAGATCGAAGAGGATTATGCGCCTCTAATTGAAAGCAAGGAATGGAGAGACTTCGTGGCGACAGATTACTTCAAGAGTTATTTCAACGGCGAAGTGTCCAAGCTGGACCATGTCACTGTCAATGGCATCGAGAGAAGACTGATTCGAGTTTCTGTAGTCAACTACCTCGATGGGGTTGAGGAACCGGAAGACAGCGAAGAAACTGACAGTGCTATCATACTTGTTGCCTCGCTCAAAGGAACGGTCGAAATAGACGGTGCCTCAAAGGAAGTGGACATCAAAGCGCGCACGTATCTGGACGATGCGAAAGGAATCCAATACACGGAATTTGGAGGGGAATAATGAGGAAGGGACAAAAGCTGAAAGAAACAGAAATAGGAATGATTCCTGAAGATTGGGAAACAATCTACTTAGGAGATGTCTGTTCAAAAATCGGTAGCGGCATTACTCCACGCGGAGCGGAAAAAGTCTATAAGGATTCTGGAGTTGTCCTAGTACGAAGTCAGAATGTTCACAATAATTCATTTGTCGAAGAAGGATTAGTGTATATTGATGAAGCTACCGCACAACAAATGGAAAACGTGGCGCTTGAAAAGGATGATGTGCTTCTCAACATAACCGGCGATTCTGTAGCTAGATGTTGTACTGTTCCTGAGAGAATTCTGCCTGGTAGAGTCAACCAACACGTCTCCATTCTTAGAACTAATCGGGAGCAGCTCAATCCGTTTTTCTTGAGGTATTACCTCACTAGCCCAAGAATGCAAGCATTCATGCTAAGTTTGGCCCAATCTGGTGGAACAAGAAACGCTCTAACTAAAGGAATGATCGAGAAATTTCCTATTCCCAAGCCACCCCTTTCTGAACAACATCAAATCGCTAAAATCCTCTCTGACCTTGACTCGAAAATCGAACTCAACGAGCAGATGAACGAGACCCTCGAAGCAATAGGTAGAGCGATCTTCACGCACTGGTTCATCGACTTTGAATTTCCCAATGAGGAAGGCAGACCCTACAAGTCCTCGGGCGGGGAGATGGTTTACAGTGAAGAATTGGGAAAGGAGATACCGAAAGGCTGGAAGGTTGGTGAGTTTGAAGAATTCATAGATTTGGATAAGGGTCTGTCCTATAAGGGAGAATTTCTCTCCGACGAAGGAATCCCGTTGATAAATCTTGGAACGATTGCACCGGGAGCGGGATTCATTCGTGAGGGATTAAAACACTACGTCGGCGAGTATAAAGAACGACAACTAGTAAGAGCAGGAGATATTGTAGTTGCAAATACTGACATTACACAAAAGAGAGAGGTTCTCGGAAGCCCTGCGATTGTTCCACCATATCTAGGATCGGAGACAGCACTCTTTACACATCACATCTTCGCAGTAAGGAATGGCTCTCAACTGCCCAAGTCATTCATTTACCACCTTCTGCAAACGACACTATACAGAGATCGTGTCAGAGGATTTGCTACTGGAACGACGGTTCTCGCTTTGCCAAGAGATGCCATCTTGGATTTGACTTTCGCGGTGCCAGATGGAAAACTTCTCGACAAATTCGACGTTCTCTATTCTTTGTTGTTTCAGAAAACGAATGCATCTACAATGCAGAGCATGTGTCTAGCGCAGATAAGAGAATTCATGCTACCCAAACTGATGTCAGGAAAGATACGAGTTCCTGTTGAGGTCAGATGAACATGCCAAAGGCGATACACGAGTCAGACGTTGAAGAAAACGTTCTGGCTATTCTTGAAAGCCTTGGCTATGAGATAGTCAGGGGAGACAACGAGGAATATCTGCCTGGCGGACGCTCTGCATTAAGAGCTGATTACAAAGATGTTGTTCTTGTAGAAAGACTGAGGAAAGCGCTGAGGAAAATCAATCCTTCCGTCAGCGAAGAGGCACGAGAGCAGGCAGCAAAGCATGTACTGAGAACCGAAAGCCAGAAGCTGATAGCAAACAACGAGAGCTTCCATAAACTACTGGTCGACGGGGTAGACGTTCCGATCCAATCCGAAGGTGAAGAAAGGTATCAGAAGGTCTGGCTTTTTGACTTTGAAAACCCTAAGAACAACGATTTCCTGGCAGTGAATCAATTCACAGTGATCGAGAACAATGTTGAGAGAAGACTCGATGTCATTCTGTTTGTAAATGGAATTCCACTGCTAATTCTCGAACTGAAGAATCCGGCTGATGAGGACGCCACCATTTGGACCGCGTATGACCAGTTCCAGACTTACGAAGACCAACTTCCTTCCTTGTTCAGGTACAACGAAATTCTGGTCATCAGTGATGGGATAGAAGCAAGGGCAGGAACCATAACATCGGAAAGAGAGCGGTTCATGCAGTGGAAGACAATAGACGGGGAGAAGCCGAAGAAAGGGCTGACTGAGATTGAAGTGCTGATAAGAGGCATGTGTGAAAAGCGAAGGCTCCTTGATATCGCCAGAAATTTCATTGTTTTTGAAAAGGACAAAGAAACGAAGAAGAAACTGGCTGCCTATCATCAATACTGGGCGACAAACAAGGCAGTAGAGTCGACCATAGCGGCAAGAAGGGGGAACAAGAAGGCAGGAATAGTCTGGCATACCCAAGGCTCGGGAAAATCGCTGACAATGATTTTCTACTCGGGCAAGCTCGTAAGGGAACTGGACAACCCGACAATTGTTGTGCTGACTGACAGAAACGATTTGGATGATCAGTTGTTCGGGACTTTCGGAAGATGTCAGGACGTTCTGAGGCAAAAGCCGGTACAAGCCAATTCAAGAAAAGAGCTGCGGGAACTGCTAAGCGTATCTTCAGGCGGCATAGTGTTCACCACGATACAGAAATTCTTCCCCGAAGAGGACAGGGAAAAACACCCTCTCTTGTCGCAGAGGGACAACATAGTTGTTATCGCTGACGAGGCCCACAGAACCCAGTACGGTTTTTCCGCGAAAATCCTGAACAAGAAGGACAAGTCGCTGATAACCTATGGCTATGCAAAGTACTTGAGGGATGCTTTGCCGAATGCATCATTTATCGGATTCACAGGAACCCCGATAGAAAAAGCCGACCGCTCTACCCCGGCAGTTTTTGGAAAATACGTGGACACCTACGACATCGAGCAGGCCGTTGACGACGGAGCAACTGTGAGAATCTACTACGAAAGCAGATTGGCAAAACTGGAGCTCAAGCCGGAGGAAAGGCCAAAGATAGACAAGGAATTCGAGGAGGTGACCGAGGGCGAAGAGGTAGAAGGCAAGGAGAAGCTGAAGAGCAAATGGTCAAGAGTTGAGAAAGTCGCCGGCTCTCCGAAGAGGGTTGGCAGAATAGCGCAGGACATTGTCAACCACTTCGAAGAGAGGGCTTCAGTCCTGGAAGGAAAAGGGATGATTGTCTGCATGTCAAGGAGGATTTGCGTCGACCTGCACAACGAGATTGTGAAACTGAGGCCAGAGTGGTACAACGGAGACGACGAGAAGGGGTTTGTCAAAGTCGTCATGACCGGCTCCGCGTCAGACCCGAAGGGATGGCAGGGGCACATAAGGAACAAGCTCAGGAGAAAGAGAATAGGTGACAATTTCAAAGACCCAAGTCATGAGCTGAAGCTGCTTATTGTAAGAGACATGTTCCTGACAGGTTTCGACGCTCCGACTCTTCACACGATGTACTTGGACAAGCCGATAAAGGGCCACACCTTGATGCAGGCAATAGCCAGAGTGAACCGCGTTTATCCCGGTAAGGAAGGCGGTCTGGTAGTCGATTACATGGGCGTAGGCGCCGAATTGAAAGAAGCCCTGATCAACTACACAGCCAGCGGCGGAAAAGGAAAACCCACTTTCGACCAAGAGAAAGCCGTCATGCTGATGCAGGAAAAATACGAGATCGTAAAGGACATGTTCCACGGATTCGATTACAGAGAATTCTTCGAACTCAAGCCGAGCGATAGAATCTCGTTTGTTCCCCAGGCAATGGAACACATCCTCAAGGAACAGGGCAAGAAAGAGAGATTTGCGAGGGAAGTCACGGGGCTGTTGAAGGCATTCTCTCTCGCCGTCCCCAACGAAAAGGCAATGAGGGTAAAGGAAGAGGTTGGCCTGTTCCAGGCGATCAAGTCCGCAATAACAAAGACTACGGAAACGAAGAAAGAGAGCGAGGAGAAGTTCGACACTGCGATAAAGCAGATTCTTTCGAAGGCAGTGATATCTGACAGAATCATAGACATCTTTGAGGCTGCAGGGATACAGAAGCCCGAGCTATCAATTTTGTCGGAGGGATTTCTGGCCGAAGTCAAGGAAATGCCCCAGAAGAATCTGGCGTTCGAAGCTCTCAAGAAGCTGCTGAACGACGAGATCAGATTCATCTCTAGGAAGAACCTCGTTCAGGGAAAATCCTTCATGGAGATGCTGGATAGGACAATCAAGAGGTACACCAACAAGAGCGTCGAAGCGGCCCAAGTCATCGAAGAGCTGATCGAGCTTGCAAGAAAAGTGAGGGAAGAGAAAAACAGAGGCAAGCGGCAAGACATGAATGATGACGAACTGGCTTTCTATGACGCGCTGGGGGTGAACGACAGCGCCGTACAGGTATTGGGAAACGAGACTCTGAGAAGAATCGCTTTGGAACTAACTCAAATGATAAGGAACAGTGTCACAATCGACTGGACGCAAAGAGAAAGCGTACAAGCCGAAATTCGCCTGAAGGTCAAGAAGATTTTGAAGAAATACGGTTATCCCCCCGACAAGCAGGAGAAGGCAACTCAAACGGTGCTAGAGCAAGCAGAATTGATAGCGCGCGATTGGGTAGCTGCTTGAAATTATCTGGCTTGCTATCTTCTGGTTCTCTTCACCGACTCCCAGTGCGCGATAATTCACCAGGGCGTCTTTCGAGACTCGAAGGGTTTCTCACGAAAGATAAACGAACGACTGCGGTGGAGCTAAACCGTATTCCCCCTCAAGAGAGACCGGATCTTGATATTTCTGTATCTTGCCGATTTCAATGGCATAACCTTTCTCTCGATCGGAGAAATAGTCAAAAAACTTTCTCTCCGAGATACCTGCTAGCGACTGAGTTTTTTCCCATAGTGCTCTGACGTTGTCATGTATGATGTCGAGGACCTCGAATTCGCCTATTACTTTCCTAACCGGTGATGAAGCATATACAACAACATGGGTGACCTTTCGGTTCTTGAATATGGCACGTCTAAACTCGTACTTCTTTTCTCCTTGGAATATCTTGTCTGCATGCTCTGGCTTAATCGACAATAAGACTTTCATCGCTCTTCGTCTCCAATAATATCGTCTTGAATGCGTCATCAGAGATCTGCTTGAACCCTCTAGGTGCAGACTCGATGTCGTGTACTATGCCAAGTTCTATAAGGCGCTTTAGGTTGATTCTCTTGGGGAACGAGTATGCATACAGGAAGTTGATGATGAAGGGGCGATTTTGTGCTTGTGCGTTCCACCACTTGATTAGTTCGTCATCAGAAAAAACACTTCTTTTCCGGCACAGACTCACGAAATGCTGCTCGTCCTCAACGGATGTTATGACATTCTCGACTATGCCTAGTGTGGTGACAACACTCTCATAATATCCTCCGGTTCTGTACAATACGACAATGTCTCCTGGCTTGAGGCTCCTTTCGAAGGATCTAGAAATAAAAACCTTGGATATCGCGTTTCTAAATGGTTCGTTCTCTACAAAGTTCTCAGGCGATTCAGTTCTTAGTATGGAATCTGGAAGGAGACTCGTATGATATTCAGGTTTGATTGAAACGAGATATTTAGTGGCTCTATTTGACATGTACGGATAAGTGGTTTTGGGTTCGTTGATTGATACACTTCTTGAAAAATCTCTGACATAGACCTGCTCTTCCCCCGACTCTGAAGTCTTTATCCCATGGTATTTGAAACCAAAGTCTTCGAGGAGGCCGACAAGGCGCTCTTGCTCAATACGTTTGGGAAAAATCGTCAGATATATCTCCTCAACGGCAAATCTCAGAGCGTTATCAAAAATTATCCTCAGGAGTCTTTCTCCAAGTTTGTATCCATTCAAAGCAACCTTGAATGAGCCGACCTTGAGTCTCCTTTTCCTTGGAAAGGTAGGCTGTATGTCTGGATAGGGCTCGTTCTCATCCTCAAACTTGAGGTACAGAAAAGCTACGACCTTATGACCTGACCTGCAGACATACGCAATTTCATCTGATTTCCGGTTGAACCACTCTTCGAAACCTTTGTAGTCCTCCTTGAATGTTTCAAAAAATTTCTCTCGAAGATCGATATTGCCAAAATACTCCTTTCGAACAGAGAGCACTTTATAATCTGTGAGCTGGGGATTCTCTGAAGTGACCTTCTCCAAGAACGCATCTATGGTGAAGACGCGATCTTCAATTCCCAGTTCAGTGGCTTTCAGGTGAATCTTGCGGTCTTCGGTGATAAGAAAATCGACCCTGCCACAATAGACTTCATTCAGCAGCTTAGTGTCATTGACATCTTTGTCAGTAACATCATGCTTCTTGGAGATTGCCTGTACCAAAGGATTTAGAGGTGCTGTTGTCGGAAGGACGTTATAGCTCTGCAGTTTTATGGAAAACCCTTTCAGTTTTTCTTCATTCTTCAGTTTGTTTATTTCATCAACAGTTACTTGATGGATGCATTTCTTGTAGTTTAGATTATCAATCCAGCGGAAAAGATGGCCAATGCCTCTGTGCAGAGGAATATTGGTTTCACGGTGTATTACGATGTTTGTATCGAGAAGTACTTTCATGCGGATACCTTAGTTCACCAATATTCATTTGTACGAAATGGAATAAATAGAAATCTGGCATTGGCTGTCAATTCCGATCGGACTCAGTTGGTGTTCGATTCATCATTGCCTCTTCTTCACTTGCCCCCAGCCCTTCTTCACAATCTCCTCATAGACGTTCGACTGCTTAGGAATCGGCTTCCCTGACTTCGCTGCATCGTTTGCAAGCTCCTCCTTATCATCGGACTGTTGAACCACAGACTCCACAGTGCTATCCGCTCATAGTACTATTATCATCGTGCCTGAAATGGCGGTTTTTGAGTTCAAATTTCGGTCCAACAGGTTTCCCTATTGGACACCTAAGCCAGCGTCCTATCCCTATTGTGTAGGAGCCTGTAGTACTCCTCTACTGTCCAAGCGCGGCTGGGTTCCATTCGGTTGTCTAGAAATAGCTGGTAGCTATCGTATGTGTCTCGGTACCGTTTGTTGTCAGCTTTGAATAGGTCCTTGATTTTGTCCAGATTGTATGAGCCGTACCGTGAATTCATGTTCTAGCGGAAAGCTAGGGGCGTTTAGCAGACTAGACCCAAATGAAACTGAGTGAAAGTATGCAACAGCAGCAATAATCAACACAATTGCCCAAGGTTCCTTCGCACTGCCAGACTCAGGCGATGCTGCTGAGGAACTATCGAAGCAAGCTGAACAAGTACCCGGCGGCAGCTCCTGCTATTGCGCACAGTAATCCAACCCAAAGCTCACGATTCTTCTGGAAGAAGGGCTGCTCCTGACCACGAATGCTCAGTGATACTACTGAAGGGAGTTTGTCCCTAGTAATATAGCCCACAGCAACTAAGAGAACTCCAGCACCAAACGAAAGCAGAAGGATGTCACGGAAAAGGAACGCAGTCAAGGATACAAGTGCTACCGCTATTGCCGCGGTCAGGACGGGGTATCCATTGTACTGCCACCTCCTTCTTGCTTCGAGTAATTCCTTGACTGTAGTTATCACGCCATATGTTCTGTCACTAGGCTCTGACGCTGTGAACAGTTGAACGTAGCCGGGCCTGCTGTAAAGGTGGATACCCTGAAATATGTCTGTACTCGTTCTGACACGTATACCGAGTGCTTTGATTTCTCGAAGCCCTGAAGCGCTCATGTCCTCCAGACTATCGAACATGTATTCGTCGGAACTGAGAGACACCTCTGAATCATCCCAAGCCTTTGAGAGGGTATGGACAATCTGGCGGAAATCGTCGAAATGCAGCTTCACAGGAGGCAATATGAAACCTCCACGCCGTGGTGCTATCTTCCTCACGTGAGGCGCCCCACTACTGGCCTAGCGATATGCGTGCCCGGTGCGGATTTAAGATAATGCTTCTTTCAGCTAGGTCTATGGGCTAGCGCCCCACTTTCCTATTTTGCTCGTGAGTTACTTGCGCCGCCTTAATCTGGCGATAGCAATATGTTTCGGTTTCTTCTGTTTCGGTGCATGTGAGTCGCCCGCAATAGCGTGGTAGAATTTCGTTATCAGTCGTGTCGCTCGTTCCTCGGTCACGAATGATTCGAGCATGAATCTCTGGCTTGTTTCCCCTTTTGCTTCGATCTCGGCAAGCTTCCTCAATGTTCCGCTGAGTTCTCGCGCTTCAAGTATGTCGTCTTCGCTGATTTCCGCGCCTTCTCCTCGGAGCATGTTATCGAGCAATTCAGCTATTTCGATTTTGCGAGCCTTCCCTAACGCCTTGGTTCTGACCGCGCGAATTGCCTCTCGCATTTGCTTGCTTGACTTGTCGCTTTCAGCGAGCTGAGCTTTCAAGGTCGAAATTTCCTTCGAAGTTTCCAAACGCAAATCTTCAAGCCGCCCGTCGTATGCAGGGTTCGTGAGGATGTTCAGCCACTTCTGAGCTATCACATATTGCGCGGTCATGTATTCCTTGTCTTGATAGAATCGGTCGTATCTGTTCGGGTCGAGTTGGCTAGTATGACCCATCCAGAACTCTACCGCCTGAAGGTCAAGGTTCTCGGCCTTCGCGCGAATATGCAAATAGGTACGGGCGCAGTCGCGAAACTCATGGATGCCATAACCGTAGCGAGCCCAAACGTTGCCGCTGCCCTTTTTCGGGATAATTCGTAGGCGTCTAAGCAGGTTGCGATAGTCGTCGCCTACCATCGCATACGATAATGCTTTGCCGAATTTGTCTAACCAAATCGGTTCGCCTTCTTTCGGATAGCCGCGCTCGGCAAAGTATTCCTTCAGGCTTTGAATTGCATCGGACCCCATGAAGGTAAAGTAATTGGCCTCGTTCAATTCTCCCTTGCGTCCCGGAATCTCGATCAGAATCGGACAGTGATCAGCCTTGATTTCATTCGATATGTATCCACCGAGATTCTGATTCATGTAACAGATACCTGCCGTGTCAAGTAGGCTCATCCATTTGCAGAGCAGTAGTGATTTGTCTCGTAGGTCGGCTGCATTGATTATGCGCGCGATAGTTGGAATCGTGAGGTTCGACGGTGCAGGTGGCCGCTTGCCCTTAATCTTGAATACCTTGTCAGTTGGTAGTTGTGCGCGGTTATACGCAAAGAAGCTCCGGACAGCCGTGTACGCTTGAATTAGTGACCTTCTTGCGAGTACCAAACTGCCGACATAATCCTGCAGCAGATCGAGAATCTCATATTCTTCATCTCCGACAGCGGCCTTCTGTTTCTCGATCAGTTCCGACGGTGTGATACGAGAATATTCTTTATGAGTAGTATGAAGCCACTTGAGCCAACGCGCGAACTGCTGCCCGAAGACTTTACGAGTATTATCACTACCCAGTTTAGACAACCAAAAACCCAATGGATCGCGGCCCTCAGCCAAGGCTGACACCCGCCAAAAACTGATATATGCACAGTCGCTTCGAACGCAGAACTGTCGATCTGGCCGAGACTCATGCCACAGATCAAAGTACGCGGAATCGACCTGTACTATGAGACTCAAGGGCAGGGCGAACCACTCGTGCTTC
>Ga0315285_10003392_pt1 | contig 16614 bp, 9 predicted proteins | sample YL17G09_36_MG_FD_203698 | JGI IMG/M metagenome (GOLD analysis project Ga0315285, IMG submission 203698) | Sediment microbial communities from Yellowstone Lake, YNP, Wyoming, USA - YL17G09_36 | ecosystem: Environmental > Aquatic > Freshwater > Lake > Sediment | place: USA: Wyoming | collected... | reverse complement strand
AGTTCGCGTCGGTAGAAAGGGCGCGCAGGTCGGTCTGGAAGCCGTAGGCCAGCGCGTGCGCCTGGCGGTAGTCGCCGGTGTGAGGGATGAGGCTGTAGTGGAACGTGTACCGGCCAGGACACTGTCCCTCAGGGGCAGCCTCCCCCGGTCCGGCGTGGCTCTGGCGGCAGTGCATGTCGCCACGGGACAGCCAGCCCACGCAGCGCAGGAGCGTCAGCGCGATCTCGGCCCCATCTTCGCCCCGCAACACCTCGTACTCGGGCAGGCCGCGGTTTGCCAGCATCACCCCCTGCTTTCCGTCACTCACGTCCACGAAGGCGCGCTGCGGACAGGTGGGCACCGGCTGCTCGGCCCAGCCGCCGGTCTCGGCCGGCAGGTCCAGCGGCCGCGTGACGACGTCGAAGTGGCCGTCGGCGCAGGCGGAATCCACCTGCAGGCCGGTAGGGAAATGCACGCGGATGCGATGGTCGCGGGCCCCGTTCTCGACCGTCGTCTCGAAGTCCACGCGGGGTACGCCAGGGGTGAGCGTGACGCGGGTGACGATCGGAAGCGCCATCGTCTCACCGCTGCGGCGGGCACGCTCCTCGGCAGCCAGAGAGACGGGCACCTGATAGGTTAACGCGACCTCCAGCGTCGCCCCCACCTCGTCGGCCACCAGCAGCCGGACAGCAGGCGGCGTGGCCGGACGGCCTACAAAATGGTCGTGCTCGGGCTGGCAGTAGTTGTACTCGTCCCCCCGGTCGCCGCCGTCCACGAAGCGGTTGCAGCCTCGCAGAACCCGCCCAGTAGCCTTGTCGGTGACGATAAGCGTGCCGTCGTCGGGGTTGACCTCGACACGGAAGTATTCGTTTTCGACACTGGAGATTGGAGATTGAAGATTGGAGATTTGCTGATTTGCTGATTTGCTGATTTGCTGATTTGCCCATTTGCTGATTTGCTGATTTGCGATTTGCGATTTGCGATTTGCAGAGTAGGTGGTGTAGCCCAGCGGTGGCACGTCGCGGGCGACGAACTGAATCTGGAGCCCCTCGTCTTCCAGCACGCGCACGCTGTAATGCTGGATGGATTCGTCCGCCAACAACGCCTGGGCTCGCTCCATCACTTCATCGCCCAGGGGACCCGGCCCGGCTCCCTTGCGCTGAGAGACGATCAGGTGAACCTGGGCCGTGCTCCCCTCGACGGTGACCTCGGCGCGGCGGAAGGCGAATTGCTCCAGGATCTGCCCGCCGGCGGACCTGAACTGGGCGACGAGGAAAGCAAAGCCATCCCGGTCCACCACTGTGCCGAAGAGTTCCTGCTGGCGGCGGCCCAGGATGCGGTAGGGCACCGGCCGCCCCGCCTCGTCCAACAGCGGTTGGCCTGGATCGGGTGCCGGTTCGATTTCGGCAGTGACGCAGTCCGTGCGGGGGGCGCTGGATGGGTTAAAGACGACGACAGCAGGTGCAGAGGTGTTGACCTGCTGCACGATTGCCTGGAGCGCGCGCCGCGTTACTTCCTGGCCAATCTGCTCGCACCAGTCGAAGCGGGTGGCCATCTCGCGGTGCACCTGGTCTACCGAACAGCCACAGATGGAGTCGTGGGGGTGGTTCTCCATCAGGTATCTCCAGGCGCGCTCCACCAGCGGTTTCAGGCTCGGTGCCTCGGGTTGCAGGGCAGCAGCAATGGCCGAGAATGGCTCGGCCCATTTCTCCAGCAGCGTCTGGCAGGCGTGGTTGCGTTGCTTGATCCACATGCGGGTCGAGAGGACGCCGGGCAGCAGATGAGCGCGTTGGGGAGAACGGAGTTCGCCGCTGACGGCGGGCAGTTGGGCTGCGCGCTCACCCAGTTCGTCGCGCACGGCGGCCAGGTAGCGGGGCAGCGTCGAATGGACGACGCGCGTGTCCTCCAGTTGGGCCTCGGCCGCCGCCAGCAGCCGGGGCAGGTCGGCGCGGGGGCGCATGTGGTCGGTACCTTGCATCGCCAGGACGTGGGAGGTGGCGGCGTGCAGGGCCAGATTGTCGCGCAACTCCGCCAGCCCCTGGACGAAGCCGGCCTCGTCGGCGGGCAGCCAGGCAGCGTTGGAGTAGGACTCGCGCAGGTGGAGCAGGAGCACCTCGCTGCCATCCGGGGCGCGCCAGCGCACTTCGGTGGGCTGGTCACCCACGCCGCGCCACAGGCAGGCCACGTCCACGTCGAAGCCGCGCAGGATCTGCGGCATCTGCCCGACGTGGCCGAAGGGGTCGGGGATATAGCCGATCTTCATCGTGGGGCCGAAGCGGCGGCATACCCGTTTGCCCATCAGCAGGTTGCGCACCGTCGCCTCGGGGCTGACCAGGAACTCGTCGGGCAGGATGTACCAGGGGCCGATGGCCAGCCGTCCCTCCTGAACGTAGCGGCGGATTCTCTCCTCCTGCTCGGGCCGCACGTCCAGGTAGTCCTCCAGCACGATCGCCTGCCCATCGAGCATAAAGTAGCGATAGTCGAGATCGGTGTCCAACAGCGCCAGGAGTTGGTCCATCAGTTCGACCAGGCGGAAGCGGAACTGCTGGAATGTCTGGTACCATTCGCGGTCCCAGTGGGTGTGTGAAACGACGTGGATTGTAACCATGACGGCTCCTTTCGCGGGCAAGATGGCATCTCGTCCTACATGTTCGATGCAGGCAATAGTTCGTCCAGCCGGCTGAGGACGTAATCGGGCTGAATGTCGGAAGCCGCCAGCACTGCGGGCGTGGTGACGCCGGTGAGAACGACGGCCGTCACCATCCCAACCTCCTGCCCCATCCGGACGTCCGTCTCCAGCCGGTCACCGACGATGATACACTCAGAGGCCGGAAGTTGCAAGCGGGCCAGGATTGCGTGGGCGGTGACCGGCGAGGGCTTGCCGACGACGACCTCGACCTGCTTGCCGGTGCAGCCTTCGATCGCGCCGATGACTGCCGCAGCGTCGGGAAGACCACCCCCCCTCCCCCCCCCTGGTAGGGGGGGATGGAGGGGGGCTCCCCCTGGAGGGGGGGATGGGGGGGTGGGGCAGTAGCGATCGGCGTTGGTGGCGATGAAGCGCGCCCCGGCGCGGATGGCGTCGAACGCGATCTGGAGTTTGCGGTAGTCGAAGGCGCGGTCGAAGGAGGCGACGACGAACTCGATCTCGCCGGGTTGTTCGGTCAGCCGGAAGCCGGCCGCACAGAGTTCCGCCAGCAGCGGCGGTTCGCCTATGACGAAGAGGGCCGCCCCCGGCGCTTGCCGTTCCAGCCAGCGCGCCAGCACCCACGAGGAGTTGATGACCTCGTCGGGCAAGGTCGGGACGCCCAGGCGGGTCAGTTTGGCCGCATAGTCGGCGCGCGGCTGCAGGGGCTTGTTGCTGAGGAAGACGAGGCGGGAGCCGGCCGCGCGCAGCGCCTGGATCGTGCGCCTGGCCCCCGGCAGGAGCGCGTCGCCCAGGTAGACGGTGCCGTCCAGGTCGAGGACGGTGCCGGGGAAGATGCGCTTAACCTTCATGGACGATGCAGGGCAAGTACAGGCGCGGCCAGGGCATTAGCGTGAAATCTCGCGTCATAGTAGTGTCAGTGACGACGAGTACGTCGGTGATCGTAGCTGGATAATAGCGCGGGGAGGCCGGCCAGGCGGTGAGCGTGTAGCGGTCAACCGGGAGGGACATGGAATACACGCCGCTGGCATCGGTCATGGCAGTGAACGTAGTATGATACGCAGCCCCGAGACCTACGATCGTGGCCGAAAGGGGACGTCCTGTGTCCAGCGCGTAGACCGTACCCGACATGTAGCCATGTGATAGTAACAATTCGCCCAGATGGGCAATGGTGGCGATGGCGGCGCGGGTAAAATCGGCGTAGTAATCTAAGTCGAGCGTGGGGAGACGGTCGGTCGGTTTGTGGTATTCAGGCGTAGAGTCGTCCATATCCTCAATCGCCAGGAAAGCCGGATAGCCCTGCTCGAGGAAACTCCACTGGTCGCTGGCGTTGAGGGGCCAGATATCACTGAAGCGATTGGGTACCAGATTCAGATTGTAGACACTGACGACCTCCGAGAAGAGGTGGGTCAGTTCCAACGAGGCAGGCACCGCGGTGTCGTCGTATAAATCAATGATCCAGTCTACGTCGGAGTTGTAAGCGATCATATCCAGGTTGACCACGCCCTGGACATTCTCCCCGCGCGCCTTACAGTCGGCAGCGTAGGCGGCACTGCCGAGCAAGTTCTGTTCTTCGCCGGTGAAGAGGACAAAGCGGACCGTGTGGGAAAAACGGTACGGCGCCAGCAGCCGGGCAGCCAGCAGGACGGCGATGGAGCCGGAACCATTGTCGTCGGCACCCGGCGCCGGGTCGTGCGGCCAGCTTGCTGCTCTGGAGTCAAGATGTGCCGTGATGAGGTAGATTTCGTCAGGATCCACCACACCGGGCTTTTCCGCCACCACGTTGCGCAACAGATAGCCGCTCCAGGTATAGTAATGGTAGGTAACAGTCAAACCAGACCCCACAAATTGTTCGTAGGCGTAACGGGTAGCCATCGAGATCGCCTCAGTCTGGTAGGAATAGCGGGTAGTGATCGTGTACAGCGAGCCGGCCACCGTGACGGGGCGCTCGCCTGTCAGTCCCGCCAGTTCATACTCCAGCGTCGGGGTCGTGACCTGGGAGATAAGCGCGGCCACGGTCGGGTCGAAGGCGATGGCCTGGGGCAGATCAGTCGAGGCCGCGGAGGCAAGCCCGCCCAGGACGAGTAGCAGGGCCAGGCTGGCCAATAAGAGGGACAAGAACACTTGCGATGTCGGAGTCCCCAACTTGTTGGGGGTACGCCGCGCCGGCCCGAACAAGTTCGGGACTCCGCTGAACCTACTCATTTCTCCATTCTCCATTCTCCATTCTCCATCCCATGATACCACACCCGGCCTCAAGAGGGTAGCAGCCCGGCCAGCGCATCCTCGACCGTCAGCCAGCCGGTACCGGGGAAGAGCCGTGCTACCTGTGGGGCCAGGAGCAGCGAACCGGTCAGCACCTCGGCCGGGGGACCGTCGGCGCTGACTGCTCCCTGCTCGAGCACCACCACCCGGTCGGCGGCCTGCGCGACCAACTCGACGTCGTGGGTCACGAGCAGCACGCCTGCTCCTTCCGCCTGCCACTCTCGCAGCAAGCGCACCAGCTCCCGCTTGGCAGCATAGTCCAGCCCGCGCGTCGGCTCGTCGAGCAGGAGGAGCCGGGGACGGGTGACGGTGACCGCGCCCAACGCCACCCGCTGCCGCTGGCCGACGCTCAGGTCACGGGGGTAGGACGTGGCCAGCCCGCTCAGGCCCAGGCGGGCCAGCAGGTCGGCAGGTATGATAGGGGGATTGTCCAACAGACCGTGGTTGCGCAGCGTGACCTCCAGTTCGTCGGCCACGGTATCGGCAAAGAGCAGCGCATCTGGCTCCTGGGGCAGGTAGCCGACGCGGCGGCAGATGTCGGCCGTCTCCCGCCCGATGAGCGATTCATCCTCCAGCAGAATCTCCCCCTGCTGGGGCCGCAGCAGCCCGACGATGCACTTGAGCAGCGTCGTCTTGCCTGAGCCGTTGCGCCCCATCAGTGCCACCAGTTCGCCCTCCCCGACAGTGAGCGCAACGCCGCGCAGGGCGTGGGTGTCACCATAGGAAAAGTGCAGGTCACGAATAGAGAATGGAGGATGGAGAATGGAGAATCTGCGAATCTGCGAATCTACGAATGGACGAATGGACGAATGGACGAATGGCGATTTGCGATTTGCCATTTGCGATTTGCCGATTTGCCGATTTGCCGATTTGCGCCCCTCCTCCACCGTCAACGGCAGCGGCTCCCAGCCCAACGCCTTGCCCAGCGTCACGAGCGGCGGGGTCAGGTCCATCTGGCGTAAGACCCGGCGCGGCGGGCCGCTCAACACTACCCCCTCCCGGCCTCCCCTTATGGGGAGAGGAGATGGCAGGTAGACCAGGCGGTCGGCGTAGGGCAGGATGCGCTCCAGGCGCTGTTCGGCCAGGATGATCGTCAACTCCAGTTCACGGTTGAGGCGCTCCAGCGCACTCAATACTTCCTCAGCCGATTCGGGGTCGAGCTGCGAGGTAGGTTCGTCGAGCGCCAAGATGCGCGGGCGGAGTGCGAGCGCCGCGGCGATGGCGACGCGCTGCTTCTCGCCGCCGGAAAGCGTCTCCAGTGGGCGGTCGCGCAGCGGGAGCAGGCCCACCAACCCCAGCGCCTCCTCGACGCGCGTACGCATCTCAGCGGGCGGGATGGCCGCGTTTTCCAGCGCAAACGCAACCTCGTCCTCGACCCGGTCCACGACGAACTGCGCCTCGGGGTCCTGGAAGATGAACCCGACGATACGGCTCAACACCTGCGGCCCTTCCGCGACGGGGTCGTGGCCGGCGACGGTGACGCTCCCGCGCAGCGTGCCGCCGGTAAAGTGGGGCACCAGCCCGTTGAGGCAGCGCAGGAGCGTGGACTTGCCCGCGCCGGACGGCCCGGCCAGGAGGACGAACTCACCCTCCAAGATGTCCAGCGTTACATTGGACAGCGCAGGGTAGGAGGAACCTGGGTAAGTGTAGGTGAGTTGATTGAAGTGGATCATTGGGCCGTGTTTCGTGTTGCGTGTTGCGTGTTGCGTGTTGCGTGATATACCGGTACAAGTAACCCCAGCAATCCAAGCCCGATCAGCGGATCGAAGGCTGGCAGCGTCAGGCGCGGGAATGGCGCGTAGGCGAGCGTCGTCCGGTCTACCAGCGGCAGCGGCAACAGGGTCGCGGCCAGCGTCAAGCCGCATCCCAGCACGACGAGCGTGTCACGTGCAGTCCAGCGGTGCGTGCGGTAGGCAGTGCGGGGGACGGCTCGCCCGGCCAGCCACAGCACGCCGACGATGAGCGCGACGCCCACGAGTATGCCACCCAGCGCGAGCGCTTTCCACGACGGCAGAAACAGGAACGCCAGCCACCCTCCCAACAGCAAGAACAATCCCAATGCCAGCAGCGCCTGCAGCCGCAGCGGCTGCGACCGGTCGGTGACGGCACCGTAGCCACGGGCAACCATCGCCTCGGCCAACCCCATCGAGCGCTCCAACCCGCTCACCAGGAGCGGTACGAAGATGGGCAGCCAGTCGCGCAAGCCCCGTATGCGGTGGCCGCGCACGGCCTGCGCTTCGCGGATGCGGGCCAGGCTGTGGGTCGTCTGCGGGACGAACGTGAGCGCGATGGAGAGCACGACGCCCGCCTCGTGAAAGGCGCGCGGTGTGAGTTGCACCAGGTCGCGCACCGGCGTCACCTGGTTGAAGACGACGAAGCCGCTGAAGATAGCCGTCAGCGTGAGGCCGTTCGTCGCACCGAAGACGAGCGCTTCGAGCGTCACCGACCCGCTCAACAGCGGGAGCCAGGTGGGCAGGCGAAAGAGCACCGTGTCGCCCAGGTGGGCTGTCAGGCCGTTGAACAACACGGACAGAGGAACCGCGACGGCTGCGAAGCGCAGCGGCGAAAGAACTGCCCGCTGCCTGTGGCCAGGTGCGTGTGCCTTGTCCACCACCGCCACAACCAGCAGCAAAAGCACCAAGTATAGCGGGTTGCGGGTGGACGAGGCCACCACCAACGCCGTCACCGCCCAGAGAACCCACGCGCGTACGTCAATCATGGAAAGGCCGTACCTCGAAACGGAATCTGCGCTGGAAGCGCCTGAGCGCCTGCACCGTCGGCACGCCGAGCAACAGGACCAGCGCCACGTTGCCCACGGCTCGCACCATGTCCCACCCCAGTGACGTCGCCACGTAGAAGGCAGCATAACGCGCCAGGATCTCGCCCAGGCCGATGCCTGGCGTCCAGGTCTGCGCGACCAGCCCCACGGCGAATGGCCAGAAATAGACGTTGATGATCGCGCCATAAGCAAGACCCCAGACAAAACCGAATATGCATAGGATGGCAATCTCGGTTGGCAGTGCTCCGCGGGAGCGTGGAGTGCGAGACGCAACACGCAACACGGAACACGGAACACGTGACACGTAATGCGTGAGGTGCGGGAGCCAGCCGGCAGTCAGCCCGACCCAGCCGGCGGCGAACATCTGGTAGGGAAGCCACGGCCCCACGCCGCCGGTGATCAACCCGGACACGAGCAGTGTGAAGGCTCCCATCAGGAAACCGAAACGGCTGCCGAAGACGTAGCCGGCCAGGATGATCGGCACGAAGACCGGCGAGAAGCCACCCGGCATGGGAACGGCGACCTCGACGAAGCGCAGCACGCTGGTGATGGCGACCAGCACGCCCAGCATGGCGACCGTCTTCGCGCTGATCGCCTGGCCCTGCAGTTCTACCAGCAAGGCGACCAGTGCAAGGCCCACCAGCGCCGCCGTCACCAGTGGGGCGTCCTGGCCGTGAGCGACGCCGATGGAGCCGGTCGCCCGCGTGTTGAGGAAGAAGGGGTAGATGAAGGCCAGGACGCCGATGGCGGTACTGAGCACGTAGATGGCGACGCTCAACGCACGCCGCATCAAGCGTGCCTCCCGCGCATGCCGGCCACGATCAACCAGCCTGCCAATCCCAGCACCACGACGCCGAAGACAGCGTAGCCGGCGGGATTGCTGCTGCGTGTGTGGGGCTCTGCAGCCGTGACAGGCGTAGCGGTGGGGATGGCCGGCGATGGAAGTAGAGCCGGGGTGATGGTAGGGGACAGAGGCTCGGGCACAGCAGTGGAGGCCGTGGGCTGAGCCGCTTCCGGTGGGCAGACCTGCTCAAAAGACACACCCGGCGGAGCGGTAGAACCGTCGCCCCACACCCAGCCGTCCACGTCGCCGTCCTGCACCTGCCAGGCGGAGGCACCGCTGCCGGAGATGGCCCACGAGCCATCGGGGCGACGGTGGGAGTAGACCCAGTAGGCGCACGGGTTGCCCCGACACTGGCAGAAGCAGTCCTGGCCCGCCGGGCACCCTTCGCCGCCGATGGCACAGACGCCGTAGCCCAGCCCCCCGTAGCCGGACAGCACGACCTCCAGCCCGGAGCGGCGCAACAGGTCTGCGCCGCTGATACTTTCCTCGGCGAAGGCGATGCATGCACTCGCGACGCTCCCGTCGCCGTGCACGACGACCACGCCCGCCCGCTGCGGGTCCGGCTGCTGGGCGTAGATGGGCGCGACCAGCACGGCGATCAGGAAAAGGCTTAGGATACTAATTCTGAGTCGCATCGTTCAAAAATCCAATTAGTTAGCGCGTATGTTTGCGGCTTGTAGTAATGACTTCAGTCATTGTTGAAGCGAAGGAAGCGACTGAAGTCGCCACTACGAATCCACCACAATCATCGCGAAGAGGTACTAGCGGCGGCGCAGGGTGAAGCCTGTACCCAGCGCAGCCACACCCAGCGCGATCAGGCCCACGGGGAGCACAGCCACTCCGCCTGACGCAGGCAGTGAAGTTCCAGCCGGCGCCACCGCCGGTCCTGGCGCGGTGGCCGCCTCGACGTGCGGCAACTTTACGAAGGTGTAGCCCGCCAGGGCCGGAATCGCCTGTGCGGTTGCCAGCACGTTGGGGCCGGGCACGGCCGCCTGCCAGAGGAACGCGCCACTGTCGGAGTCGTATAGCGCGTTCAGCGCATCGAGTGGGCTCTTGCCCTCGGGCGACCAGTCGCTCAGCGGCTCACCGGCCGCCAGCAGCGCCTGCAACACGACGGCAGTCGAGTTGGCGTCCGTGTCGGTGCCGTAGTCGGAGGGATTCTGGTAGGGGAAGCCGCCGTCGTCGTTCTGCATCTGGTGGAGGTAGACAAGCGCACCGTCAACGCCATCGTGGTGGCCGGCCGCCAGGAGCGCCTGGACGGCCAGCGCGGTCGTGTTGGTGTCACTGGCTGCCTCCGCGCCGCCAAAGAGCGCCCACGCCCCGTCCTCGCGCTGGTTGTCCAACAGGTACTGGACTGCCTGATCCGGGACCGGCTGGCCCGCGTCCGCGAGCGCCAGCATCGCGAGCGCGTGGTCGAAGATCGTCTCTCCAAACTTGTGGGCATCATCGTCGTAGGCCGCGCTCAATGCAGCGACGAGATTGCTCCCGGCGAACGCGGCCGGGTCCTGCCCGGTAGCCAGCAGCGCCAGCACGACCTTGGCCTGCAGGCCGACCGTATTTACCGTCCCCCCGGCTACCTGGGCATACAGGTAATCCAGTGGCGAATTGCCGCCGTCCGACCTCCACGTGCTGGCGTCCTGCCCACCTGCGACAATCGCCAGGATGACGTCGCAGGTCGTGCCCAGGTCAGAGCCCTCGCTGAAGCCATTCGTGAAACCCCCATCGGCCCGCTGCTGAGTGGCCAGATATTCCAGCCCCGTCTCGACCGGCCCCTCCGCCCACGCCGGCACGGCCAGGCCCACGAGCACAACCAAAACAACCCAACTCGCCAAAACGATACGAGCCATCACACCCTCCCTCATCATATTGCGATTTGCGATTTGCCGATTTGCCATTGTTCATTGTTCATTGAGTCATTGTTCATTGTTCATTGAATCATTGTTCATTGTCATAAAAAATGCCCTCCCCCTCACGCATTCCGGGGAAGGGCTGTCTGTACCTGGGTACTCCTCATTGCACCACCCCCCTTTCCGCGAAGGTCGTGTGTGTGCGCCAGCAGAGGCGGGTATCCTGACTCCAACAGCGGATCGAACAACGGATTGAACAACGGATTGAACAACGGATTAGGAAATTAACGGAGGAGAATCGGTTTGTTTCCTGTTCCGTTGTGCGATTAGGAAATTAACGGAGGAGAATCCGCTTGTTTCCTGTTCCGTTGTGCGTTTTGTTCCGCTGTTGCTACAGTTGCGGGACAGCGCCGGACTTGGACCGGCTTCCCCCCTTGTGCCCCTCATCTCCGAGCCCTGGGGCACCTCTGCCGTAGCAATATGTGATTGTGGCGTGAGTATAGCATATAGGACTGGAATGTCAAATTGACTTCTGTATGAGAGTGGGCTATACTGTTACGTATCTGATTCGTAGTGGCGACTTTAGTCGCTGTCGAACAATGACAAGAGGTTATCCAATGATAGTTGCTGACGTCAAAGAGATCACACCTATCGCCGGTGGCGCGTTGCTGGCAGTCGAAGATGCACTGCTGGAAGTGCGCTTCGTCGCCTCCAACGTGCTGCGCGTCCGCCTGGCTCCCCACGGCGAGTTCCGCGACGAGGAGACGTTCATCCTGGCCGGTGAGCCAGCGCCCTACGTTGCGGCCACGCTCACCGTGGACGAGACGGCCGTCACACTGGCGACCGACGAACTGCGCGCCGAGATCTCCCGGCATCCCTTCGCCCTGCGCCTGGTGGACCGGCACGGCGTCGTCGTGGCTGCCACGCCTGCGGATGCCCCCGCCCTCGAATGGGACGCTGACCGGCGGACGCAACGGCTGGCGCTGCCGCCGGCCGTGCACGTCTATGGCCTGGGCCAGGGAGCCCTGTCGCGGCTCGACCTGCGCGGCCGCGAGCGGCGCATGTGGCAGGAGTGGGACAGCGGCCGTCACAGCGGCAACGGCGGTATCCCACTGGCATTGACGACCAGCGGCTACGGGATACTGCTCAACTCCTCCTGGCCGTCCAGGTGGGTCATCGCCGGGGGCCAGCCTGCACCCACGCCTGCGCGCCCCGACTGGGCGCCCGCGCCCTGGCCGCACGGGCAGGCCTCGGACGAGGCCCATCCCGAACGTCTGAGTATCCTGCTGGACGGCGGCGAACTGGACACCTTCTTCATCTACGGCCCGGACTTGGACCGTATCTTGAGCAGTTATACTCAACTCACCGGGCACCCGGCGCTGCCACCGCGCTGGGCCTTTGGTCTCGTCCAGTGCAAGAACCGCTACCGCAGTGCCGAGGAGTTGGTATACGTCGCGGGCGAGTACCGTCGCCGCGACCTGCCCTGCGACGTGCTGGTCATTGACTGGCACTGGTTCGAGCACTTTGGGGACCTGGCTTGGGTCGAATCGGACTGGCCCGACCCGGCGGCGACGATGCGCGGACTGCGCGAGATGGGCTTTCGCGTGATGCAGGCGCAGCACCCCTTCATCGAGAAGCAGGCGCGCACCTTCCAGGAATTCGACCGGCGCGGCTTCCTGGTGGACATCCCTGGCGATCACCGCACACTGTACGATCACTCAAATCCGCAGGCCCGCGCGGCCTGGTGGGCCTGTTTCCGGCCTATCTGGCGCCAGGGCATCCGCGCCTTTTGGACCGACATGGGCGAAGCGGAGATCCATCCCGTGGGTGCGCGCCACTTCCTGGGCGCTCGCGAGCGCGTGCACAACGTCTATGCGCTGCTGTGGTCGAAAGGGCTGTACGAGAACCAGCGGCGCGAGAGCAATTTGCGGGTGTGCGCACTGGCGCGCACGGCGTGGGCCGGCATCCCCCGCTACGGCACGCTCATGTGGTCGGGCGACATCGCGACCGAGTGGGACGTACTGCGCGACCAGGTGCTCGTGGGCCAACAGGTCTGTCTGTCCGGCCAGCCGTATTGGACGACCGACATCGGCGGCTTCTTCACGACCGGGGCGTTCAGCGCCGAGTTGTACGCCCGCTGGTACCAGTGGGGCGCGTTCTGCCCCATCTTCCGCACCCACGGCACGCGCCCTGGCAACGAACCGTGGTCCTTCGGTCCCCAGGTGGAGGCCATCTGTGCGCGTTACGCGCGGCTGCGCTACCGGCTGCTCCCCTATATCTACGCCTGCGCCCGCCAGACCTACGAGACGGGGCGGCCAGTTATGCGCGCGCTGGTCTTGGACTTTAGCGACGACGAACAGGCACTGGCGGCCGAGCACCAGTTCACGTTCGGTCCGGCCTTCCTGGCGGCGCCCGTCGTCGAGCCGCGCGCCCGCCGCCGGGAGGTTTACCTGCCGCGCGGCACCTGGTACGACTTCTGGACCGACAGGCGCTGGGCAGGCGGCCGCACGGTGGACGTGGAAGCGCCACTGGACACGCTCCCGCTCTTCGTGCGCGGCGGCAGCCTGATCCCTATGGGCCCGGACGTCCTCTTCGCCGACCAACGCCCGCTGGACGAGGTCACCCTGCACGTCTACCCCGGCAGAGATGCGGCGTTTGAGTTGTACGAGGACGACGGCGACACCTACGCCTACGAGCGCGGCGCGTACGCCAAGACATCAATCCGCTATCGCGAGGGTGAAACTCAGCGGATAACGATCGCCCCAACCGAGGGCTCGTGCGAGGGAATGCCCGCCAATAGGACGTGGCATCTGCTGTTCCACGACAGTAACCCACCGGTCCGTGTCCGGGTGAGCGACGTAGCCCTTGACGAAGGCGAGGGCTGGACGTACGACCCGGCCGGGCGGGTCCTGACTGTCCACCTGGGTGAGCGTCCCGTTCATACGGCGACGACCATCATCGTCGTGCCGGGAACTGAGCCGGCGACTGTGCCTGTCCGCCCGCCCGAGTCAGGGGTCGAGGTAGCGCCAGCACCAGATCCGCAGCACCTGTGGGTGCGGGCGTACGTACGCAACCCCTGGCGCAACCCCGCCTTGAGCGCCGAGTTTTCGCTGACGCCGCCTCCAGGCTGGCTTGCCGTGCCCCTGGAGCAAGCGCGTGCCACGGCCGACGGCGGTGGCGTCGCCGATGCCTGGTGGGAATTGGCACGCGCGGATGGCCCGACGGTCTGCGGGCCAGAGGTCGAGGCCACGGCCCAGGTCGTACTGGGAGACGAGACATTGACGCTGCGCGGACGGGCGCTGCTCACGCACGCTTATGCAGCCTCCTGGCTCGTGGCCGGCCCGTTCCCGCGCGGGAATAGCGGTTTTGAGACGGCTTACCCGCCGGAGCGCGGCGTGGACCCCCAGGCAGTGATGGACGGAAAGGTTGGCCAGGTGCGCTGGCAGATGCACGAAGTACGGGATTGCTTCGGCTACGTAGATTTCACGGCCTTGATGTCGTCGTCCGGCCCGCTCCAGCCGGTCACCGATGCGGTGGCCTACGCCGCAGGCGGCGCCTGGTCGCCGGACGCGCGCACGGTCTGGGCGGAACTGTCGGGCGAGGAACAGTTGAGGCTGTGGTGTAACGACACACTCGTGCTGGCGACGGCCGGGCCGAGAGTGATCGAGCCACGGCGGGTGTCCGTGGCCATACACGCCGGGTGGAACGACGTGCTGATCAAGGCGACGCGTGGCCCCCAGGCCGAGTTTTCCGGGCGCATGTTTGGCTTCTATTTCCGCTTCGTAGACGAGGATGGCGCGCCGGTGAAGGACTTACGCTATGCGCCTCAACCGCTGCCCGCGCTATAGGACGCGGTCGGCCAGGTCAACCAGCCAGTCTTCCTGGTTGTGATGGCTGTGCTCAGCGGTCTTCGCCCGCAGTCCCAGCGTGAACCTGAGCGTGTCGCCCCGCCTGAGCAACTTGAGCAACAACCGGTTGGGCCCGGCGCGTAGTTGGACCGCGTGCACGTTGTTGAACGGCGTCCACCACACGCACTCGTCCACCGTGGCGATCAATTCGCCATTCAGGTAGAGGCGATAGCCGTCGCTGTTGCCGATCACGACGTACGCCGGGCGCGCCTCCGGCGAGACGATCGTGCGCGCCAGGTAGGCACAGCAAGGGCCGCGCAGCCCGACCAGCCGGGCGAGGTCAATCTCGTGCTCGTACGAGGGGAGCATAGCCGGCCGTCCCAGGATTTGCGACCAGGTGCGGCACAACGCTGCGACGTCTACGTCCGGCTCCGGCAGGTAGGCCCGCTCCAGCGAGACAAAGTGCTGGTTGAAGCGCCGTCGCGTTTGCAGCGGGTCGCGCTCGTCGGGCAGCGCGTCGTAGTAGACGCCGAGGAACTGCCACAGTCCCGCGCCCGCCACGCCAAACGTGGTTTCGAGCGGTGGATCGGCCTCCAGCCGGGCGGTGAAGGGATGGCGCATCGGCCACTCGTCCACGTCCGCCGGCGCGTGGAGCGCTACCGTCACGGCGCGGTGCAGCGGTCCAACGGATGCCGTGTCGGGTACAATGCCCCACCCCGGCGGTCCCTGTGCTTGCAGCCGGGCACCGTCCGGCACCCGTCCCTCTACGACCACGGTGACGGTAACGGTGTCCCCGGGTGCGGCCGCCGGCAGCCCTGCGTACCTGACGGACAGCCGGGTGGCTGGCGGTCGGGCGGTGGTGGGCAGCGGTGCCATCGGGGGCGCTTCCTCGATGTGCACGCCAGTATTACACTCCCGGGCCAGGAGCACGCCCATGCGCGCCGTGTCGTGGGCCAGCGCCGAGAGCGTCATCTCCGGCCGCCGGTATTGGATGCCCATCACCAACTCGTCGCCCACCCGGCGTTTGAGCGGCTCGGGGATGCGGCTGGCGCCCATGATCTGCCCGATCAGTGCGCCGGCCGTGGCCAGCGTGCAGTCCGTGTCGTAGCCGCAGCGCAGCGCCGCCAGCAGCGTCTCGAGCAAGTCGTTGCCACCGTACAGCAGGCCAAGAAGTGTGAATGGCACGTTGATCTGCGCATCGCACGCCTCGGGCAGCCCTTCCAGCGCCATGAGCCGGTCGCGCGCGTCCCGCAGGCTCAGGCCCTCGTCGTACGCCCGCAGCGCAGCATGGGTCAGCCGGGCGACCGGGGTCGCGGGGGGCAGGTAATGCACCGACATCGTCACCAGGCGGCGCACGTCGGGCACGAAAAACGCCATCGCAGCCAGCGCAGCGAACATCATCTCGGCGCCCACCGCCTGCTCCGTGTGGTCGAGCACGCCGTCCAGCGCTGCGTAGCGGGCGGCCAGATCGGGCGCACCCGGAAAGACGTAGCCCCAGATTTCAGCGCGGATGGGACAGCCCATGCCGGTCTCCCAGAACTGGTTGGTAAAGCGCCCGGACGTGGGCGGGCGAATGCCCAGCCGCCAGTTGCGGCGGAAGATGCCGTATTCGTTGAAGGGGTACCAGCACCCTTCCAGCCAGGCCGCCGCCAGGTCGTCGGACGTCAGCGCGGCGCCTTTTTCCTCCAGCACCTTCAGCCACAGGATCTGCAGGTCCAGGTCGTCGTTCGGCGGGACCTCAGGGGGGAACATCTCGTCGGGGCTGAGCTCGAGCCAGCCCTTGTACCCTTCGAAGCGCGCGCCGACCGCGCCGCCCATGCACTTGCCGATCCAGCCGCCCAGGATTTGGTCGAGGTAACGGTCATAGGAGAGGTGCACGTGTACCACCTGGTTTGCCTTCAACGGCAGGGTTTGCCGTTCAGCGTCTCTGTCTCTTGCGTGGACGGACCGTGAAACTGGATGGCTTCATCGTTCCATCTTAGCCATCGCCCCAGCCGTTGCCGCGTCATACGGCACGTTTTGTCACCTGAGAGTGTAGCACAGGCTTGCAGTTTTAGCAACCGACCTCGGCGGGACCACACGCGCGTCCACAGCACATCCAGCCGCTGGCTCCACGGAGGTCCGGGATTTGCCCAGGACAGGGAGAGGAGTATACTAACAGCCGAGGCTGGTCAACAGACGAGCGTGCCGAACAGTATTATCATGTCCGAGATTGTCCTGAAGCAACTCGAGAAGAAGCCGCAAGCATGACACTGCGATTTGCCGGACCTGACTCGTATTGGAGCCAACCTCTGGACAACCTGCTGGAGGCTCTACACAGCACGTCCGCCGGGCTTACTACAGCAGACGCCAGGCAGCGGTTGGACCAGCATGGACCCAACGTGCTGGGAGTCAGGAAGAAGGCCACA
>Ga0315285_10003391_pt1 | contig 16616 bp, 9 predicted proteins | sample YL17G09_36_MG_FD_203698 | JGI IMG/M metagenome (GOLD analysis project Ga0315285, IMG submission 203698) | Sediment microbial communities from Yellowstone Lake, YNP, Wyoming, USA - YL17G09_36 | ecosystem: Environmental > Aquatic > Freshwater > Lake > Sediment | place: USA: Wyoming | collected... | reverse complement strand
GGCCGAGCAAAGGGACCCGCTGCGGGCGACGACCTATGGGGTCGGGGAGCTGATCCTGGCCGCGCTCGACGCGGGCTGCACCAAGCTGATCGTGGGCCTGGGAGGCAGCGCCACCAATGATGGCGGGGCAGGGATGGCCCAGGCGCTGGGGGCGCGGCTGTTGGCGGCGGACGGACGAGAGGTCGGTCGCGGGGGCCGGGCGCTCTCAGATCTGGATCGGATAGATGTCTCCCGGATGGATCCCCGGGTCGGCCGGGCCGCGATCAGCGCGGCCTCGGATGTCACCAATCCGCTGTGCGGTGCGGAGGGCGCCTCCGCCGTGTATGGTCCCCAGAAGGGTGCAACCCCGGAGATGGCGGCGGAGCTCGACCAGGCCCTCGCCCACTATGCCGCGATCATCGAGCGCGACCTGAAGGTCGAGGTGCGTGACCTGGCCGGGGCGGGGGCGGCTGGCGGGTTGGGCGCCGGCCTGGTGGCCTTCTGTGAGGCGGAGATCCACTCCGGGGCGGCCCTGGTACTCGAGAGCCTGCGCTTCGAGGAGTATCTGGAGGCGGCCGACCTGGTGATGACGGGGGAGGGGAGGATAGACCAGCAGATCAGGTTCGGAAAGGCCATCAGTGGTGTCGCGCTCCTCACCGAGAAGTACGGAGTGCCGCTGATCGCCTTCACCGGCAACCTGCAAGAGGAGCAGGACAGGCTGGCGCGGCGAGGGGTGCGGGCGGTGGTGCCCATCACGCCGGGTCCCATGGAGGAGCAGGAGGCGATGAGCCGCGCCGGTGAGCTGCTGCAGGCCGCGGCCGAGCGCGCCGTACGGCTGTTGGTGATGGGCCGGGAGCTGGGCGATGGACGCTGGCTTGATCGCTGAGCGAGCGGCCGCGGGCTTTCCCTGGCGTGGCGCGGCGGCCGGCTGATGCGCAGCCTGCTGAAGCCCACGCTGCTCGCTGACGCGGTGTGGAGCATTGACCTGGATGCCCTGGTTCGGCGCGGCGTTCAGGGCCTGATCCTCGACCTCGACAACACACTGGTGGACTGGAACCAGTCATGGGTGCGGCCGCAGGTGAGGGCCTGGATCGAGGCCGCCCAGGAGCGGGGGCTGCGCGTGTGCTTGCTGAGCAACGCACTCCGCGGCGCGCGGGTGGCCCGGGTGGCGCGCGAACTCGGGGTGGCAGCAGTCGTGCGAGCCGGCAAACCACTGGCGCGGGCGTTCCGTCGGGGCCTGGCGGTTCTGGGTACCGAGCCGGCCTCCACCTGTGCCGTCGGGGACCAGGTGTTCACGGATATGGTGGGCGCCAACCGGCTCGGGCTGACCACCGTTCTGGTGCGTCCGTTCACGCCCCGTGAGCCCTTCCATACCCGTCTCGTCCGCCTGATCGAGGGCCCGCTTCGGCGCCGGTGGGCCGAGGAGGCCGCGAGCGGCCGCGGGGCGCCACGGGGCGGCTCCGGGAAGGGCGGAAAGAGGTGATTTCGCCTTCGGCCTGTGGTATAATGCCGGCGGAGCGTAGCGGGCGGTAGGGCACGAGGAGCGGGCTGGAGGCACGGCGCGCTCCATGTGGCGTTGCCGGCAAACCGGCGGGGAGCAAGCGACACGGGCCTGTGCGTCACCCCGAGGCGGCGCGGCCTGATGGTCACCTTGGGTCCGTGCCGTTCCTGTGGCGGTGCTTCCGGCCGGTCCCGGTGAACTGCTCGACCATCGCTCGCGTCTAATCGGCGGGAGTTCTACGCGGTGCGGCCCGGAGGCCGCGGGTCGCGCCTGCCGTGCCCGTCCTAGACGCGATAAGCGCGCTCGGGGAAGGAGTTGCGACCGGTAGTGAGCTATGGTATAATTCAGGCAGGTCTAGTGGAGAGCCAGCATCGCTTCATCGATCCTTTTATCCCAGTTCACCCAACCCACAGAACAGGTCGGGACTGAGACCCCCGCCTGTGGGTGCAACTGGAGGGCAGTCGCATGGCGACTCCACGAGGACCGAAGAAGCCGCTTGGCCAGATCCTGCTGGACAAGGGTCTGGTTAAGCAACAGCAACTGGACGAAGCGCTCAAGGTCCAGAAGAACACCACGGAGCAGCTTGGCCGTATCCTGGTGGAACTGGGATACGTGTCCGAGAAGGACGTGCTGCGCGGGCACGCCGAGCAGCTTGGGATTCCGTTCCTTGAGCTCGATCGTACCAGCGTAGACGAGGACGTCGCGAAGGCGATTCCGCAGAGCGTTGTACAGCGGTACAACGCCATCCCGATTCGCCGCAGCGGCAATCGCCTCACTGTGGCCATGGCCGACCCCACCAATGTCTTCGCGCTCGACGACATTCGGCTCATCACCGGCTACGAGATTGACCCCATGCTGGCCTCCCCGGACGATATCGGCGCGCTCATGCGCGGGGCGGATGACGGCGCCAGCTCCGAGCAGCTGAACACCGCGCTCCAGGCCCTGGACGGGGGAGCGGCGATGCTCGCCGAGGACTTGGACATCACCGGCGGCGGCACGGACGAGGACGTGGGCCGCGGCGGCGAGTCCCTGGAGGACGAAGCCCCGATCATCCGCGTGGTGAACGTGATCATCCAGCAGGCGATCAAGGACCGCGCCAGCGACATCCACATCGAGCCCGACCGGCGGGGGGTCCGCGTACGCTATCGGGTTGACGGCGTGCTGCATGAGGTGATGCAGGTCCCCAAGTACGTGCACGCTCCCCTCATCTCCCGTATCAAGATCATGGGAGATATGAACATCGCCGAGCGCCGCCTCCCCCAGGACGGCCGCATCCACATCCGCCACGAGGGCAAGGAGTTCGACCTCCGCGTCTCCAGCCTGCCCACGGTGTTCGGCGAGAAGTGCGTGATGCGTATCCTCGATCAGAGCAGCATTCTGATCGGGCTCAACAAGCTCGGCATGTTCGCCGAGACCCAGGCCGAGCTGGAGTCCATCATCGTCCAGCCCAACGGCATGATCCTCTCCACGGGACCGACCGGATCGGGCAAGACCACGACCCAGTACTCGGTGCTGAACAAGATCAACTCCGTGGAGAAGAACATCATCACCATCGAGGACCCGGTCGAGTACCAGCTCCGCGGCCTGAACCAGGTGCACGTGAACCGGAAGGCGGGTCTGACCTTCGCCAACGCGATGCGTTACTTCGTGCGCCAGGACCCGGACATCATCATGGTGGGAGAGATCCGCGACCTGGAGACGGCCGAGACCGCCATCCAGGCCTCCCTGACGGGGCACCTGGTGCTCTCCACACTGCACACCAATGACGCGCCTTCCGCCGTGACCCGAATGGTGGACATGGGGGTAGAGCCCTTCCTGATCTCGGCCTCCGTGATCGGCGTGCTGGCGCAGCGGCTCGGGCGGCGGATCTGCGCGAACTGCAAGGAGCCCTACAAGCCGCCGGCGGACGCGCTGCGGCGGGTGGGCTTCAAGATGGATGACCTCGAGAGCGTGGTCTTCTACCGGGGTCGCGGCTGCGAGCAATGCCGCCACTCGGGCTACCGGGGCCGGCTCGGCATCTTCGAGCTGATGGTGCTGAATGAGGAGATCCAGGACCTGATCGTGAAGCGGGCGCCGCTCTCCGAGGTGCGCAATGCCGCCCTCGCCAGCGGCATGAAGACCCTCAAGATGGACGGTTTCCAGAAGGTGTTGGAGGGGATCACCACGGTGGAAGAGGTGATGCGCGTCGTGTTCACCGCAGGCGGGAGCTAGCGCTTGAACCGGTGGCGCCATGAGTTTGTTGGCGAGGCGCGTGGTGTGACTGGGGACGAGTCGGAGGGAGTTATACCTGCTGTAGAGAGGAAGTGTGGTCATGGCAGAGGCTGACGCAAAGTCAGGCGCGATTGTCGCACAGGGCCTGCCTACGGCTCGGGTCGCCCAGGCGCGGGCGATCGAGGAGGTGCACCTCGACGACCTGCTCAACCTGGTGGTCGAGAAGCGAGGCTCAGACTTGCATCTGACGGCGGGGGTGCCGCCGGTCCTGCGGGTGGACGGGCAACTGCTTGCCACCAACTACGAGCCCCTCAGCGATTTCGAAGTCCAGCGGATGATCTACGCCGTCCTCACGGACGAGCAGATCCGCGCCTTCGAGACCGAATACGAGCTGGACTGCTCCTATGAGCTGAAGGGCATCTCGCGCTTCCGGGTCAACGTCTACCGGGATCGGGGCTCGGTGGCGGGCGCCTTCCGGGTGATTCCGTCCAGGATTCCGACCGTGCGCGAGCTGGGCCTGCCGATGGTGTTGGAGGACCTGAGCCGGCGGCCGCGCGGCCTCATCCTGGTGACCGGCCCCACCGGCTCCGGCAAGTCCACCACGCTGGCCGCCATGATCGGGCAGATCAACAACGAGCGCTCCTGCCACATCATCACCATCGAGGACCCGATCGAGTACCTCCACACCCACCGCCGCAGCCTGATCAATCAGCGCGAGCTGGGGCTGGACACCCGCTCCTTCCCGGCCGCGCTCAAGCACGCGTTGCGAGAGGACCCGGACGTCATCCTGGTGGGCGAGATGCGCGACCTGGAGACCATGGCCCTGGCCATCACGGCGGCCGAGACCGGCCACCTGGTCTTCTCCACGGTCCACACCAACAACGCGGCCCAGACCGTGGACCGGATCGTGGATGTCTTCCCGCCGGGCCAGCAGGAGCAGATCCGCATCCAGCTTTCCAACAACCTGGAGGCGGTGCTCTCGCAGCAGCTGCTGCCTCGCGCTGGCACCCCGGGGCGCGTTGCCGCGATGGAGATCATGATCGCCTCCCCGGCCATCCGCAACCTGATCCGAGAAGCCAAGGCCCACCAGATCACCTCCATCATCCAGACCAGCGCCCACCTGGGGATGCAGACCATGGATCAGTGCCTGCGGGACCTCTATCAGCGGGGCCTGATCACCTACGAGGAGGCGATGGGGCGCGCGATGAACCAGGAAGAGCTGAAGAAGATGCTCTTCACGCGCGCGCAAGAGGAATAGCAGGCCTGAGATCATAGCGCGGGCGGGCAGCGCGGTCCGGCGCTGGAGGAGTCAAGGAGATGGCGACCTACAACTACGTGGCCAAAGACGCCCTGGGCAAGGTCATCACGGGCACCTCGGAGGCGGAGAACGAGCAGATCCTGGTTCGCCGCCTGCGAGAGAAGGGCTACTGGGTCCAGAAGGTCAACGCGGCCCGCGCCGCCGCCAAGCCCCAAGCGAAGCAGCAGAAGGCGGGCGGCAGCATCATGGGCTCGTTCGGCCGCGTGAGCGGCCGCGATCTCGCCATCTTCTGCCGCCAGTTCGCGACCATGATTGATGCCGGCGTCTCGCTGGTCCGCTGCCTGGCGGTGCTGGAAGAGCAGACCGGGAGCGCGCGCCTGCGGCAGATCATCCGGGAGATTCAGGCGGCGGTGGAGTCGGGCGAAACGCTCTCCCGCTCGCTCAGCCGCTGGCCCCGGGTGTTCAGCAACCTGTTCGTCGGACTGGTGCGGGCGGGCGAGGTGGGCGGCGTGCTGGACGAGACTCTCAACCGGCTCGCCACCTTCATGGAAGAGAACGAGCGCCTCCGCCGGAAGGTGAAGTCGGCGATGACCTACCCGGTCCTGGTGCTGATCTTCGCGACCGGTGTGGTGATCGGTCTGGTCAGCTTCATCCTGCCCAAGTTCATCCAGGTGTTCAAGGACCTGGGGATTAGCGATAAGCTGCCTCTGCCGACGCGCATCCTGGTGCAGATCAGCAACTTCCTGACGACCAGGTACTATATCCTGATCGGCGGGATCATCCTGTTCATCGTCGCCATCACGCAATACGGCCGCACCCGCATCGGCCGCCGCCACACCGACTGGCTCAAGCTGAAGGTGCCCGTCTTCGGCAAGCTCAACCACAAGATCTGCATCGCGCGTTTCTCCCGCACCCTGAGCACCCTGCTCACGAGCGGGGTACCGATCCTCCAGGCGCTGGAGACCGTCGCCGGCGCGGTGGACAACGAGATCATCTCCGACTCCATCCTCGCCGCCCGCGCCGCCATCCGGGAGGGCGAGCAGATCGGCGATCCGCTCCAGCGGAGCGGGATGTTCCCGCCCATGGTCGTGCAGATGGTGGCGATCGGCGAGGAGACGGGCTCGCTCGACTCGATGCTGAGCAAGATCGCCGACTTCTACGAGTCGGAGGTGGACGCCACTCTCTCCAGCCTGACGGCCGCGCTGGAGCCGATCCTGATCGTGGTGCTGGGCGTGATCGTGGGCTTCATCGTGATCTCGATGTTCCTGCCGCTCGTCCACGCCATCAGCTCGCTGCAGTCGGGCGCGCTGGAGCGGGGTGGCGGTGGCGGAGGCGGGGAATAGGGAGGCCCTTGGTTGTACCTGCCAGGGGCGCTGGCTGACCCCGCGGCCTTCGTGCTGGGCTGCGTGATCGGCAGCTTCCTGAACGTCTGCATCTACCGCATGCCCAGGGACCAGTCGGTGGTGTCCCCGCCGTCGCACTGCCCGCAGTGTGGGGCCCGGCTGCGCCCGCTGGACCTGGTGCCACTGCTGAGCTTCCTCCTGCTGGGGCGCAAGTGTCGCCGCTGCGGCGGGCCCATCGCCTGGCGCTACTTCACGGTGGAGCTCATCACCGGCCTGGTATTCGTGGCCGTCTGGGAAGCAGGCGGAGGCAAGCCCCAGGTGCTGCCATGCTGGGTATTCGCCTCGGTCGTGATCGCGGTGATCTTCACCGACCTGGACCATATGATCATACCGGACAAGCTGGTGCTGGCAGGCCTGGCGGCGGCTCTGCTGAGCGAAGGCTTGCAGGTCGCATCCGGCGAGCCACTGCTGTCGGTTCGGGTCCCGGGCACGGCGGTTGCGTTGCCGCGAGTGGTGGCGGGAGGGCTGGCGGGCCTGGTGGTCTTCGTCGCCATCCGCGCCTTCAGCCAACTGCTGTTTCGCCGAGAAGGCATGGGGCTGGGCGATGTCAAGCTCGCCGGCGCGATCGGGGCCATGCTGGGCCCAGCGCTGGCCCTGCTCAGCTTCGGCCTCGCCATCGTGGCGGGCGCAGTGCTGGGGATCGTGCTGCTGGCGCTGCGGCTGCGGCGCCGGATGGAGTACCTTCCCTTTGGGCCTTTCCTGGCGGTCTCGGCGCTGGCTGTGCTCCTCGCTCCTCGGGCGCTGGAGGCCGCGGCGGTGTCCCTCTACCAGCACTGGTTTCGCTTGGTAGGAGGGTAAGGGCGGGCCTCTCTGCCCAGGCCCGTCCGAGAGAAGGGCCGGTGCTCTCGAAGGGAGCCGGGCGCTCACATGGTAAGATTAGTTTGGCCATGTCAGGGCTCCGGGTATAGGGGTAATAGGTGTCTTGGCCGGGTCAGGTCGGCCGCGATCGGAGGGGAGAGCTGAGGAGCGAGGTGGAAGCATGAGAACCTGGCGCGCCCGCCGAGATGGGTTCACTCTGGTCGAACTGCTGGTGGTGATCGCTATCATCACCGTGCTCATCGCGATCGGGCTTCCGGTCATGTCTCGCGTGCGAGAGAAGGCCCGCCAGGCCGTCTGCATGAGCAACCTCCACAATATCGGGATGTCTCTCCGCCTCTACCGCCTGGACGAGGGCGGCTACCCGGGCCCCTATGACCCGGTCACCGGTTGGGGCGGGATCAACGCGCTCTATCCCACTCACCTCGACAATAGGAAGGCGCTTACCTGTCCGGACGATCCCGTCGAAAGCGGCCAGGACTACTACGACCAGAAGTTCACCATCGGTCCGCCCGGCGGGCAGATCGAGCTGACCTACAAAGAGCTGCTCACCCGCGCCGGCCAGATGTACGACACCAGGACCGATCTCGTCACGGGCCGCGTCTATAAGGGGTGCAACTGGCTCAACCCGGTCTACTTCAGCGAGAACTACTCGAGCTACAACCTCCTCTATAACTGGGTCGGGTATATCTGGTGGAAGCCGGTCTCAACGCTCCCGGCGGAGCAGCGCTACTGGAGCGACCAGATGCGGCTCACTGCCGGCATGAACAGCAAGCTGGCGCCCTGGGTGGGGTGGGCGGATAACATCGCGTTCTGGTACGAGTGGTACCGCTACGATCCCAAGGATGTGATGGGCTATCGGAGGCTGGCGGACGACACCGTGGATTACACGGACCCGACCTTCCTCTGGGCGGATCAGTACCTGTTCAACTTCCTCGCCCAGCAGGTCTACTGGTGGGATTACGTTGACCTCAACTCCAACCCTGACAGCGAGTGGCGCATCAAGGACGTTCTCCAGCGCCCGCTCTGGGATTTCGCGGAGCCGGGTTCAGACCCCTTCGGGCTTCCTAGCGCCGTGTTCCCCGGTCTCATTGATCGCAATGCTCCCGAGAACACCATCGTGACGCGGTGCCCCCACCATCGTCAGTTTATGAAGAAGGACATCGTTCTCCGGCTGGACGGCAGCGTCGAGACGATCGCGGCGCCGCCCGACTACGAGTACCACTGGGCGGTCCAGCCGCGGCTGACGCACTGATCGGGAGCCTGCACGAGCGAAGCGCAACGGGCGCATTTCCCCGCTGGGAAATGCGCGGGCCTGGCTTCGCGAGGTCGTAGGCAGGCGACTGCCGGGGTAGCTCTTTGCGCCGGTTGCACGGGGCCGCGGTGGGAGGAGCGAGAGGAAGGGCGGACACGCGCGTGTGGAGAGAGCGACGGGAGAGGGGAACCTGTGGTCCTCGGGGTGATGCGCCGGCCGGCCTGGCGGGTTTCACCCTGATCGAGTTGATGGTCGTGATCGCCATCATGGTTATCCTGACGGCGATCGTGGTCCCCAGCTACCGGATCATGCACGCCCAGAGCGAGCGCAACACCTGCGCCGCCAACCTCAAGGCGATCGGTCAGGCGCTGGCGCTCTTCCGGGAGGACTACCAGTGCTTCCCGCCCGACTCCACCGAGTACCTGCGGCTGCCGGCCGACCCGAACAAGCTCGCGGACAACCCGGCCGACGTCATCCACGCCGCCTATGACCCCCAGACCCTACAGCCCATCAACACCGGCGTGCATGGCCTCGGGCTCTACACCCTCTACTACCTTGGCATCTACTCGGCCGCCCTGCCGCCGGTGAGCCTGGAGCCGAAGGAGCGGCTGGGGGAGAACCTCCGGCGTGAGTTGTCCACCCCGCTGCGCCGCCCGTCATCGAACCAGCTAACGGTCAAGGGGCTGAACGGGCTGCTCTGGTTTCGCAGCGGAGGCTACCTCACCAAGCTCGATCTCTTCCACTGCCCGGCGAACCCGGCCAAGCTCAACGATGCCGACCTGGCAAACCGGAGCCGGCTGCCTGACCTGGGCGGATGGGGCAACTACGACACATACTACCGCCGCAACCAGTGGTACCCCGGCACCATGTCGCTGCCGATGGTCGGGGACGTGCCGGAGAATCGGCATCTGCTTCAGCCCTACCCTCCGGCTGACACTGTGGTCTGCTGGTGCACGTACCATCGCACGGCGAAACCCCCGCGAAACCGTGACGCGACCGCGCCGGTGCTGCCGGGTGACAAGGATCTGGTGCTGTTCGCGGACGGCAGCGTCCGCCGGATGACCAGCCGCGCCGACAACGAGATGTACCGGGAGGCCCCCGGCGATGCCGGTTGGCCTTCGGGACCGGTGATGTAGGGCCGCCTGGTTCGCAGGACCAGGCAGATGGTTGCAGTAAGAACTCTTTCTTGGCCCGCCGCAGGCGGGCCAAGAAAGAGCGTGGCGATCGGGCTCCGCGTTCGCGGGCGCATTTCATGCCCACACAGGGGCAGCGCCCGGGCGGGAAGCCACGAAATGCGCAGCTATGAGTGAGGTCATGTTGGAAGTGCCCGCGCAAGGAAGAATCCCCTGGCGTCCCGCTCGAGGGTTCACCCTGATCGAGCTGCTGATCGCGCTGGTCGTGCTGATGATCGGCGTCTACGCCATGTTCCTCATCTTCCCCCGCGGCCATGCCGTGATCGAGGCGAGCATCCAGCAGACCACCGCAGCCCAGCTCGCCGACGCGGAGCTGGCCCGGTGGAAGCTGGACCCAGAGACCCTGGCCGACGCCGTCGTGGCCACCGACTACACGGGGAATGCCATCGCGCCCACGCTCACCAACGCCGTAGACACGACCGCCAGGCCGAATCTCACGGAGCTGCTGGTCTACGGAGACCAGGCCAGCCTGATCCAGAAGTACCCGGATTACCACCGGCTGGCCCTGAGCCCCGGTGACATCCAGGGCCTCGACAAACTCTCCCGGCCCTTCATCTACAGCCCCACGGACCTGACACCCACGGCCTTCGATGGCGCCCAGAGGCCGAAGAACTACACCGACTCCTTGCACGACTTGAACCTGTCGAGCCTGCATCCGAACTGGGAGCCCAACAGCCTCTACCTGCCTCGCACCATCATCGGGGAAAGGGTTGACCTGCGCAGCCTCCCGCAGACCGGCCTGGGCGTGCCGTTCTACCTGCTCTCGCACGCGCCCCTCGATGTGCTGCGCTGTGAGACATCGGAGGGGGTGGGGCCAGAGATCTGCGACCGGTACAAGCACCAGGTCTACTTCGATGTCTATGACGCGCGGCCCTGGCGCTATGTTCCGGGGTATGACCCGGCCCACCCGGACACAGTGCCGCTCAAGGTCCGCGAGTTCTCCGTCTTCCAGAACCAGCTCTACTTCGGACCCACCAAGTCTCCCCCGGCCCAGGAGCGCCGGTTCAAGGTGGACTACACCGACCTGGCCACGCGCCTGCGAGCGGTGGGGGCCACGGCGGTGGTCGCCGCGGGCACCGCGGGCCCGGGCATCTGGTCGCCGCTCCCGCCCTCGCCCGTGATCCCTGATCCCGCGACCATGCAGGTCTACCAGCGGCTCCGACAGGTGAGCGACCTGAGCTTGCTGACGGTCACGGACGCGACCGCCCTCCGCGACATCTACTACGTTGACCAGGAAACCACGGTCAGCGGGCGCATCCAGTTCCCGGTGGTGCTTCAGGTTGACCCGCAGCCGGATGACATGTCGGTGGTGAAGGTGGATTACCGCGTTGCCGACTGGCAGGTGCTGGTCTTCGACATCCAGGTGCCGACCAATGGGACCGTCGAGCTTCCGGTGCGCAACCTCAAGTCCGCGGGTTACACCAACCCTCCCCGGCAGCCGCGCCCCCAGGAGATCGCGCGGGGCATCCGAAGGTTCTACAACTGGGCTGGCCTCCAGGTTGACCTGAACGGGAGCGACATCAGCGCGATCAGGGCGAATCCGGACCGGTGGCTGAGCGAGTATGTGAATAACCCAAAGACCTGGGCCTACGTGGTAGCCGTGGATCGCCAGAGCGGAGAGATCCTCACGGACAATGAGCTGGCAGAGACCGGCGGGTGGCCAGCCAACCCGTGGATGCGGCGGAGTCGGTTCAACGTGAACTACCGCGACGGGCTGCTCTACTTCAACTACGATCCCCGGACCATCTACCGTTTTGAGCCGGGGGTGGATACCCCCAATCGGGGCGGGCGGACCTACCGCGTCTTCTGCCGCGCCCAGAACGACTGGGCGGTGCAGCTTTCGCTCGCCTCGCGGCAGTACACGCGCTCCGGTGAAACGCCGACCGGAGTGAGCACCTATGGCTGGAGCGCGGGAGACCGGAGGCAAATCCTGTTGCCGCTCAACGACGCCGGCCACTCGGTGGCGGTGGACTACTACACCTCCGGCCCCAACGGAGACGTTCTGGTCGAGGGTGAGGTGCACGCGGTGAGCCAGCCGCGCCTCGTCTCCGTCCGCGGGAACTGGCAGTGGGTCTGCCAGCTTGCCACCTCACTGAGCCATGAACCGAAGCATGATGCCAAAGTAGACTGGGGGCCCACCGCGGTGCGCGGGATCAGCGTCCGCGCTCGCACCACCTGGACGACCACGGGGCGTTCGGCTACTATTCAGGACCTGGTCGGGACGCTCTTGCCGGCGGCCGAGTTGCCCCCGGGCCAGCGCGTTGCGCGCTCGAGCCTGCAGGAGAGCCTGAACCAGGTGATCGTGACTACCTACATTACGCGAGCGCCGATCTGATGGGCTTCGACCAGGGACAGAGACGGGAATGCGCAGACCGGCGCGGCGCCGCAGCCGGCGCCCGCGTGGGCCTGCTCGCCCCTCGGACCCTGAAGGACCCTCGGGGTCCTGAACGGGCCGGCCGCGTGGCGGGCTTGCCCGCCGGCCGTGTGGCGGGCTTCACCCTGGTGGAGGTCCTGGTCACGCTGGGCCTGCTCATGGTCGCGCTGTTCCTGCTCTTCTACCCGATCCTGAGCAGCCTTGGCTACTTCCGCACGGCCACCGCGCGGGCCGACGCGCAGACCGTCGGGCGCACCGCGCTGGAGGCAATGGCGCGGGAGCTGGCCGAGGCGATGTACGTGCAGCTCGATATGTACGATGACAGCATGATCGCGTTCGTGCCGCCGCTCCGCCTGGATCCCAGCGATCCCAACAGCGAGATCGTCACCCCGCCCCGGCCCGATTGGGACCGCGCGGTGCGCTACTGGCGGGCGCTGGACGATCCCACCAGGAACTACAACCCCGGCACGCACCTCGAGGCCGGGAATATGTTCTTCCTCGCCCGCACGGTCGTGCCAGACCCGTTCACCGTGACTGACCCACCCGACGCCTGGAACCGCTGGAACCAGAAGTGGGCCGACGCGCAGGGCGGCGCAGGCGGCACGACCAACTGGGCCCCCATCCCCCGCGTGGTGCACACCGATGTGGACACAATCGTCGGCAAGCGGTTGACAACTCTCCAACCAGGCTATCCCTACCTAAAGGTTCAATACGAGCTGAAGGTGGGGAAGAGGAACGCGGCGGAGGCCGGGCGGGAGTACCGCAACGATGTGATCGGCCTCACGCCCGACGCGCCGGAGTACGATGTCCCGCAGCTCTCGTTCACGCCTACTGTGGTCTCCGGAGAGCGCCTGCGGCCGGTGGAGGGTTCGGGTCTGACGATGTACCGCGCCCGCTATCCGCTCTGGCGGCTCGGGTCTCCCTACACCGGCTGGTCGGCGCTGGCGGACCGGCCAGACGTGGTGAAGCTGATGACGAAGTACGGTCTCAATCGGTGGGCTCGCGACCCGTTCCTGCTGATCTACCAGTTCGACCCCGACCCTGCGGTCCTCCGCTACCGGGACACGCCGGCCGCGGTCGGCGCCTTCGACCCGCGCACCCGGACGATGAAAGTGGTCGAGCTGGGCACCGGCCTGACCTATGACACGGGAAGTTCCGTCTACGACCGAACCATTCCCGTAGGCGCTGGCCGCGGGGCCTGGTTCGGCTTCACAGTGGACTGGGTGGACGGGTCGCTGCGCTTCGATTTCCCCGCCTCTCTCACCATGGACGGTTCGGCCACGAGTGAGGTGAAGATCAGCTCGCACACACTGCGGGAGTTCCCCCTCCACGACTGCTGGGGGGGCTACACCACGGGCAGCGCGCTCACGGTGTTCGTGGTGCCGGACTCGGTCTCCATCAGGCTGGACAACGCGGGCAAAGAGGGACGGCCGCTGAAGCGGGTGTACTGCACTCCCCACGAGGGGACGGACGAGTTCCAGTTGGGCCTCGACCCTCCCACGCCGATCGGCGACCTGGAGCGGCCCCGCTACGGCTGGATTCGCCTGCCCGAGACTCTTTCCGGCGGAGCTGCGAGCAAGGACGTGAAGAGCCTATGGGTGGGCTTCCGCTGGCGCAACAACGGCGTGGTGCCGCCCGGCGGGACAATGAGCGGCGAGCGCCCCGACCTGATGGTCGCTTACTACCGCACCGATGCGGTGATTGACATCAGCATGACCGTGGTGCGGGCAGACCCTACCGCGCCGCCCAGGACGCGCGTCACCCAGTCGGCCTACCTCACCCGGAGGGTGAAGCTGCACAACCTACTACGCGAGATTCGGTATGGCGAGGACTAGCCACAGGCTGCGAACCTGGGCCACCGGCCGCAGGTTAGGAACCTGGGCCACCGGGCGCAGGTTAGAAACCTGCGCTACCAGGGGGGTTCGGGGCCAGGCGCTGCTGATCGCGGTGCTGGTGCTCTTCGCGGTGGCCACCCTGGGCGCCCTCTTCGCCGCCATTATCACCGCCCAGCTCGTGCAGACCGGACGGCACGCGGACGTGGTTCAGCTCCGCAACATCGCGGAGGCCGGGCTTCGCTTCGCCAACGAGCAGCTCACCTTCAGCGCAGACGGCGCTGACTGGCGACCGCCCACGGACAGGGTGGCCCCTGCCTGGACCCTCACCCCGCGGCCCTATCGCACCGGAGGCGGGGAGGTCACTGTCGAGGTCAGCTTCGGCCCCGATCCCACCCGGCTCCAGACCCGGTACATCCGGGTGGTGGTGAGCGCCGTCCTCCCTCCAGACAGCCCTTCCTACAACCCCTTCCTGCGCTACACGATGCTGGGCCTGAAGCCACTGCTGCTGACCGACTACGCTCGTTTCATCACCGACCGGTATGAGACGAATCAGCCGGCCGCCCTGGGGGTGGCGGCCGTGGAGTTCGGCGGCGGGGTGCGGAAGAGCAGCAACGGTGGCCAGTATCTGTTCCGGGTCTTCGGACCCGTTCGCTCGAACACGGATCTGATCTGGTACGGGCCCTCTCGCCTCGACCTCTACACCAGGGACTGGACAGGTTGGCGAGACCTGGGCCTGCTGCGGGATGATCTGGTCGAGGTGGCGGGGCAGTTCGTCGCCGGCGCGGGAGACCCAACCACAGGGGCCACCCTCAACCTGGTCGTGGACCAGAAGAACCGGGCGAATGACCTCTTTCGCCCCAGTCTGGCGGAGAGGGACAGCTATGTGAACGGCTACCCCGACTCGTGGCGGCCGGATGGCTCCGCCACACCTAACACCTGGCGGGTGCTGGCCAACCTACCGGACTACACCGTGCAGGGGACAGCCGGGCCCCTCCAACCCCGGCAGCTCGCGCCGCCTCGCATCCGGCCTCCCCAGGTGGATGCCGTGCAGCCCGACCTCCAGACGAACCGGTACCTGGCGCTCACGCGGGACAGCGGGGTATGGACGTCGTCGGCCGCGGGCTGGTACAACACCGGCGCCTATGGCTGGGGCTGGACCAGCTTCGGTGGGATCTACATAGACAACTTCGATGACATTCAGTACCAGGACAGCCAGGGCCGGCACGACCTGGAGAAGCTGCGGCTGAACTGGGTCGGCTCAGTGGGAGTGCATCGGGACGCGACGAGGGACCCGCAGGGCGACACCCGGGTCCCCGACCCGAAGCAGGGGGCTACCTCGCCACCGATAGGCCCATCCGACTGGTGGGACAAGACCGCCCGCTACTACGGACCCCCGGGCGTAGAGATTGTCCTGCACGGCGATGACAGCAAGTGCCCCTATCTGGAGATCATCCGGCACGATCTCAAGAGGGCAGATCCCAACGCCCAAGCCACCACCTACCTGTGGCGGGGACCTGACGGTACTCCCATCACGCCCGACAGTCCGCAAGGCTATGCTTATCCGCAGACGGCCGGCATGTGCTCCCCGAACGTCGTCCCCGTTGACGGCAGAGGGCTCGGGTGCGTGTACGCAGACTCGACCTACCCGGTATACACGGACCAGATGCACACGGGGAGGCCGGCCAGGTACCACGACGTCGCCCGGTTCCCGTTTCCGCCCAACGGCGTGATCTATGCGGAGGGCAATGTGCGTATCCGCGGCATCATGCCGCCGGCGCGCGGTGACGCGGTGACCGGCAATCCCCCGAAGACCTATTTCGACCGCGATGCTGCCGGGAGGTACAAGCCCGGGATGCGCCGCTATGACCTCTCGGTCGTATCGGGGGGCACCATCTACATCGAGGGCGATCTGCTCACTCTCGGGCCGGCGCGCCTGCCGCTGCCGCACTATCCCTCCGACAAAGCGAGCACCGTGCAGACGCTGCAAACCGACCTGACGTGGGGCTCGCGGCTGGCGCTGCTGGCCAGGGACTACGTCTGCCTCAACACAACGGTCCTCAACCCATTCCCGAAGGACCTGTTCGAGGCGAAGGTGGACCCCAGCGGAGCGGTGCAGCGCTACAACGACGCGCAGGATACCTACCCCCTGGAGGAGTACCCGCGGTACGCGCTGGTCAAGGGCGAGACCTGGCGCGTGGTCCGGTGGGCGAATGCGGGCGAGCCGTGGGTCTTCACCTACCCGCGGGACATCTTCTACACCTACCACAACCCGCGGCTGGCGGCCGACCCGATCCTGCGCGGGAGTTTGCTCCCGACGGAGCTTCGTTTCGCCCAGGGGCACGCGGGCTGGTATGTGCCGTTCTCCGGGCAGCGGGGCGAAGGCCCGCCCAAGGCGCCGGATCAGTCGGAGGCCGCGGTCCGGGTAGCGCGCTTCTACTACACGCCCCCCTCCGCCAACCCGCCGGTGTGGCAGTGGGATGGGGCGCCCGACGACTACTACAAGTTCGTGTACCCCGACACTCCCTCGCAGACCTATGAATCGAGGGTCTGGTTCACTTTCGATCCCGGCGTGCCCGAGTTCCTGCCCCTGACAGACCATCAGAGCATGGGCCTGAGCCTGAGCCAGGAGAGCGGGACCAGCTACGATTTCAAGTTCACGCCCGAGGTGATGCCGGTGCCCACGCGGGACGCCAACGGCAGACCGATCGAGCCCTGGCTGGCCGCGCCGAAGGATCTGGGCTACCTGGTCGGTCCGCTGGCGATCGCCCCACCGCGCTATAAGGACTCAGGC
>Ga0315285_10003388_pt1 | contig 16622 bp, 13 predicted proteins | sample YL17G09_36_MG_FD_203698 | JGI IMG/M metagenome (GOLD analysis project Ga0315285, IMG submission 203698) | Sediment microbial communities from Yellowstone Lake, YNP, Wyoming, USA - YL17G09_36 | ecosystem: Environmental > Aquatic > Freshwater > Lake > Sediment | place: USA: Wyoming | collected... | reverse complement strand
AAGTGTATCAGGTTCTCTTCGATTCCAGTGTGAGGGAAGTAAGGGTTCAATCAATGGAATTGAAAGAGGAAAAGGACGAGAAACGAGAGGGAAAGGTCACACCAAAAACATTTTCGCTCCCTGAAGGGATCCGGGTCAAAGATGTTGACATTCTACCATCTCTCCAATTTCCTTCTGACCTACCCCTGATTGAATTCTATCCCAATGGAGGATCGAATGGAGGGACAATCTTATTGGATAGTCAGGATCGTATCGGCTACAAGATCAAAGTCGATTTTCTTACTGGGATGGTAAAGGTAGAGATTGCTGGGGACGTCAGAAAATGAAAACTCGGGGGTTCACCCTGTAGTTGAGTTAATAATCAGTCCATAATTGTGTGGACACCAAAAATAAATCCCTCCTTGCCTCCCTTTACAAAGGGAGGGATTACCCCTCTTTGCCAAAGAGGGGTGAGGGGAGATTTTCTGAAGAATATGTCTTCTCAATTATGGACTCCTTAGTAGATGGGTCAAAGAAATATGGCAATTGCAAGATTTAAAAAGGGGTTGTTCACCTCGGGTATCGATGGTTGTTCAACAACGGGGTTCACACTGATCGAAGTGGTGGTTGCCATAGCCATCTTAGCCGTAGGACTAACCGTGATCATCGAACTCTTTTCGGGTGGACTCCGTTTGGGAAGGACCTCTGTAGAATATACAAAGGCGGTGAATTATGCCCGTATGAAAATGGAAGAGATAGCCGTAAAACAGACGATGGAAGAAGGGAATGAGGAAGGGGAGTTTGATCATACTTTTCGTTGGCAGGTTGAAACGAAGCGAGTGGATATTCTTCCAGTAGGAGACAAAAAAGACTTTAAGCCTCCGGCCGACCTTTTTCAGGTCAAGATCAATATTCTCTGGAAGTCTGGGGCTAAGGAAAAGTCTACCAGCATTGAATCTTATAAGATGATCAGATCGGAAGATGAAGAGAAGAAGAGTTAACGTTTTTTCTATGCTTTGGATTAAGAATGAAGGGTTTACCTTAATCGAGGTAATCGTTACCCTGACCGTCCTCGGCTTTATTCTTCTGATTATTTTAGGAGCCTTTCGCTTGGGCCTCTCCGCATGGGAGAGAGGGGAATCCATAAAAGAGGAGTACCAGAAGGTCCGGATTATCACCCAGTTGATCTCCCAGCAGATCAAATCGATCGTTCCTTTTAAAATTAAGACTCAAAAGGCAGAAGGGGATTATCTTGCCTTCGAGGGAAAGGGCCGCTCTTTGAAATTCGTCTCCACCCTGTCGATCAAGGCAAAACAGCCCGAAGGATTTGTCTATGCCATCTATGAGTTTAAAGAAGGAGGAAGTGAGGGAGGTCGCTTGATTCTTTATGAGCAGAGGGTTCTCAATAGAGATTTCTTTGAAGAGGAACCAAAGGAAGAACTGGGCGTCTCTTTATTGGAAGGGGTTTCGAATGTCCGCTTTGAATATTACCAGGAGGAGGATTCTCTGAAGAATCGGAAAGAGGAGTGGGTTGAGGAATGGAATACAAAAGAGGAGAAGGCTTTGCCAAAAGCCTTTAGAATGACCATCACCCACCCTGCCTACCGCCGGGCAAGTAAGGAAGAAAAAGGCAAGGAAGAAAATTCTTCTATTACTGTTCTGGCCTCAATTCCCTCTTATCGATTCGAAGAGGTTAGAACAGCTCCAGTCATTCGAAGACCAATACTGGAGAGGCGCCCGTGAGAAGCAAATTAAATCAACCCAGCAGTTGCATAAAAAACGTTCCGAAAGCACACCCAACTGCCTTTTCAATGCAACATATGGGTCAATTGAAATTCCGAAATCCGCCACGGTACGGGCGGTCGTACCGACCGCAATCTGCAATCCGCAATTCCCGCCTGCGCCGAGGCTTCGGCGGGCAGGCAAGGGGTGTTGCCCTGATCATGGTGCTTTGGGTGATGGCTATCCTTTCGGTGGTGGTCTTAGAATTCTGTCTGGCTATGAGGACAGAGGTTCATCTTACCAAGAATTATAAAGAGGAACTCCAACTCTATGGGATGGCCGAAGGAGGGGTTCAGCGTGCCATTGCAGAATTGATCTACAAGCATGACCCACGGGTTCAACAGATGAGGAGAACCCTCTTATCCCAGGAAACCTCTCCAGACCAAAAGGAGTGGGTGGTGGACGGAAGGTCCTACCCCCTCCCATTCGATCAGGGAACCTGCGACATCAGGATCATGAGTGAAGGGGGAAAGGTCAACATCAATGTCGTCTCGGAATCGATGCTTCGAAAGATCATCGGACAGTTAGGCTTAGAGGGAGAGGCCAAGGACATCGTGGTCGATTCCATTTTAGATTGGAGGGACCCAGATGATTTTTATCGTGTAAACGGGGCAGAGAATGACTATTATCAATCCCTTAAGGAACCCTATTACTGTAAGAATGGCAATTTGGACTCGATTGAAGAACTCCTTCTTGCCCGAGGTGTCACTCCGGATCTTTTTTATGGAAAAAAAGGGATCAAGAAAGAAGAAGAGGAGTTAAAGGTTGATCGGATCGGATTGAAAGATGTCTTCTCCATCTACTCCCTTGGAGAACAGGTTGATATGAATAGTGCCACGCCACTCGTACTGAATGTTGTTCTGGGCATTCCCAGAGAGGTTTCTCAACTTATTGTTAAAGGACGACAGGAGAAAGGGTTCGAGAACCAACAAGATCTCCTCCAGAGGGTGCCTGAACTCTCCTCCTTCATGGGAGAGATCGGGAGGCTCATTCTATTTCGATCCGCTGTTCGTTACTATACCATTGAGTCGAGGGCAAGGTTGAAAGAAGGAGAGACGGTTCGAGGGTTGAAGGTGATCGTTAAAATAGACCCGAGAGATAAGGGAGGATATAAAATCGTTCAATGGTTGGATACACTCATTTAAAACCGAAAATTGCAAGAACGGTCATCTGTTTATTGTTTCAAAAGGGATAGATTATTACATGGTTCAATCTGAGAATTTTCGTCTAACATTTTCAAGATGAATCCCCCAAGAACATCCCCTCCCCTGGCGGGAGGGGATGTAGGGGAGGGGGAACAAATTCCTTTTGTCCACCCCCACCTTCATCCTCCCCCATCGAAGGGGGAGGAGATTAAATGGGGGGGGGGAAATTTCAAATATCTTTGGTTAGAATTTGGCATAAGCTTTTTTATATGGGTGAATGGGATGTTGATGTTTGATTCAACCATTGGAATCGATTTTAAAAAGAACCACCTCATCCTCACCCTCCTGAAGAAGTCCTTTGGGAAGATCAAGCTGGTGGACTATGGAATTCATCCCATTTTGCCGGAGGACCAGAAAGAGGAACGAGAGGCTCAGGCAATGAACCTGATCAATCAGTTCATCTCCACACATCCGGTCAGTAAAGAGAAGGTATCCATTTCAATACCGAGGGAAAAGGTGATTGCCCGTTTCATCCAACTTCCCATTGCTACCAAAGAGAATCTGAGAAGGGTGTTGGAATACGAGGCACCCAAATATACTCCCTTTGAAAATAAAGAGATTTACTTCGACTATCATCTCCTCAAAGAGGAGAAGGAGTGGCTTCATCTCTTTGCAGTTTTTATAAAGAAGGCAGAAGTGGACGATTACTTATCATTGTTGAAAAAGGTTGGGATCCAACCTATTTCGATCCAGATTCCCTCCACTGCAGCCCTCAATCTCTTCTTTTATCACAAAACCATGGAGAAGAATGAAATTGCGGTCTTGCTCGATGTGACAGAACCGTTCTTTGAGATGAATCTCATTCAGGGAGGGGATTGGAGAGAGAGTTTTCATCTCCCCTTACCAGCGGAAGAGAGAGAGTCAAAGATCATCAATACCTTTAAACGATCGGGTTTAAAAAGTGATGACTTTTCAAAGTCAACCTTCTTCGTTTACGGATTAGACGCTGCTGAAAAGATGCTCCCTTCCCTCAGGGAAAGCGATCAGATCAAAGGGATTTCCCTTCCTCCACTGCATCGCATCGAAGCAGAGACAGGAGCGTCGAGACCGGACAAGATATTTTCCTCCATTGGCGTCCCCCTAAAAGGGTTGATCAAGACACGGTTGGATCTCAATCTCCTTCCATTTGAGATGAGAAAAAGGGCAAGAGAGATCGGAAAACCTCTCTCCATGATCTTGATTTCTCTCGCATTGATTCTGAGCCTGACATGGGGAATGGGGATTTTCATTCGATACAGGAATGAACTGAAGGCGATTACTGCTGAGATTAAAAAGAAGAAGCCCGAAGTCGAAGTTGTTGAAAAGTTGCAAAGACAGAAAGAAGAATTGAGAAGGGAGATTTCCGAACTTGAAAAGATTAAATCAGGGGAAACCAGTAAAATAGAGATTCTGAGGGAGTTGACTCAATTTTTACCCAACACGGTCTGGATCTGGAACCTTAAGTATACAAATAGAGAGATGGAGCTAAGTGGATTTGCTGATTCTGCTTCCGATTTGATCCCCCTTTTAGACAAATCCCCTCTCTTCGAGAAGGTCGAATTTTTGGCCCCTGTGACCAAGGAGAGGGAGAGAAAAATGGGTGTGGATAAGGACAAGGAGAGGTTCAAAATCAAAATGAAGTTAGAAGGCAGGAGGGTAGGATCTTGAGAAAATTCTCTTTTTTTGCAACATCGAAGTTTTCTCAGAAGAAAGTTTTTTGGGGGTTTATTGGAGTCACGATGTTTATCCTGATCTATGCCTTTGGGATCCTGCCTCTCGTCGAGGCTAAAAAGAAGGCAGAGGAGGAGATTCTTTTAAAGAGGAGAGTTCTATTGAAATATGGAGAATATCTTTCGAATCGGAAGACAGTTGAACAGGAACTCGATCGAACTCTCAAACAGCATGAGGAGGTTCAAAAAAGGCTGCTTCCAGGAGAGACACCCCAACTCGGAGCAGCCAATCTGCAGGAGATCGTGAAGCGGCTTTCCGAGAAGAACGGGATTGCCATCCGGAGTTTCAGAATGTTGGAGCCAAAAGAGATCAATTCTTACAGAAAGGTCTCGATCCAGATTGATTTCAACCCAACCAACAGCATGCTCAGCCTTGCCCAATTTATTCATGATATCGAAAACCACGAAAAGGAACTGATGATTTCTGAAATGGACCTACTTATCTTGAATATCAGGATGCCCAATCAAATCCAGGGAAATCTGGTCGTCTCGGGATTGATGAAAGGGATCAAAACCAAAGAGAAAGGAAGGTAGAAGTAATGTCATTGCGATATGGAGTCCTCTGCCTCCTGCTTTCCTTTATCGTTTTACTTCTCTTTTTAAAAAATTATGAGACATGGACGCTTCCTATCGAGGTCGTCCCTGAGAAGGAAGGAACAAAGAAATCCGTGGCAAAGATCGAGAGTTCTCCATCGCCCGCAGGTCAGAAAGAACCAACAGCCATCGAGTCTTATATTCTTATTGCGGAAAAAAATATCTTCAACCCCGAAAGGAACGACTTTCCTATCATCACACCTCCTATGGCCGAACTTACTAAAAAGCCCCTTGTGCGACCTAAAATTATTTTATATGGGGTGACCTTTGCCGGGGAATATCAATCTGCCTCCATCGCTAATCCAGGAAGACCCATCCAAAAAGGGGAAAGAGAGATAATGACCCTAAAGGTAGGTGACCGAATTGGAGAGTACCAATTAGCCAAAATACTACCCGATCGGATAATGATGGAAGCGCCAGAGGATACGTTTGAGGTCTTGCTATACGATCCGAATATACCAAAGAAAAGAATCCCTATTAAGACGGAAAGTAAACCGACGACAATCACTAGCACTTTACCCCCTTCAGCACCAACGCCCGCTGAAGTCCCTAAACCCACTCTTCCAAGAGAAATAGTTGGGATACCAGCAGAGCCCCCCAGGGAGAGGACGATTGAAACTCAGGTGCCGAGACCTGCGCCCCCTACCCTTTTGCCTTTACCTACTCCTTCGCCCATACCTCCCCCCCGGCCCAGAAGTAGGATGACGCCAATTGCACCACCTCCATCACCTCCGGTGGGAGAATGAAAAGAGAAGAAGTAGTTGGAGAAAGGAGTTCATTGAGTATGAAAAAAGAGAGATGGTTATGGGTTGGATTTTTAATTCCATGGATAATGGTTGGAATCGTCAGTTGTTCTGGAATGAAGATACATTTAAAGGAAAAACCGGGGTTAAACACCTCTCAAAAGGAGATCAGTGAGTCGAAAATAAAGGCCACAGGGCAACCTTCTCAATTGGAGAAGGTCATCTCTCCTTCTTCCGTATCAGAACCATCTTCAACTCCAACCCCTGTCTCAGTTCCAATACCGCCCACTACACCAATCCCATCCCAACCTCTTACCTCAGTCTCTTCTCAGGTGCAAATTCCGACAACCTCCCCCGCTCCCCCAACCCCTCCATCAGTGAAACCTCCAGAGGTTCTAAAAGGACAAGGTGTTGTCTTCAATTTTGATAATGCTGACATCTACGAGGTGATCCGTGTGATGGCGGAAATCATGAAAATTAATTATATCATCGACCCCAGGGTAAAAGGGGTCGTCAACATTCATACTGCAGGCCAAATCTCTGCAGAGGAGGTCTTTCCCATCTTCCAATCGATTCTAAAATTGAATGGGGCGACCGCTGTTAAGAAAGAGAACCTTTATGAAATCGTTCCCTTAATGGATGCAAAGAAGCTATTCATTCCCCCTTCGACAATTGGAGAGCCAGGAAAATTGCTTCCCGAAGAGAGATATACAATTCAAATCGTTTCGTTAAAATATATTCCGGTGACAGAAGTCTCCAAGATAGTTAAACCCTTCCTCTCGGATGGGGCCGATATCATCGAGCACCCACCCCATAATATCCTCATCATTGGCGACATCGCCTCCAATGTTAAAAAATCTCTTGATATCATCAGCCTTTTCGATATCGATATCTTCACTGATTTAAGGGTGAGGATTTACCCCATTCTCAATGCCGATGTCACAGAAATAGCAAAAGAAATGGAACGAATCTTTTCTTCCTTTGAGGTTTCTTTAAAATCAGCGAGAGGAGTGGGTATCACATTCACACCCATTACTCGGATTAACTCACTCCTTGTTGTGAGTTCTATTCCCAACATCTTCGAAAAAGTAGAAGGGTGGCTCAAGCAACTTGACAAAATACCAGCAGAGGGGACGAAATTAAGCGTCTTTGTTTATTATGTCCAGAATGCTAAGGCCAAGGATCTGGCTGAAGTCCTGAAGCAGATATTTGTGGCACCTAAAGAAAAGAAACCCGAGTTCAAAGAAAAGGTGGTGGCCCCTGAACCCACCCCCAGAGGTGTGAGACCTCCTCCACCTGCACCACCACCCACAACTCCCCCCAAAGAAGAGGCAGGAGCCGTTCCAGAGGGAGAGATCAACATCGTCGTTGATGAAGCGAACAATGCATTGGTCATCCGGGCTTTTCATAGGGATTATAACAGCATCCTCGAAACGATTAAGAAGCTTGACCTCTATCCCAAACAGGTATTGATCGAGGTCATGTTAGCAGAAATCACCCTTGATGATTCGACCCAGTTCGGAATAGAGTGGTCAAGATTTCTTACACATGGGGTAACTGAAGAAAAAGCTCAAGAGATCGTTGTGGGTGCGAGACCCCCTGCCGATCCATTTAGTCAAGCACTCACTGCCTATGGTATTCGGTACTCCATTGTGGAACTCGGAGGGAGGATTTCTGCTGCAATCAAAGCTGCGGCGACGCGTGGCCGGCTGAATGTGATTTCCTCCCCAAATATCCTTGCCTCGAACAATAAGGAGGCAAAGATTCAAATCGGAACATCCCAACCCATCCTCACCTCCACCTATTCGGGTACGACAGCGGTTACCGGAACTGCAGGCGTGATCGAGGGAACGATCGAGTATAAAGATGTCGGCATTATCCTTACCGTTACCCCCCGAATCAGTGACGGAGGACTGGTGACCCTGGAGATTGCCATTGAGGACAGCAAAGTGGATTCCACCGCACTGGGAACCCTTTCCAACATTCCTGTTTTCAAGAAAAAGACAGCGAAGACCGTTCTCTCGGTATTAGAGAGCCAGATGATCGTCATTGGAGGATTAATCGAGGATTCGAAAAATGTAAGAAAGACAGGCATTCCTCTTTTGAGCCGGATCCCTATCCTCGGAGGCCTTTTTGGGACCCAGGAATATACAACTGGAAAGACAGAATTAATCCTTTTAATGACCCCGCATATTATCACCGATCACACCCAATCGAATGCCGTCACCCGGGAGTTCAGGGAGAAAGTAGAAGGGATCAAGAAAGAATTGGAAAAAAAGGAGAAGAAGGAGAAGAAATAGGGAATGAAATAGTGGATGGGGAGAAGGTGTCAGAAGAAACAGAAACCAACCTGGCGGCGGAATGTCACCCTGAAAAAACTCAGTTTTTTGATGGAAAGTTATTTTTTCTTGACAGGTGCCTTTTTATGGGTGACCCCCAAGCTGTTTTCCAAGCCTGCCCTGAGTAATTAAAAGGGCGAGATATAAAATGCCTCGCCCTTTATCAACTCCCTTTGGTAGGGAGAAAGTTAAATCATGGAATCAAGCTGTCAATACAGCCCTTAGTGAAATCTGTCTCATCATGCTTACCTACACCTTTAAGAGTTCCTAAATGCCCATCCGCATATCCTCCGATGCTGCACCTAAGCCCTTTGTCCCCATTATTGAAATTGGTTGTGTTGGGCAAGTCAAAAATAGTGGTTCCTGTATCATTTCCTAAGTTGACGCCGGAATTCTGGGTCACCAATATCCCATTCTCCCCATTACCATCAATAGTGTTGCCAGAGATATCGGCTTGAGAAACCTTTGCAACCGAAACACCATTATTCGTGTTATTCCTAATTGTGTTCCCCACAATGCGAGTGTTAGAAGTGCGGGTCACAAGAATTCCATTTTCATCATTATTCTCAATGATGTTTGGCGAAGCATTCGTATCATTACCACTTAAAAATCCTATACGGGCAGACGAATCTTCGGAGACGTGGATCCCATTACTTGGGTTGTCCCTTATCTTGTTGTTGATAATTCTCGCAAAGCTATTCATATTTACGACGATACCGTTAGTGCCAGTATTTTGGATAGTATTATCGTCTATTGTTGCAGTGCCGCCCCTGCCAACAAATATCCCATTATCACCTCCTTTAATGATAAACCCTTTTACAGTAATTCCTTGCCCCATTATACTGATGGTAGACGCGGCCGCATTTAAACCCTTGATTGTTGCTTTTGTTTCGTTTCCAAGAGGGTCTATAGTAGTAAGACCAACTATAGTAACCCTTTCTTTCGTCTCCCAAATATTTATATTCTCATTACAGGTACCGGTCACCGAAATGATATCCCCTGATTTAGCCCCATTGATAGCAGTCTGAAGGGAGCCAGTGTTACAATTAACATTAATCATAGCTGCCTCTGCTGGCAGCAATATCGCCCTCAAACTACCCGCGTCTACGGTACAGAAACCTGCCGATGGCGGTAACGTCGCCGCCGTTAAATGGAACGTATATGTGGCGTAGGAGGTGACGTGCGCTACATGCATAAAAGCGACGGGTACACCCAGGAATGCTGCACCGGTGGGGGTAGCACCAATACTTAAGGCGTTAACTGTGCCGCTGCCCGTTGGGACGGGCGGCTCCGAATTCGTTGCCTGGGTTATGTCAAGTTGCACGACAGCTGCTGCTGAGGCGTCGTGTGCATCAGTCATTTGCATTCCCAGTATAGCTGCCCCTGCGAATAACAGAAGTTTCCCACTAATGCGGGGGGTTACAGTGAGGCTCACAATGTCTTGGGAATCGTGAGACAGTATGAAGTGCCCGCCGCGGGCCTCTATTACCCCGAACTCCCCTAAGGATTGAGCGGATGCAACGATAGATGTACCGAATAAGATTACCGTTAGAATAACAACGATCCGGACGCCAACCGCCATTTTGTTCTTCAAGCCTTTCATGTTCATGCCTCCTTTCTTTATCTTTATATAATTGGCTTAGTTTTTCCTTCGGGTTAGAGCAAATTATAGAAAATATCTAATGCTATTCTTCATTCGTCATCTCATAGGACATCACATCCTTTCACTCAAAATAAAAAAGACCGAACTACTAAAGGTTTGTCCTTCGGCAGCTCGGCCGTCTTTCCCCTAAAAGACCCGCCGCTTTCCGTCCCCCCCTCACGAAAGGTTTGGCTTTATCGGGATTAAGATTGTTTCCTTATAGATTATGTAATAAGAAAACAATCATAATAATTGTTTCTTGTCAATTTAAAAGTGGCTTTGTGAAAATTATCTTTAACAATTGACAATTATTGCTAAATGACGTGAATCGCTGTTTATTGACATTTTATATCATTTTATTGTAACCTTAAATGTAACCAAATCTTTAAAAAAATTTGGGCATTAAAAATTATTTTTTTTAAGTTCAATAACTTATTTTTAATTCATGAAATTTAATTAAATTGGCAAAGAAATTGCTTATATAACTTTGTGAAAAATCACTATTACAGATAATGGAAAATTGATGGCCTTTGATCAAGAGCCGACCGAAATCGAGAAGCGGACTCTTCAAGATCGTAGAAAAGAACAAACCCCTGCCCTGAGCTGGTATACTTCTTTTGGTCGGAGGCGAGAGTTTCAAAGAAAATCGGACCAAGAGAAGGGTGGATATGTCGACCGCTACAGCTCAAAATTATTTTTTTTCCTCATTTTGATTATAGGTCTGAATATCCTTGATGTGGTGTTCACAATGATAATTTTAGATCATAAGGGGTGGGAGTTTAATCCCATTGTCGAGTCTGTCATGAATATTCATGGAGATGGATTTTGGATCTGGAAATTTGCAATTGTCTCTTTCTCTCTGACTCTCTTATGCCTTCACAGCAAATTTAGACACGTCAAACATGTTATCATTGCCCTTAGTTTAATATACCTTTTAACTATTATTTACCAGATATTCGTTCTATCCCGTCTATAACCTCTAAGATTAAAATTTCTTCCAAAAATATTTTTATTTCAATGAGATGTTGCACCCTAATCCACAATAAATGTTGATTTGTTGTGGAATTGTGTTCTCTGAGTCTTGAAGGAGGCTATCTCCACCTTTTTGCCTAAAAAGTAGGCATTGCTAATTCCAGGAATTTTAAGGTATTTTTACCTCCCTAAGGGTTATGGGATGGAGTTGAAGGGACGAAGTGGAGCCTCACGGGCTAAAGCCCATGGCTCCTCCACATGCTTCGAAGGGCGGAACCCTCCGAAGCATACCCCACTACGCTCCTCATGAGCTTCGAGGGGTACCTCCCTCGCATTCATCCACGGTCTTAAAGCCCGTGGCTTTCTGCGAAGGAGGGTAATTTTAACCGATGTTATAAAGAGAGCCCTGAAAAACTACCATACGCTCTCTTGGTTATAGAGATTTCTGGACTTTTTCAGAAATCTCATAATGGCCCAATTCATATCGAGAGATTCTCTGTTCCCCTAATCGCATCGGTATCACGATAGCCATCAAGCAAAGGATAAGAACAACAGAAAATGAACCCACAAGCCATAGCCATTGGAAGCCTGTGAGACTGACTCCACGAATAACTGTCATAAAAATGTTATAGACAGGGCCGGCCTCAAGGACGATTACGGAAGCAATAAAACCAATGCATAAGGTCATATAGATCAGACCGCCAAAGCTGGTCACAGACTGCGCCGGGTTCTCAGACTGAAAATCCGGGTAGATTGCACCGAGACCAATTCCCATGGAAATAATGCCGGGAACCATGAGAAAAATTGTGACGATAGAAATGGCCATCATGAAAGGTGTCACATGAAGAAGGATATTTGTCACTACAATCAATAACTCGGACAGAAGAAGAAAGGGAAGAAAGTAGACAAAAAACTTGATCCATAGAAAAGTCCGAATCGATACCGGTGATGATTTTACGATCCAGAAGGCATCTCCCTCAATACTCACAGCAGGAAAGACAAAACGAGCCGACACAGCGCTCAGGACAAAAGCCGCCAGTCCCATATTTAAGAAAGAGACAAGATTCTGGAGATATCCTACCTTGATCGCCCCTTTTTCCATAGGCAGAACAGAAAAATTGTAGAGGTAGATCACTATCAGGGCCACCACAAGAAAGACTTGTGACCATTGGGTCTGGTCGCGAAGAAAAGTCTTTACCTCTTTGACGGCAAAAGCCCTGGCAGGCCTTGAAAGAAATTTCAAGAAGAATCCATACTTTTTTTTCTTGAAACCAAAGGATGAAAAAAACCTTACGGGCACGGTCTGCACTTTGGATAAACCTTTAAAATAGAACGCACCTGAAATCCAAGTCGCTATAAAGATCATGGTAATGGCACAACTCCAGGAAAGGGCTGAATTGAATAAAACACTTCCCATTGTGCCCGAAAGAGCAGCCCGCAAACTATCAAAAAACCATGTCGTGGGAAGAAAAGGCGAATGGGTTGTCTCCAAGTTCTTGAGGTAAATCATGACTGTCATAAAAGACTCTGGATGGGCGAACCTCTCCGGTCTCATCAAACGAAAAGAGATGAGGAGAAGGAGAAACATGAAAAGCCCCAAGAAGATGAAGACAGTTCTAATACGACCCGCCGGTAGCAAAACCGCAGCCACCATGACAATGAGAGCACTGAGGCTCGATGCAATCAAGCAAAAAGGCAAAAGATTGGTACCCAGCATCGCATAATAAAAGGCCCCTGCCTTGTAAACGATGCCATAGGGCAGAAAAAAAGGAAGGCTGTAGATCAGAACCATCCATGAACTGTCGATCGTGCTTTCAATCCATCGGCTGAGAAAAATCTTTTCCCTCGAGACAGGCATGGAGTGAACGAGAGATAAGTCTCTGCTCAGATATAATTTAGAAAGGGATGTCAGGATACCACTGAAAATAAGGAGCGAGAAAAAGGTGATTAATGCCATAGAAAGGAGCTTGTAGGCAATAATATCACCAAACCCCTCCAGACCCTGAAAATAGGTCAGGACCCGGTAAAAGATAGAAAAAATGCCTCCCCAAAAAGCAAGACCAATCGTACCAAAAAGAAAGAATCTCAGTCTTCGGCCTTTCAGTTTTCCTGAAATACCGCGGTTTTTAAACGACAAGAAACGTGGTTTTAAAAGTGTCAGGATTTCTCTCATAGGACGGGTTCCCCGTCACACTTGTAAAGAAAAATTACTAAGAACCTGACAGGTGTGCCGAGAAAGCTTTATAGCGGCACCTTTTCCGGTATCTGGCACCTAAGTTCAAAACGCATTACTGATTTCCCGTTATGATGATAAGCCTTGGCCATAAGAAATCTATTACGACCGCTTGATAAAGCTTTGGAGGCATACCTGTCTGGTGATTCCATGCAGCGCTCAGGTTATCCCTCTGTGAGAATCAAAAATACCTCTTCGAGGTCTCCCTCCTGAACCTGAGCTCTCAGCCTCAGTTCTTCGATCGTTCCTGTAGCGATTAAGAACCCCTTGTGTATGATGCCAATGCGGCCGCAGATATCCTCTGCCACTGCCAAGGTATGGGTCGACATGAATATGGTCGTCCCCTTCTTTGCAAGACTCCGAAAAAGGTCTTTGACCATCCGGATTCCTGCGGGATCAAGTCCTACCATGGGTTCATCGACAACGATCACCTTTGGATCATGAAGAATGGCTGCGGATATGATCAATCGCTGTTTCATACCGTGGGAATAAGATTCGATCAATTCATCGGCCCAATGATAAAGGGAAAACTGTCTTAAAATCTTTTCCGATCTTTCATAAAACAGACCGTCTTCGATTCCATACAGGTCTGCCGTAAACCTCAAGAATTCCATTCCTGTAAGTTTTTCATATAAAAAGGGCCTGTCCGGTATGAAACCGATTCTTTTCTTGGCATTTTCCGGATCATCCGCCATATCAATCCCATCGATCATCACAGACCCTTCTGTAGGCGCAATGACTCCGCCCATCATCCGGAGTGTGGTGGTCTTACCAGCACCATTGGGACCGATGAATCCGAATATCTCCCCCTCTGATACAGAAAGATTAAGTCGATTGACGGCCACAATATCACCAAATCGCTTTGTCAGATTCTTTAATTCAATCATTTTATCGCCGCCTACAGAGTAATTCCAAATGACAAAGCCCAAATATTGTAACTCAAGGCTTTAGCCTTGAGTTTAACCTTGATCCCACTCAACCCTAAAGGGTTGAGTTACACTTTATAACTTTGACATTGATTTGAAATTTGGATTTTGAAATTTGACATTTTTTGTTATTAGGAGGGTGACAGGATTTCCAAACTCACCCTGCCGATCATGCGAATCAGATCGATCTGCCTTTCAGTACCGCGCACAAGACGGATATGCGCCACATCGGCAGGGAATTGTCCCATGACAGAATCGGCAGTGATCCATGCGCCAAGATAAAGAACGTTCCATGCATGATAGTAGAATCGTCCCTTTTGATAGACAAGCCCTGTCTCGACTTGTGCCGGGATACCTGAAGCCCTTGCCAGCGCTGCTAAAAGGACAGCGTGTTCATTGCAATCACCAACCCGATTTTGAAGCGTTTCAAGGGCATTGGGAACAGAGAGGACAGGCCTTTTTTGAATGTTTTCGTTGACCCATGTCACTAACTTCTTAGCTTTTACGAAAGCTGGATCACCTGGTGAAACAATCTCCCTCGCTTTGGCCTGAATCTCTGGGTGGTCAGACTGGATAAAGGGGGTCGACTCCAAGTATGTCTTTCCATCTACAAACACCTTTTCTCTCTTTATGGAAAATGGAGGATCTGAAACCGGTTCTTTCCGAATTGTCAATATATTGTCTTTAAGTGACTGCCGACCACCATTTACGAAAATCTCCCCCCGTGGTCGGGTCTTATCGACATCCTCTATTCCATCTATTTTGATCTTTAATTCTTTAAGTTGACCGACATCATGAAGGATCTTATTCGCAGGGATAGAGACAATCTCTGCAAGGTCTGGACCCTGCGAAAGTGTCATCTTATTCAAGGCCTCGTCTTTCGTGACCTGTTCCAGTCTGATCCCCAAAGATCCCTCTTCTTTTAAAACAGTCCCATCTTCTCCAATCCAGGCAAACTGAGGAACGCCCATGAAATGAACAGATACTTTTTTCGCCTTCTCCTGACGTCCCATAATCGGGATCGTCTCTTCAGTTAACACGACGACCTTGACAGGCCGCCGGGCCATAGTGGTCGGGTCAAAAACATGGAAGGTTCTGCTATCTCCCGGCTTTAAATCTTCATGAATCAACGCTTCAAGTATGCCCACGAAAAGATATGGCTCTTTTTCAAGTGGGAGGTCGATCTTCTGCTCAGAACCCGGTTTTCCGGTAAAAAGTGTAAGGATTTTGCCTTTAAGAACCCCTCGGGTCTTGAAACGGAAAAGGCTCGATTGCAGTTCAAAATCGAAGGAGGAGAGGGTCAGATCATGATGGAAATTCCCTTCTGTCTTGAACCTGATGTCCTGTAACATCCCCATGATGTTAATCTGCATGAAGACCGATTCAAAGATTCTATACCCTTTAACTGTTTTATAAAATTGCCGGTGGGCATAGCCAATCTTTTCTCCCTGTTGAAAAATATTCATCCAGGTTTCTCGATCCGTTTTGGTCTGTGCATTGAAAATAGGACCACCTTTATGCTCAGCTTCAACTTTCTCCAAAATGCCAAGGCGCAGAATAAGAAGAAAAGCGAAGGTCAGGATAAATAAACTTCCGATGATCCAATTTAGCTTTAACCGGTAGATCGTCATATTGACACCAGGATCCCTTTAACCTTATGTAAACTCACAAAGATTATACGTTCGATTCATAAGAATGGCAAATCCTACTTTTCCTTCCCTCTCCCCTTCACCCCATTTATTCCAATTAAACTTTGATAAGCATTGAATGGACATTTTTGTTCAATTTATGACAAACGATTTTAATAAAAAGATAGGCATTAAAAATAAAATTATATAAATTTTCAATGACTTATCTTTATTTCTCCAGATTTAATTAAATTGGTAATAAAGTTGCTTCCAAATCTATTATGAGAATTATAAGGTGTTCTCCATTGACCGAAATCGAGAAGCGGATTCTTCCAGACCGTAGAAAAAAACCAACCCCTAGGCTGAGCTGGTACACCTTTTTTGGTCGGAGGCGAGGGTTTCGAAGAAAATCAGATCGAGAGAAAGGTGGGTATACCGACCGCTACAGTTTAAAATTATTTTTCTTCTTCATTTCGATTTTGTGTCTAAATATCCTTGATGTATTCCTCACGAATACGATTGTATATCAAAAGGGATTGAGGTTAAATCCCATTATCCTCTCCGTCATGGGGATTAGTGAAGAGCGATTTTGGATCTGGAAATTTGCAATCGTCTCTGTTGCTTTGATTATCTTATGCCTCCACATTTACTTCAAAGTGGGGAAAAAGATTATCGCAGTCCTCAGTTCAATCTGCTTTTTAGTTATTCTTTACCAGATATTCCTTCTCGTTTATCTATTACCTTAAGGAAGTTCGGATATAAACTTCTTAACCTGATAATCCCATTCCTGAGTCAAAAGATCAATGCGGGTTATCGAGTGGAGCCTTTAGGAATATTTTTCTAAAATCTGTTGGGCTACCATCAATCCGC
>Ga0315285_10003386_pt1 | contig 16624 bp, 18 predicted proteins | sample YL17G09_36_MG_FD_203698 | JGI IMG/M metagenome (GOLD analysis project Ga0315285, IMG submission 203698) | Sediment microbial communities from Yellowstone Lake, YNP, Wyoming, USA - YL17G09_36 | ecosystem: Environmental > Aquatic > Freshwater > Lake > Sediment | place: USA: Wyoming | collected... | reverse complement strand
GCAAAGCATACAAAAATGGTCGGGGGCGAGCTTGCTTTCCAGTCACGGAAATCTCCTGATTCGCTGGTAGTGCGCAAGCGGGCGGTCGCCCGCCTCGCCTCCATGGTCCACCAGATCGATGGCGACCTGATCTTCTTAAACGAGGTGCGCAACGTCCTGCGGACTCTCCCGCACATCGGTGACTCGTTCACGGTCGTGATTGCGGGGTACCCGAATGTCGGCAAGTCATCGTTCATCCGCAGGGTCTCCACCGCGACCCCTGAGATTGCATCGTACCCGTTCACCACGAAGGGGATCATTGTCGGCCACCGTGATGTGGGGCGCGAACGGGTCCAGTTTGTCGATACCCCGGGAATCCTCGACCGCCCGGCTGACGAACGCAACGCCATCGAACGGCAGGCGCTGTCTGCCGTGATGAACGTTGCCAATGTCGTGCTCTTCATTATCGATCCCTCCGAGCACTGTGGTTATCCCATCGAAGTACAGCGCCGCCTGCTCGATGAAGTTGCAGGGCTTGTTTCTGTGCCGATCGTTGCGGTCGCAAACAAATCAGATATCGTACGATCAGATCGGGATCTCACAATGTCCACGGAAACCGGTGAAGGTGTCAGTGAAATTTTGGCGCGCCTGCTCTCCTACCGTCCGATTCCTACAAAAAGGTCAAGAGCCTCATGAGCCCCAACCCGACAGCAAACCCAATAATCGCGCCCCCATTTAATGGAGGAAGACCGGCCTGAGGCCTTCCTGAATTTACAAAATAGAGGAGCACGCCGAGCCCGGCAAGAGAGCCCACGATTGCACCAAGGGCAGGCAGGTTGATAAAACCCAGAATCCGGTACCCTTCGATAAAGACGTTGGCGGAGACAACGAGAATGGAGGGCATGATTAAATCCCCCATCCCCATAATGAATGCTGAACGCTCCCCACCTTCACTCAGCTTTCCGATACCTTCCCTGATAAAAGAATAGTCACGTTTTTTGGGAACCACAAAGAGGATCGGTGTCTTGAGATCGATGACCCCTTCGGCAAGCGTGATCATGTGCTTTGTCTTGTACACCGAGATTGCATCATACACTGCGAGAATAATCAGAAGGATGACAACCAGCCAGTAGTCAAGTGAGCGCCCAAAGATGGATGCGACGCCGGAAGCAATTAAGATACCAAGCGCATCAATGACGTACCATTCCGGGTACAAGTAGAGGACCACCGTTGCAAGGATCGACAATATTAGGGTAAGAAGGACCGTAATATCCGTGCCACCCATTGCGGCATACACAATCGCGGAGAAGATATAGACGAAAGTGAAAAAGATGGAGACGCCGATAACAATAGAGATGACCCGTTTAAACCCGAATTTGATGAGCAGGAGGAGAAAGCCGGTAAAGGCTAATAGGATGACAATAAAGAGGAATATGTTTTCCACATTTTGGGGATTCTCAAAAGCACTGATGCCGGCTTCCTGCATCAGTGGCGAGAGGGCGAGTGCACCGATCTCGACGGTAATGAGCAGCAGGGGCATAACAAGGAACGGAATGATGCGGTTGAACTCCATGAAGTGTCTCCAGCTATATAGTTAGCTTAATTACTACATCTCCATCATCTAAAAGCATGGAGATTCGTGAATACTTCATCGATCTTATTCTCACGGCGGTCATGATCATCTCCACCCTCGTGCTCATCCTTCGCTTCTGGCAGGACCTCACCATCGCGGTTGCCGCTATTTTAATGATGCTCTCTCTTGGCGGGCTCTTCCTCTCGCTGCAGGTGAAAGTGCGGCATCTCGAGCGCAGCGTGATCTCGCGGGAGCGCATGCTGCGCACCAACCTTGAGGAGATCTCAAAAAGGATGGCGCAGAAACACGATATGGCGATTTCCCATCTCGATGAACTGATCGGCGAATATTCGAAAAGGGTATACCGGTAACGTTCACATCTGTGGCTGAGGCGTTCCCATGGGTGTCGCACTGCGAGATATCATTCTTGAATACAAGTCACCCGTCAGCTGGGACGCGCTGCCGGGAGTCGCGGCAATCGATGCGAGCAATGCGCTCTACCAGTTTTTAACGATTATCCGCCAGCCTGACGGAACGCCGCTGATGGACCGGCACGGGCGGGTGACGTCCCACCTCTCGGGGATCCTCTTCCGGATGGTAAATTTCATGGAGAAAGGGATTAAGCCGGTCTTCGTGTTCGATGGGCAGCCGGTCGGGCTCAAACAGGCGACCATCGACCAGCGCCGCAAACTCCGCAGTGAGGCGGGCGACCGCTGGAAAGAGGCAATCGCCCGTGGCGATGAGGAGGAGGCATACAGGCAGGCGCGGGCATCGACCCGCGTTGATACGGAGGTAATCAGGACGTCGCAGGAGCTCCTCCGGCTCATGGGAATCCCCTATCTGCAGGCACCGGGTGAGGGTGAGGCACAGGCAGCGCACATGGCAGCAAAGGGGGATGTGCGGTACGTGGTATCACAGGACTACGACACGCTCCTTTTTGGTGCACCGACCCTTGTCAGGAACCTTACCGTGAGCGGCAAGCGCAAGATCCGCGGGAGGACAGTTACGGTGACACCGGAGCGGATCGTGCTCGCCGACCTTCTGGGCGGGATACACCTCACCCGGGAACAACTGGTCGAGATCGGCATTCTGGTCGGGACAGACTTCAATGACGGGGTGACAGGGGTTGGCGCAAAGACCGCACTCAAGATCGTACAGAAGGGCGATTTTGTGCAAAAAATCAGGGAAAAGTTGCCTGATTTTGACCCGGATCCTGTCCGGGACATCTTCCTCCACCCTGCGGTGACTGATTCCTATGAACTTGCGTGGGGGCGACCGGATGTGGAGGGTATTGTGCAGCTTCTCTGCGGCACCTATGACTTTTCGGAGGAACGGGTGAGAAAGGCGCTCGAAGGGTTTACCGTAAAGGCAGGGCAGCGGTCGCTTGACGCATGGTTTTAATGTAATTCTGACATAAAACACTGCCCCTCCTGACAGCAGGAATAAAAGAAAGTGTATAAACATACAAAAGATGCATTGTTAGGTGTGATTTTTCCCACCATTCCATTACCCTTGTTGCTAGTATCCATCAACCAGTATTCGAGTTACTATCCCCCCAAATAATCCGGTGATCCCATGAAGCTCCAGTCCTGTAAAAAGATCTACAAACACGACACACAGCGGGCGTCCCCGCTCAACGAGACCCTGGCGCGGATCGAACCAAAAGTCCCGGCAGCGGGCATCACGCGGGTAGCAGATATCACAAACCTCGACCGGGTCGGCATCCCTGTTTTTTCCTGCATCAGGCCGACTGCGGAAGACGGGGCAATCACCGTTTATAACGGTAAGGGAGCAACAGTCGAGGAATCAAGGATCTCGGCGATCATGGAGGGGATTGAGCGGTATTGCGGGGAAGTGCATGACCGCAGGCTGGAACTGGGATACTTCCATGAGCTGTTCGGCAGGGGGCGGATTGTCGATCCCAGGGACCTGATCCTCCCCCCAGAAACAAATCACGATCAGATCCTCCCATGGGCCGAAGGATTTGACATTGCCAACGATGAACCCGTTCTTGTTCCGGCTCAGGCGGTCTTTCACCCGATGCCGCCCAGATACCGCCCGCTCTTCCGCACGGGCACCAACGGTCTCGCTTCAGGCAATACTATGGAGGAGGCGATCTTCCATGCCCTTGCCGAGGTGATCGAGCGGGATGCATGGTCGCTTGTGGAAGCGTCCCGGAATACCGGTCCGGAGGTGGTGAACATCCGTGATTCCCTTATCAATGAGATGCAAAAGAAGTTTGCCGATGCACAGGTCGAGGTGATAATCCGTGATATCACGTCAGACATCGGCATCCCGACCATGGCGGCAGTTGCCGATGATGTGCTCCTCAAGGATCCCATGCTGCTCACGATGGGCATGGGGACCCATACCAGCGCAAGGGTTGCGGTCATGCGGGCGCTTACCGAAGTAGCACAGAGCCGGCTCACCCAGATCCACGGTGCCCGGGAGGACACGACGGTCGCGCAGGTGCGCAAAAGGCTGGGGTACGACCGCACCAAACGGATGAATGCGTACTGGTTCAGGGACAACGGAGAGGTCGATTACCATACGATACCGTCATGCGACAGTGACGATTTTGTAACAGATATCCAGCGCATGATCGATGCACTGAAAAAACGGGGTCTTGACCGCGTCATTGTCATCGACCTGACACGGGACGAAATCGGCATTCCTGTTGTCAGGGTGGTCGTGCCCGGGCTTGAATCGTTCGCGATGGACAGCGACCGGCGGGGGGAGAGGGTCAGGTATGCACAGGATCACGGTCTTTCTCGGGCCAAGTCTTGACAAAAAGACCGCAGAGAAGATTCTGCCCGCGACGTACCTCCCGCCGGCAAAGCGCGGCGACCTTGCTGCCGCGGTGCGGGACGGTGCGGATATCATCTGCCTGATTGACGGTGTATTCCACCAGGACTCCGCAGTCGCCCACAGGGAGATCCTGTCTGCGCTGAAGCGCGGTGTGCGGGTGATTGGCGCATCGAGCATGGGCGCTCTGCGTGCTGCCGAGATGGATACACTGGGCATGGAGGGGATCGGTGAGATCTATCAGATGTATAAAAGCGGGGAGCTTGATTCCGATGATGAGGTTGCACTCGTTTTCGATCCAGATTCGGGAATATCCCTCTCCGAACCCCTCATCAACATCAGGTGCACACTGGAGAAGGCGGAACATGACGGTATAATCACACCAAAAGATCATGCCGCTCTTTTTTCCGCGGCCCGTTCACTCTTCTATCCGGCACGGACGTACCCGGCGATTGTCACAGCTGCGGGGGAGACCTGCGATGCCGGAACAAAGGACCGGTTCCTCGCATGGGCAGAGAAGAATTCCTGCGACCAGAAACGCAAGGACGCGATTGCAGCCCTCACCTACCTGCGTACGGATCGTGATCGTCAGGACCGGTAATAATTATTTTACGTTTCTCCAGACATAGGCAAACCGCTGGAACGCGGTGAAATGCCCGAAAACCCCGAATAAAACGAGAAGCCAGCCGAGCCATGTAAGCCCGAGGATGCTGATCGGGAACACGATGCCGATAATACCGACGACCATGATGAGCAGGAGGCGGTCTGCCCTGCCAAGCACCCCTCCGTAGTACCGCCCGACACCCACCGCCTGAGCCTGCGTGCCGAGATAGGATGCCATCAGCACGCCGGTAAGTGCAAAGACCCCGATCGGCCATGGCACAAGTCCCCCCGCGAATATGCCGGTGATGATGAAGATGTCTGCGTAGCGGTCGACAGCATGGTCGAGGAAATCGCCCCGCATGCTCTGGGTCTTCAACTCCCGCGCAATCGCACCGTCCATTGTGTCGCAGAACGCATTGAGGGCGACCGCGATGATCGCCCATACTTCCATCCGCAGATAGAACAGTACACCAGCAGCGGCAGAAGCAAAAAATGCCGTAATGGTATAGGCATTTGGAGTGAGCCCGAGGCGCATTGAGGCAGAGACCAGCGGATCGAGAAAAACCTTCACATGGGGGCGGAACTGGTCGAGCGTCACATTCCCACCCCGACGAATGCAGACCAGTCAATTGTACCGAACGCTGCCGGGATCTCATTTGTTACGAACCGTTCGATGTGGTCAGCACAATATGCAGGGTCATAGGCTGTGGTGTCCAGTTCAAGGATACGGGAGGGGTCGTGCAGTTCAACGGTCTCGATCAGGCACACGTCCAACACCTCCGCTTCAATGTTCTCCCGGATCTTTTTTTCCGAGTAGTTGCGTTTCATGAGCCTTCTTTTCAGCTCATCAGGGCGGCAGCGGAGCACGACAACACGGTCACAGGGCAGCAGGTGTGCAAAATGTCCCTCCACAAACCCGTCAACCGGTACAAACTCAAGCGCCCAGCTGTCGACATCGATCACCTGTGTATCACGTTCCTCGTCTTCACCAATGACGTACAGCCCGACTGTATCGACAAGGTGCACAACCGTGTGACCGCGGAAAAAAAGCTCACCTGCAACCACAGATTTTCCGGTACCGGGAGTACCGGTGAGACCGCACATCATACGCTGTTAATCTCCCTGATGAAGAGCTCGTTTTCCCAGTCCTGTCCAATACTCACCCGGATATAACGGTCGGGAAGCCCGTCAAAACTTCGGCACGAGCGGACGATCACCCCGCGCCGCGCAAGCTTCTCCACCATCCGGTCACCCGAGTGGGGTGAGACGTCCACCATCATGAAGTTCGCATCCGACGGCAGGACAGGGTACTTTACCTCATTGACAAACCGAGTCCTCCACCGTTTCACCTGAGTGATGTACCTCGTGGGGTGATCAGGGTCTTTCAGCGCCGCCGCCGCCGCAGCGGCTGACACGGTATTGACGGCAAACGGCGTGCCTGCCCGCAGGTAATAGGGGACGAGCCATGCCGGTGCAAACGCGTACCCGATACGCATCCCGGCGAGGGAGTAGGCCTTCGAAAACGTCCTGCCAATGATGAGGTTCTCATGTTTTTTCATGAGTGGCAGGTAGTCATAATCCGAGAACTCCACATACGCGTTGTCAAGGAATACGATACCTCCGACTCCATCAAGCACCTCCATGACATCAGCGCACGAGGTGGCGTTGCCGGTTGGGTTGTTTGGTGAGCAAATGACTGTAACCTTGGCGGTCTTTCCCGCACGGACAAGGCGTTTTGCATCGATGGAGAAATCCGTGGGATCCCGTGGCACTGTAGCAACGTTTGCCCCCTGCGCCATTGCTGCAAGCCCGTAAAAGGAGAAGGTTGGCGTGGCGATTGCCACGGTTTCACCGGGCTCAACGAGCGTACGAATGAGCGTCTCGATGATCCCGTCCATCCCGACCCCGGTGAGAAAGTGACCGCTGCCATAGCAGCTCGTGAGTGCCTGTGTCAGGACATCCACCCGCTCATCGGGATACCGGTTCGATCCGAGGAGTGCGCGCTCCGCTGCTGTCACCGCCAGTCCGGACGGGGGGTAAGGGTTCTCATTGCTTGCGAGCCGGGCGACGCGGGCAACACCGTACTCCTGCGCGATCGCCTCTGCCTTTTCTGCGAATACATACCCGCCCTGCTTATAGCACGACCGTACCAAGTGCTCCATCGATCACCCCGACCACGCGGTCGATCTCTGCATCCGAAATGACCAGCGGGGGGACCAGCCGCAGGTTGCCGTCTGCAGCACAGTTGACAAGGACTCCCTGCTCTGCGCACGTTTTCTGGACTTCCGGGCACTTCTCTCCGACGCTGATCCCGATCATCAGTCCGCGGACGCGGGGCTTATATTTCATGAGCCCCTGTCTGAACCGCTCGCCTTTGCGGCTCACATCAGGAAGAAGCTTCCCGATTACGCCGATGGTCGCAAGTGCAGCCGCACAGGCAAGTGGTCCACCGGCAAACGTGCTCCCATGTTCGCCTTTTTTGAACTCAAGCCCCTCGCGGGCGACAAGCGCTCCCATCGGAAAGCCACTCGCGATCCCTTTGGCAAGGGTGACAATATCGGGAACGGCTTTCGTGTGCTGGATCGCAAGCCACGTTCCGGTACGACCCATGCCGGTCTGCACTTCATCGACAATCATGAGCGCTCCCGTCCGATCACAAACCTCCCGAATCCCTTCCAGGAAACCATCCGGTGGGATGATGACGCCCGCTTCTCCCTGGATCGGCTCGACAAGGACGCCCGCGGTGTCGCCGTCCACCGCTTTTTTCAGCCCATCAAGGTCCCCGAAATCGACAAAACGGCACGGGATGCCCAGCGGTTCGAAGGGTTCGCGGATCGCAGGCTTGTGCGTCACGGCAAGGGATCCCACGGTCCTCCCGTGGAATCCGTGGGTGAACGCGACGAACTTCTTTTTACCGGTCCGGACGCGGGCAAGTTTCAGTGCGCCATCAATCGCCTCTGCGCCTGAGTTTGAGAGGAACACCTTGTGCATGCCGGTGATCCCGGCAATTGTTTTTGCCAGGTCCCCCTGGTGGGGCACGTAGTAGAGGTTCGAGCAGTGGATGAGCGTTTTTGCCTGCCCGCAGATCGCGTTCACCACTGCGGGGTGGCAGTGCCCGGTACTGCAGACTGCAATCCCGGCAACGCAATCAATGTATTCCTTGCCCTCCGCATCCCACACCTTTGCACCGTCTCCCTTGACGATCGCCATCTCCCGGGAGAAAGCGGGCATGTAGTAGCGTTCATCAAGTTCCCTGTACACCTGCGTCTTTTCCATGTCCATCACGGATTTTTTTGTTATGTAATGTGTTCCTTGTACCCTATTCATATTCGATGGTTGCCGGAGGTTTTGGGGTGATATCGTACACCACCCGGGCGACACGGGGTATATCAGCACAGATTCTCGACCCAATGCGTGTCAGCTCGGAGAACGGGATCTCCAGTGGATCCGCGGTCATACCGTCCCTCGAATTTACCGCACGAATAGCCACGATCCACCCGTGGATCCGGTTGTCGCCCTTGACACCGGTTCCAAGCCCGATCAGGGCGGCAAAGCACTGCCAGGGATGGTACTGTTCGACAAGTTCGTCCTCAACGATCCAGTTCGCCTCGCGGATAACCTCGACTTTTTCTTCGGTTACTTCCCCGAGCACCCTGACTGCAAGCCCGGGGCCGGGAAACGGCATGCGGTGCTGTATTTCCGTTGGGAGAGCCAAAGCACCTGCGACCTCCCGCACCTCGTCCTTGTAGAGATCCCGGATCGGCTCGATGACCCGGGCAAATTCCATGTGGAGGGGCATACCCCCGACATTGTGGTGGCTTTTTATTCCGCCTTCGCTCTCAATCCTGTCAGGATAGATAGTACCCTGCAGCAGGCACCGCGCCCCCTGCTTCTTTGCCTCCCGCTCAAATACCCGGATGAACCGCTCTCCGATTGCCTTGCGCTTGGCTTCGGGATCGGTAATGCCCCGGAGGGAGGCAAAGAATTCGTCAGCCGCATCAACGACCTGCAGGTGAATAGTGCCAAATACCGTCCGGACACGGTCAGTCTCACCTTTGCGCATCAGGCCCGTGTCGATGTAGATCGGGATCAGGCGGTCACCGATCGCACGGGCAGCAAGTGCGGCGCAGACAGAACTGTCAACCCCCCCTGACAGCGCCATAACCACTTTGTCATTGCCGGCAGCAGTCCTGATCTCCGCGATTGCCTCACTGATGAATTTTTCTGCATTAACCATGGGATCTCCGTGTATTATTTGGTCCGCTTGTTTATCCTGCACGCCTCAACAAATCCAAGGTACGGGGGTGCAGGGTTCGTGGGGCGGGATTTGAACTCCGGGTGGAACTGCGTTGCAAGGAAGAACGGGTGGAGAGGAATTTCAGCGCATTCCATCCTGTTGTTATTCTTTGCTGAAAAGACCAGTCCTGCATCCCCGAGCCTGCTGATGAACCGCGGGTTAACTTCATACCGGTGCCGGTGCCGTTCGGTGATCGATTTCCGGCCGTACAGCTTCATCATGAGGGTCCCCTCCTTGATCTCGGCCGGGTAATCCCCCAGACGCATGGTGCCCCCCAGTTCAGTCAGCCCTTCCTGTTCCGGCAGAAGGGCGATCACGTGCGTCCCCTCACCCATCTCCTCGCTGGTCGCATCACTGATGCCAAGGACATTCCGTGCAAACTCCACCACGCAGAGCTGGAACCCGAGACAGAGCCCTAAAAAAGGCACCCTGTTCTCCCGTGCGAACCGGATCGCCTCGATCTTTCCATCGATGCCGCGCCTGCCAAACCCGCCGGGGATCAGGATGCCGTCAAAATCCTTGAGCTGGCATTTTTCATACCGCTCTGCATCCAGCCATGCGATCTTCACCTCGGTTGATAGAGCCCTCCCCGCATGCTTGAGCGCCTCTTTGATACTGATATAGACGTCCTCGATCCCGTACTTGCTCACGATTGCAATCGTAATGCGGTTTGTGTATTCTTTGGTGACCAGCCGGTACCAGCTGGAATCAACCTCCCTTTTTTCAAGGTTGAGGTGAGTGGAGAGCGCATCAGCGAGCCCCTCTTTTTCCATTTCCATCGGGACTTCATAGATGTCGGGCACCGTTGCGGCGCTGATCACACCTGACTGGGGGAGATCGCAGAACGCAGAGATCTTGCGCTTGGTCTGGGCACCGATGGGGCGTTCGCTCCTGCCGACAATGATGTCCGCATGGAGCCCGAGCTCCCGCAGTGCCTTGACCGAGTGCTGCGTGGGCTTCGTCTTGAGGTCGCCCATCGTGTCTTCGGGGATAAGGGTGACATGGATCAGGACGTAATCATATTCGGGTAGTTCGCCCCGCATCTGCCGGATGGCTTCCAGAAAAGGCATGCTTTCGATATCGCCGACCGTCCCGCCCACTTCGACCAGACATATATCCGCCCGTGTCCCTCCCGGGAACTCCTCTTCTGCAGCCTGCCGTATACATGCCTTGATCTGGTCGGTGATATGCGGGATGATCTGTACGGTTTCTCCCAGAAAATCCCCGCGGCGTTCCTTCTCGATCACCGTACGATACACCTTGCCGGTGGTGATGTTGTGGGGAGACGTGAGTTCGATATCAAGGAACCGCTCATAATTCCCGAGGTCGAGATCAACCTCACCTCCATCCTTGAGCACAAATACTTCCCCGTGCTGGGCAGGATTCATGGTGCCCGCATCAATATTGAGATACGGATCGATCTTGACTGCCGTGACATGGTACCCGCGGTTTTTCAGGATGCGCCCGACCGATGCTGCTGTAATCCCTTTTCCCAGCCCGCTCATCACACCGCCGGTAATAATGATATACTTCACAGAGGTCTCCCCGGTTGTTTTATCATTCGCGTGCAATCCGTATTATTGTTATCATCCCGCCGTCAGGAGAGGGGGATTTCCCGCAAGCACTCTAAACCAGGGGTAACAACAGGATCGATACCGAAGTGATGACCGCATGACATGCGGGGATTTTTTTACCATGAATCAATGGGTTTATAGTGCAGACAACGATAGATCATCTATGTGCCCCTCGTAATACCCGAAAGCTTCATAAAAAATCTTGCCATTCTTGCCGGATTTTTATGTCTTTTTGTCATCATGCTCACAATGATCGCAAGCACGTACAATCTGGCCGGGATCTTTGAATTTGTTGCAAGCGAGCAGGTCGGGCCGTTTACGCTCCTGATTGATATCATGGCCTTGGGCACGTTGCTGGTGATCTATATTTTCTGGTGGGCAATCTGGCGGGATGTCTGATGCTGCTCCATCCCAGGAGGGATCTAGTTATCAAAAGGGGGGTTGTTCTCCTTTGTGCGAAAACAAATTAAAATTATATGAACAATATCTGGATATGCAGCTTCGACAATTGATAATATCAGGTGGATTATTCGTCATCATCTGTATCATGATACAACCTGCGATGGCGATTATAATTAACGGTAATGAAACGGATGATGGGACGTATTATTTAAATGTAGGGACACGATTGGTTGTGTCCGGTGATTTTGAACGCGCTATTAATGCTTATGACACTGCGCTTGCATCCAATACAACGATAATCAGGATGTCTGATGGTCTTTTGTATTTATACCGCAACAAGGCATTTGCCCAAATTCAGTTGGGCATGTTCGCTGATGCGGCAGATACCACAAACCAGGGTCTTGCACTCTATCCAAGAGATGCCCCCCTCTGGAACAACAGGGGTTATTCACTTTTCAAGCTCGGGCGGTATCCAGAGGCGATCGCTGCTTACGATCAGGCACTCGCGATTGATACAAATTATACGAAGGGCTGGATCAATAAAGGAGACACCCTTTTTGAGGCGGGGCGATACAGGGAGGCGGTTGTTGCCTATACATCAGCGCTTGCCACCGATCCTGGAAATACCGACGCCGTTGCAGGGCTTGCCCGTGCACAGCAGAAAGCCGCTGAGATTTCCCCTGTTTTTGTCATAGCAGCAATCGCGGCAGTTGCCATCATTGGTGGTGCAGTATATTATCTGATGAAAGGAAAAAAAGCCGGTAAATCTCAAAAAGAAAAACCAGCCGGGAAAAAATAATTTTCCCAATGTTAAAAAAGTGGAGCGGCGTAAAAAATTTTACCAATTTCCCTGGATCTCCAGATCGTGTCGACAAGGTCCCATTAACCCATCGTAAAACTACCCCGAATCCCTCACTGTTACTGCAAACGCTGCCGATGTCCGCGCCAGAATCTCCTTTTCCTGCTGGTCCAGTGTTACATCACCCTCTGCAAATGCAACACGGCGCCCCTTCTTGATTACCCGGCCCTCGGCGATGAGCACCCCTTCCCGTACCCCCCTGATAAAACTCGTCGATTCCGAGATGGTTGCGATCCATTCCTTTTGGGACAACAGAGAATAGAGGGCCAGAGCCATCGCTTCATCAGCAAGTGCTGTGAATATCCCCCCCTGGAGCCATCCTACCCCGTTGAGCATATCGGGCCGCACCTCCATGCGCAGGACGGCGTTCCCTTCCCCGACGCTCACCACATCGATCCCCATCAGGCAGAAGAACGGGTTTGCCTGTCTTCCCTGACCTTTGATCTTTTCGAAATATGACATCATTGTCATCAATGATTCAGGTGGTCAAAAACGATGAAGGTTGCCATGTCTGTGTTGTACCATTTAATACGCACCCGGCAGAATGTACGATCATGCAGACTGATGAGATCAAGCAGATGCTTGCCGATCTGATCTGGCTCAACGCCCTGATTGCAACCGAACTGATCCAGGTGACCGAGAACACATCGGCAATTCTCCGCAAATCCCCGCCACCTGAAAGCTGCCTCAGGGATCATGATGCACTGCGTGCGACAGCCCTTTCGATTGCAGAACGTTACCGTACGGGTACTGCTCTCGCACAGCACCTTGGCAAGCACCAGTAATGTTATTTTTGTTGTCAGACCACAGGTACAGTATGAAACTCCTCGTCGCTATTGCACCGGAACGCTACAGGGACGAAGAACTGGATGAACCTTGTGCGGTGTTTGCCAGGGCGGGAATCGAATTTGACCTTGCATCAACAAAAACCGGCACCTGCACAGGTATGCTGGGCGGGCGGGCCCAGGCAACTCTGACATTTGACCGGGCCAGTGCCGGTGATTATGCAGGTATTGTGATTATCGGGGGGGCAGGTTCGCCCGCCCATCTCTGGGGGAGCAGGCAGCTGATCAGCCTGGTACAGGCATTTCATGAATCCCGCAAAGTCGTTGCAGCAATCTGCCTCTCGCCGGCAGTCCTTGCCCGCGCCGGCGTTCTCAGGGGTTTACCGGCGACAGTCTTTACGACACCTGAATCAGTCCGTGAGATGAAAACGGGAGGCGCAGTACTTTCTGACATGCCTGTTATTGTCAGCGGCACCATCATCACCGCGAATGGTCCTGCAGCCGCACGTGCCTTCGGTTCTGCAATCGTTGACGCACTGAAACGGTGAGACGCCCGCTGACCATGAATGTTCTCTCCCCGATCCGGTACAGCCTCGTAATCCCGGCGTACAACGAAGAGAATCGGATTTCTCAGCTGTTCGACCGGATCGGAGAATTTGGAGGAGAACTGATTGTCGTGTGTGACGGGAACGACCACACAGCCGACGTTGTCGGGCAGATCGCCGCCTCCCGTCCCGATCTGGACATCCGGTGCCTGAAATTCAAGCACCGGTTGGGGAAAGGCGGGGGAGTCATCGAGGGGATGAAAGCAGCACGGGGTTCCTGGGTCGGGTACCTGGATGCTGACGGATCGACCGATATCAGCGAGATGATGCAGCTGTTTTCTCACCTGTCAGCATATGATGGTGCGATCGGGTCACGCTGGGTTGCTGGTGCAGTTCTCAGGGTAGAGCAGAGTGTGCTGCGCCGGTTCGAGAGCAGGGCATTTAACCTGATCATCCGGCTCTTGTTCGGGCTGCACTTCCATGATACCCAGTGCGGCGCCAAGGTGTTCAGGAAGTGTGCAGTCGATGCCGTCCTGTCCCATATGGTATCGACCGGATTTGAGTTTGATGTCGAACTCCTCTGGCGACTGAAACAAGGGGGTTATTCAGTCAGGGAATTTCCCATCAAATGGCAGAACACGGGGGACTCCCGGGTAGAGCGGCGTGACATGATCAGGATGCTTACCGGCCTTCTGAGGGTCCGGTTCGGGTAAATTATGATCCCTGTCACGCTTGAAGAACAGAAGAAAGAGGCGTTCCGGCTTTTTGAAGACGGCAGGTACCAGGAATCCCTGAACCTGTGCATGCTGGTGCTCGGGGCGGTCAAAGACCAGCCGCTGGAAGTCCTTGCCGCCACGAACCTCTTCTATACAGGAAAACTCGATGATGCCGAGGTATATTTCCGTGACCTTGCACAGAAGATGCCGGACTCATCATACGTCCACAGCTATCTCGCAAAAGTGCTCGAAGCTCTGGGTGATGATGGGGCGATCGCCGAGTATGCAACGGCCGTCCACCTCGACCCGACCAACCAGGACGCCCTGCGGAGTTATGCAGAATACCTGCTCTCGCGCCATGATTACCATGGTGCACTGCCGGTCCTCAGACAGCTCGTCATGCTCGCGAGAAACGAGAATGATACAAGGAACCTCGTGCGGGTACTCATTGAGATTGGCGAACCGCAGGCGGCCCTGGAGACCCACCGAACGCTGCTCGGTGAACGTACACCGGGTCATGAGTACCTGGACGCCCTGCTGAGTTCACGGCAGTACCGGGCTGCTGCCACGGCAGCACTGGATGCATACCGCACGTCAAATGACCCCACAATCCTCAGAAAATACCTCGCCGCACTGGCACAGTACGATCTGACTGCCTCGCTTGATGCCTATGAATCACAGGCAGGCGCACAGGGCGACATGGATATCCTTGCCGATTACATCCTGCTGCTCACATCTTCGGGCAATCACACAAAAGCGCTCGAACTGTGTAAGGAACTGAGTGGACGGACCAGTCTGCCCATCCACCGTCTCATGACCTGCGATGTATATGCCGTCCTCAGCGATACGGAAAAGGCTGCCGCCGAGTACGAGCGCCTGATCACCGATGAGATCCGCTCAAAAAACGACCTTGACACGCTGGGCCTGATCATCGGGAAGTACCGGAAATTCCTCCAGTTGAGTTTTCCGGCATCAGAAGCGCTCGCCCGGTTCCTTTCAGTCGTGTCACAGGATGTCAACATCGCCAGCCTGCTGGAAACCGCACGCTTTTACGAGGACCTGGGAAATTCCGCTGAAGCACGGGCATGGTTCTACCGTGCGTACCGTGCAGACTTTTTGTCCGGGGGGCTTGAGTATGCCAGATTCCTTGCCGCCCATAACGAGGATCGCGAATGCGAGAAGGTTATGCTGTACATCCTCAACAATGTCAAGCGCTCCGTCGATCTTCACCGCGTTGTTGCGGTTATTGTTGACCGGCACCACCCGATGCACCGCATGCGCCGGCTGATGGAGCACGTGATCCGCCGGCTTGAAGAACGCAGGTCGAGCCTGAACACCAAAGGGCTGGAGCTGCTTGCCATTGCCCTGCTCATCACGGGACGCCAGGCACTTGAGGAATCGGACTATGCAGGCTGCAAGCGTTTCTGCCTGCGGGGCATTGATGTACTGCCGGTACACACAAAGGCACTACATCTGGAGGACTTCCTGAACCTGATCAGGTCCTGCAAGGACCGTTCGATCGCAGACCGCCCCATCATGGACCTCACTCCGGCAAAGCGGAGGGCGGTCCAAGTGTCAACACTGCACCAGATCCGGCAGGACCTTGACCTTGACGAGCAGGAGCAGAAGATTGTTGAATTCCTCCGTTCACATAAAAAGGCAACGGAGAGTGAACTGCGAAAAGCACTCAATACCCGCAGGGTGACCGGGATTATCAACCGGCTCATCCAGAAGGCAACTGCAAAACATATGACCATCATTGAAAAGAAAGGGTTTGGCGATGACGGGGAGGTTTATGAGTATGTCGGAACCTGAACGGATGGACAGGACAAAACTGGAGAGCATCAATATCATCAACGCACTGCGCCGCGGTACGGTACCCGGGTCCGGGCTCGAACGGATCGCGGTCGGTCTTGATGTCGAAGAAGGTGTGATTGGAAAGCAGCTTGATTATGTATCGCAGGGAGGAGGCGATACAAAATTCATCCGGGGAGACTATGGCAGCGGGAAGACGTTTCTGGTCGCCCGTGCTCTCGAGATGGCGCGCAACAAAGGTTTTGTCACGTCGCACGTGGTGATCTCCCCGGCCTCCCCGCTCTACAAACTCAGGGCGATCTACCAGCAGGTCTGTTCAAACCTTCGCACGCAGGAAGAGGAACACGCAATAAAAACAGTTGTCGACAACTGGCTCTTTGCCATTGAGGAACGGATCATATCGGTGGGCGGGACCGGAATCGAGGACGCTGCACTCGAAGCAGCGACCGAGCGTGAGATCGAATCAGCGCTGACCGGTATCTCGGAAATGAACTCCGCACTTGCCGCTGCACTGAGGACCTATTACCGTGCCAACAACACCGGCAATTTCCAGCTCGCGCAGGCAGCGCTCGGGTGGATCTCCGCGGAACCAAATATCGGCAGGGACTTCAAACAAAAAGCCGGGATCCGGGGGGATATCGATGATACCGTCGCCCTGCTCTTTCTCCGGG
>Ga0315285_10003385_pt1 | contig 16624 bp, 16 predicted proteins | sample YL17G09_36_MG_FD_203698 | JGI IMG/M metagenome (GOLD analysis project Ga0315285, IMG submission 203698) | Sediment microbial communities from Yellowstone Lake, YNP, Wyoming, USA - YL17G09_36 | ecosystem: Environmental > Aquatic > Freshwater > Lake > Sediment | place: USA: Wyoming | collected... | reverse complement strand
CATCTATGACTTCAACCTTGTCTTTGAATTCTTCTGCCAGGCTGACGTATTCGCCGTGATTATCAATAATGAATATACCAATCCTGCCCTGCTTTTCAGTTCTATTCAGAAGCTCTTCAATCAAAACCGAAACGGCATAAGACTTTCCAGCGCCAGATATTGCAAGCACGGCCATATGCTTTTGTATCATTCTTGTGAGGTTGAGTTTAGCTCTCAATTCGTGCTGCTGGACTTCGCCCAGGTCCAGACCTTTTTCCTGGTCCAGACCTAAGAATTTATTCAACAAATCAGTTTCAACTTCTGTCACATCAACGCCAGGACTTGGAGGGAAACTTGGCCTGTTTAGCATGCCATCCGAAGTATAAGTTCCTAATAGTTTGGCATCAGCAATAGTGTATTCCCATTCTTTTACAGGAAATGCAGTAAAGATATCTGAAGATTTGTTGTATTCGCGGACAGAACCAGCAGATTCGAAATATCTATTTGTCTTTATTATGTTAGAAACAGTCGCAATAGCAGTTCCCTCATCTGTTTTTACAGCAATAAACTGCCCTCTTTTCACGCCGCTATTGTTCTCAGCGCTTATTACAAAGGAGAATCCAGATACAGAGGGTCCTTCCTCTGTTGTTATCACAGTTCCTAGCTTCAAAGTCATACAAAATTCTCAGTCACGGGCTATAAAATAATTTGTTGACTGCAGTATTGATTAGGTTTAAAAAACTAACATATTCTGTTGGATTATGGTCGATTTTGAACTTCCATATCACTCATCAAAAAATGTGAATCCTAGAGAATTAAGAGAGGTTAGATATCCTCTGCAAGATTTTTTGCGCAATTTCCTGAAACAGCAAGTTTTTGTTAGAGAACAAGAGGACGAAGGTATTTTTTTAATTACAAATTATGATGGTAATCTGCCTCGATTACGCGAAGCCGTTTCAAAGAAGTTCAAACAAAAAGATCATGGTACTCCTATTACTGTGCTTGTAAATGAGTTGAGGCAAAGGCCAGAGGAAGTGGTTACGCTTCCGGAAACACCAGAAGAGGTCATAAATGAACGTGAGGAACTTGCTGAAAGATCTGCAGAGCAGCAAGCATACATAGACCATCTCGAACAGGAAAAATTAGGCATAATTCAAACTTATGATTTGCAGCAAAAACAAGTACTGGCAGAGCATCAAACAGAAACAACAGCTATGAATTCTGCGTTTACCACGGAAAAATCAAATTTGCAGACAATATTAACTGAACAGCAAAGACAAAACGCCTTACTAGAGGATAGAGTCAAAGGTTTAATGGAAACTTTAGAAGGTGTGTTTAATCCTCGTTCGGGGCCAAACTCAGTTATTTGTAGCTCATTAAGTCAGAATTCTATAAGTGTTAAGAAACTAGATAGAGTTTTGTCGTCTACTAAATTATCTATTCCCGAAATATTGCGTGTAGGGATAATGACCCTTCCAGATTATGTAAATGATGAATTAAAAAAGAACTTGACACTGAAGCAGATTGAGGGTTTGACGGAAAAGCCAGTAGTTTTTGAGAGCACTGCAGAATATCAAGATTTGTACAAAAAATGTGATAAGGCTAATAGAGACATAAAACTTTTTGAGGTTTACAAGTCTCCAGAAGACGCTCCAGAAGGAGCTGTCAGGGATTATTTTATATCACTGAACAAAGATCAAGTAGAGAGAGACATCAAAAATTTCAAAACCGCGGAATCAGATCACGCAAGTAATGTAGCGCTATTCGATAAGATACGCGACAGAGCTACGGTCTGGTGGAATTGTACGCGTGCAATTGATAGTCTAAAAACTTTGGATAAAACAATAAGCTTGTTCGTAACAGGCTATAAAGAAAACGAAAATTATATTATAGAAGTTGTAGCGCCCGCAGGTGAACCTGATGGCAAGATCAACGGGTTGCTGGCAGAAAGAATTGGAACAGCGCTTAAGAAACTAGAATTGAAAGTTACAGATGACAAAGGTCTAAAGCGGTATGTTGGGACGCTGCCCGCAGGAATGAATGATGTTGCGCCTCTGCAACTAGCTGCGACAGTTCAGACACTCAAGGATGCATATCTAAAGTCAGATCTGGCACTGGTTGCAACATTAGAAGTTACGGAGCTAAACAGATCTTTCGCTACACCTAAAACGGCCGTAGCTCCCGTCTCAGCTCAAACAAACTAGGATTCCTGCCTAATTTTTCCGTTATTGCGGCTTTGAAATGCTCTATTTCTACTTCTGTTAATTTAGCGCGAGCATCAGCTTCTATCAAAACATTGGGATATGCGTAAGTTCTGTTTTGTTTTGAAACCGCGAATACGATTGATGCAATTTTGTCTGCGGTTTCCTGCAGGTCATCAGGATTTGAGAGGAAATCTATCCTCAATGGCCTGTCAAATTCAACTGCTTTCAGATACATAGCAAAAATTTTGTGTGCGTAAGACTCCAAGTCTTTCAAAATAGGCAGTTCAGTAGAGTGTGAGTAGTCCATTGCAGCTGTTCTTTCTCCAACATTCAATAAATAATACAAGAATAAAGTATCAGTAGTATTATCGATAATACCGACAGACTGCATAATCTGTTTTTTCAAATCATCAGGTATTTGGGAATCAAGCAGAGCGGGAATTGCTTCATCTGAAATCAGGCCGCAATATCTTTTACCTCTGCTGTCTTCAACAGCGCCGCAAAGCAGGATCTTTTTTTCCTCACAGGTTGCATACAATTCTTTGAACAAATCTAAAACGCGAAGGTATGTTTTGTAGATTGGAGATGATTTTTCAGGCATGCTTGACGGGTATAAAACAATCGAGCCGTCTCTTATCAAAATATCCGGGTTGAATTGCTCAATTGCTCTTATCGCTGTCTGTAATTCTATTTCTTCTCTTTTCAAACTAGCAAATATGCTAAATTCAGACTCGGAAAGTTCCGGACCGGTATACGTCACTTCTGGCACGGGCTTCGCGCTCGGAAAGTAATTCGTTGCTTTCAGCTTGTTTTTTTCGTATTCAAAACAAGTTGCAACAGCTCGTCTAAGAATAAAGCCAACACCGTGATACTCTTTTTTCAGAAAACCACCATCAACTCCAACTATTTTCAGTTTTTCCAGGTCGATTACCTTGATTTTAGAAGTGAACTGTGTTTTGCCAAGATTATCGGTCTTTCTAAGACAACCCGCGAGATTCTCGCGCTTCTTTGCGAGCTCAGCAAGCTGCCTGGCGATATCATTAAGGATGGCATCCATCGTGTAACATTTTTAAATACCAATAAATAGATTTGTTTGATAAAGTAAATAGAGGTGGAAACCTTCGCAAAACCAAATTTTTACGTAACAACAGCAATTGATTATACTAATGCAAATCCGCATATAGGCCATAGTCTGCAGAAAGTTGCTGCAGATGTTTTGGCAAGATGGCATCGCTCTCTTGGAGAGAACGTATTTTTCCTCACAGGTACGGATGAACACGGTCTGAAAATACAGAGGGCAGCAGAAGCTGCTGGCAAAACCCCAAAGCAGTTAGTTGACGAGCTGGCAAAGGAGTTCCAGTCAGCATGGGATGCTTTGAATATCAACTATGATATATTTTACAGGACAACAAATACCAAACACAAGAAACTAGTTCAGAAATTTATTGAGATTGTGAACAAAAACGGAGATATTTACAAAGGACACTATGAGGGAAAGTATTGTGTCAGCTGTGAAAATTATCTTTCAGAAGATGATATTGTTGACGGTAAATGCAAAATCCACAAGAAATCAGCAGAATATCTGAAAGAAGAATGCTACTTCTTCAAACTTTCAAAATATCAGAAAAAATTACTGGAACTTTATGAAAAGTATCCCAAATTCATACAGCCAGAAAGCAGGAAGCATGAAATAGTAAACCGAGTGAAAGCCGGCTTGCAGGATTTGAGCATATCAAGGACAACTTTCAACTGGGGCATTCCCTTCCCACTGGATAAGAAGCACGTAACTTATGTGTGGTTTGATGCTTTGACTAATTACATTACTGCTTTGGACTGGCCTTCGGGACCCAAATTCAAGAAGTTCTGGCCTGCAAATGTTCATCTGCTCGGGAAAGACAACGGTTGGTTCCATACGGTGATATGGCCGGCAATGCTGCTGTCAGCAGGAATTGAATTGCCAAAAACAGTCTATGTTCATGGTTTCCTGACGTTCAACGGAGAAAAAATTTCTAAATCGCTGGGAAATGTAATTGATCCAAGAGTTTTGGCAAAGAAATATGGCGCAGATGCTTATAGATACTATATTTTAAGAGAAAATTCCATTGCTGAGGACGGAGATTTCTCAGAGAAAGCTCTTGTAAACAGAATAAATACTGATTTAGCAAACTCGCTAGGCAATTTGTTATCAAGGACTCTTACTTTAATTGAAAAATTCTCTCATGGGAAAATTCCAAAGCCAAAAAAACAGAAAGAGGAGGATCTGGAATTATACAGAGTGTTTGAAGACAAGCGAAGGCACGCTTCTGAACACATTGACAAATTTGAATTCCATCATGCTCTGGAAAAAATCTGGGATTTCATCAACTTTGCAAACAAATATGTCAACGATGAAAAGCCCTGGGAGCTTGCAAACAAAGATGACAAGGAATCGAAAGAGCACTTGCATACTGTGTTGTACAACTGTACTGAAGCTCTTAGATTGATTTCAGCGTTAGTCTGGCCTTTCATACCAGAAACTGCGGAGGAAATAGCAAAGCAACTCGGAATTAAAGTTCCACACCTAAAAAATTTGACTTGGGGAAAACTCAAGCCAGGAATTGCAGTCAAGAAAGGAAAGATACTTTTTGAAAAAGTTGAATACAAAGAAGAAAGAGTAGAACCTTTTACTAAATTAGATATCAGATGCGCAGAAATCAAAGAAGTTGAAGATATTGAAGGTGCAGACAAATTATACAAACTTCGCGTTAATTTGGGAAAACTAGGAAAAAGAATTGTTGTAGCAGGAATAAAGAGATATTACAAAAAGGAAGAGCTGAAAGGCAAGAAAATTGCGCTGCTGGCAAATCTGGAGCCGGCAGTTATCAGAGGTGTAAAGTCAGAAGGAATGATTCTAGCCGCTTCCGAAGGCGATAAAGTAGAAGGCCTGTTTTTGCACAAAACAGAGCCTGGTGAGAAAATATTCATTAAAGGCTTTGAGGGCGAACCGGACAAAGTCCTTCCTTACTCAGAGTTTGAGAAAGTTGCGATTAGTGTGCATGACGGAAAAATCATGCACGATAACAAACAGTTACAATCAGAGAAGGAGCATTTGAAAGTCAGCTTGAAACAAGGACGAGTTAAATGACAAACAACAAACGTTTCAAGTTCTATGGTTTGATATTTTTCTTTGTCACGTTAATTGTGGTTTTCTCCTTTTTAGCAGATCCAAAATTAGCATACTTGATAGAAATAATAGGCAAGAAAGGCGGCTTGCTAAGTTCGTTTATTGCGGGCCTGTTTTATGCATCCTATTTCACGGGGCCAGCGGCAACCGCAGTAATATTCTACTTAGGAAAAGTTCAACACCCGCTCCTGATAGCGGGAGTCGGCGCATTCGGTTCAGTAATTTCCGACTATATATTGTTCAGATTTATCAGAAAAAGAGCTAGTCCATCAATAGATTACTTGAAAAAGAAACTCAAACTTAATGATAATGCAAAAAAGGGTTTGAGAATTTTGGCGCCTGTCGCAGCAGCACTTTTGATAGCGTCTCCATTACCAGATGAATTAGGCGTTGCAATTTTAGGGGCAATGAAATTCAAGACAAAATATTTGCTAGTATTATCTTATGTCTGTAACTTTTTAGGCATACTTACGGTAAGTTACCTTGGTTCTATTCTCTAAACAATATTTATAAATCTAAATATAAGCAAGAAACCTATGCATCAGTAGTTCGGATTCGCAAATCCGGGTATGCTTAAGAGCCATCGCAAGGATGGCTCAAATGTCAACTGTTTGCAGTTGTGCGCCAGTAGTCTAGTCTGGTAGGACATAACCTTGCCAAGGTTAGGACTCGAGTTCAAATCTCGGCTGGCGCATCCGAGGGGCCATAGTCTAACTTGGTTCAGGACTCGCGCTTTGGGAGCGTGCGATCCAGGTTCAAATCCTGGTGGCCTCATTTATATGACCAAACGAGTTTTCATAGTGCATGGCTGGGGAAAAACCCCAGAAGGTGATTGGTTTCCTTGGCTAAAAGTAGAGCTGGAAAAGAAAGGCTTTGAAGTTCACGCACCAGCAATGCCCAACACAAATTATCCCAAAATTAAGCCCTGGGTAGAGACGTTGCAAAAAGCAGTTGGCACACCCGATAAAGAAACTTACTTTATCGGTCACAGCATCGGCTGCCAAACAATCTTAAGATATTTGGAAAAGCTGCCCAGTAATATAAAAATCGGCGGCGCTGTTTTTGTGGCTGGATGGTTTTCCTTGACGCCGGCAGCTATGCCTGATGAAGAATCCAAGGAAATTGCAAAACCTTGGATTGAAACGCCAATCAATCTGAAAATAGCAACGCAGAAAACAAAAAATATGACTGCAATTTTCTCAGACAATGACCCTTACGTTCCTTTCCAAGAAAACAAGATAAAATATGCACAATTTTGCAAAGAAATCATAGTTGAAAAAGGCAAAGGTCATATCGATGTGGAGGCAGGAATTACAAAACTTCCAAGCATCCTTAAGGCAGTTTTAGAGATTGCCAAATAGCTGATTTCTGTAACCACTCAGCACAAATCAAACAGTATTAAATACGCAGGTCATCTATTAGCATTATTCCACTGGAGAAGAGATGGTAAAGCACAATATTCGAACTCATGAAGCAATGGGACTGTTGCTGATATTCGTAGGTGCAACCTGGTTAGGCTTTGCACTTTACGCAACACTATTGGCAGCGAACAGGTTATTGCTAGCTCAAGTACCGCTCATCGCAGGGAAGGAATTATTTGTCTTCCCAATATTTTACGGCCTTGGAGCCCTGATATGGACTCTGGGACATATAGAGCTCAGAGAAGCTTTACCCGGAAAAGGGAGGTATAGATAATGGCTAAAAGAGAAAGATTACTGCAAGATATCCGAGGAGTCGTTGCCCGAGAGCGTGAAGCCGAGATTGAGTATGGTTTGAAAGAATTCATACAAGGTTTATTAGTGGGCTTTATAATCGGTTTCTTGATCGCAACCCAACTTCTATAATTTTATTTTTTTTACTAGAGTTTTAGTCTGAATTTGATTACAGCACACTGAATTTGGTACTTTTTAAGAACTTATAGTGCTATAGTATTGGTATGGTAGAAGATGAGAAATATTCTGAAGAAAATCTAATCATTTATGTTAAACAGATCAAGGCAAAAGAAGAAGGACTAAATCAGAGAGAGGCCAGATTAAAGCAAATGGAGGAATCGTCCTCTGGGTACAAAGCAGAACAAAGAGTCAAAACCCTTGAAGAAGAGCTTGGTAAAACACAGGCAGAACTTGCCGAGAGAAACACGATTATCGAGAACGTAAGAAATACTGTGGGCTTAAGAGATGTGCTTGTTCTTGAAGATCAACTCAAGGCCAAGGAAGCCGAATTGAATAGTAGAGAGATGGAGTTGGCCAAGCACGAAGCATTATCTTCGGCAGATTACAGAAAACTTGCAGAAATTGAATTCAAAGAAGAGAGAGCAAGAACAGGCAACGTAAAACTTGATGATTTATTGTATGGTGGAATTCCATTTGGCAAAAATATAATCCTGATGGGCCCCCCATTTATTGGCAAAGAAACGCTTGCAAATCAATTTTTGCTTGAAGGCCTAATAAAAGGAATACCTGCTGTCGTAATAACTACAGATAGTTCACCAAGAGATATCATGGATGAACTGAAGTATATTGCCCCGAATGCTGATGAGTATCTCAGGAATAGAACGTTGGTTTTCATAGACGCATATTCAAAGACACTGGGCTTAGACCAACCCGATAATCCAGCCATAAAATATGTGGATGGCCCAACAGATTATGCAAATATTAGTAAAAAACTTTCAGACATAGCGGACGATTTCAAAGATCGCTCACCACATTTCAGAATGGTTGTGCGTTCGGTTTCGTCGATGATGAGCCTTAGCGATCCAACAGATGTGTACAGATTTCTGCAACACAGGACAGGGAAAACTAAGCACTACAAAAATGTTTCACTGTACTTGATAGATAAAGGAATGCATACTGAGACGGAGATACAGACGATTGGACACTTGATGGACGGCGCGATTGAAGTTAAAACAGATGGAACAAAAACATACCTGCACGTTGACGACATTTGCGATGTTCAGTCAAGAAACTGGATAAAATACAATTATTCAAAACGCGGGTTGCATATAGACTCCTTTAATTTGGACCACATCAGATAAAGAATTTTCTGAAAGTTAACTTTAATAATCATTCAAATAGCTTCAATTATAAGGGTCCGTAACTCAGTCTGGTTAGAGTGCCAACCTCTTACGGCTGCAAACAGCCGGCATTTAGGCGTATATCGGCTTCGCCGAATACACCACAAGAAAGTTGGACGTCGCGAGTTCAAATCTCGTCGGGCCCGTTCACATTAGTTTTTTATACGCAAAATGTTAGGATTGCTTAGGTGAAGGCCACATGACAGTAAATCTAGAATATAGTTATCGGATTGCAGATGAAGCAAAAGAATTCAGGAAAAAATTGCACAAAGCTCTCGAGCAAAAGCAAAAATTGAGTTCAGGTCACATAATACCTGTTTTAGATGCGCTCTTTGAATTGCACGAGATAACGGGAAAAAAACTAGACGAGATGATGGAGCGGCTAGTTAGACTTGAGGATGAAGTCAGGAAAAAACCAAGACTGCGCGCATTTTCGAAAGCAAAAAGAAAGAAGTAAGACTTTTTAACTGATTTCTCAGATTCTTTTTCAAGGGCTGGTAGTCCAATCCGGTAGAACGCTCGCATGGCATGCGAGAGGCTTCGGGTTCAAATCCCGACCAGTCCACTTGGCGGGGTAGTTCAACCTGGTAGAACGCGAGTTTCATAAGCTCGATGTCGCCGGTTCAAATCCGGCCCTCGCCATCAACCTTTTTACAAAAAAGCTTGACCAAAAATGCTATCTTCGATAGCACGAACTTTGTTTGAGCCCACAATTAGGTTTTTATGCCATTTGCATGTGATTAAATTATGAATTCAGTAAAGAAGAGTTTTGGTGGGAAAGCCTGGGAAGGAACAAAATGGCTCTCCCGCAAGACTGCAAAGTTATTCAGGGATTCAGCGCTTTTGGCAAGATCTTTAAGTAAAAGAGAGAAATTTCAGTTGTCAAAAGTTGAAGATTATCATTTGAATGCGAAAGATATTGGTAGGTTAACTACTCTGATTAAACAGGGAAAAGCGCAAGTCAGATTAAAGAGGCTTGGCTGGTCATTTTTGATTTCAGGAAAAGACCTGCTCCCGAGAATTCTTTTCGTAAAGCCTGAAAATAGGAAACTAAATCCAGACATGGATGTGGAAGCGAAAGACCAGATTTGGCTGGAAGAGCAAGACAAAAAAATCCGTCACATATTTTTTGAAAGCAATTTCAAAGATTTTACGGAGCGGGCATGGACATCTATTCCCCAATTCGTAGCACCTAATCTCGTAGGTTTAACTGAAATTAAGCAGGCTGCAGCACTTCAATTATTTTCTCCGGAACCAGTTCATATTTTGCTGCTGGGAGATCCTGGCACAGGCAAAACAGATATCATAAGGGCCTCTGCGGAATTATCGCCAGTTTCTTCATTTGGTTTGGGCTCAGGAACTTCAGGTGCTGGCCTAGCTGTCACGGTACAAGGAAAGCAGGTTTTGCCAGGACTTTTGCCAATGGCGAACGGCGGGCTTTGTGCGATTGACGAATTGAATTTAATGAAAAAAGAAGATTACGCTGCCTTGTACAATGCAATGGAAAAAGGCTTTGTTAGCTATGACAAAGGCGGCAAGCATTACAAATTTGACGCAAAAATAAAACTGATTGCAACAGCAAATCCCATAGGGGATAAATTCGAATCCTATGGTTTAGAGCAGGTAAAAAAACAACTGCCTTTTGATTCTGCTTTGCTGTCAAGGTTTCATTTAACATTCTTAGTAAAGAAAGTCTCGCTAGAGAGATTTTCAGAAATAGCTGAAAAATTGATAACTGAGGACAAAGTCAAGGCAAACAAAAATGATGTTTGGTTCATAAAAAGATACATCCGATACACAGGCAGTCTAGATCCGAAACTGCCGCACACTTTAGCAGAGAAGGTAAAAAAATTTGTAACCGACTTGAAAGAAAACGAGGATAAATTACCTTTTGAAATAACTCCAAGGACAGTAATTGGAATAACAAGATTGCTGAAAGCTTCCGCAAGAATTGATTTGCGGAATGAAATAGAAGCCAAGGACCTGGACAGAGTTTTTGCAATTATCAATAAGACAATGAATGTTTAATTCTTAAAATAATCCCAGTCGGTTGGCATTTTTCTAAGTATTTTTAATCTTATATAATTCCTCGCGTAGTGTTTGAGTATTGTTTCAAGCAAGTGCTTTTCATAGCGTCTAGGAACTATTGGCATCTTCAGGCTTTCCATATACTTGACTTTTCCGACCTTTCCCAATCGATGTGCGATTTCAACGTCTTCCAGAACATTCACTTTGAAGGGATATTTCTTCAGGATTTTTTTTGGAAAAGCCATGTTAGGGCCACAAATGATGGGCTGGTTAAATTTATTTGCAACTCTGAAAACTAGGTTACTCCAAAAGCTTAGTTGCATTTGTATATCTTCTCTTGCTCCAGGTGCTATCAAAGGACCGGAAATGGCAACATATCCTTTGATGTTTTCAACAATTTTCTTAGTCCAATCTTTTGGTGGAGTACTGTCTGTGTCACAGTATGCTATAATATCGCCGGATGCTGCTTTCCAGCCCATATTACGGGCAGAACCAACACCTTTTTTATTATCTCTAATTACTTTATCCGCGTATTTTTTTGCTATTTTTACGGTCTTGTCGGTAGAATGACCGTCAATCACTATGATTTCAGGTTTCACAATTTGATTTTTTAGCGCTTTCAGACAAGCTCCGATGTATTTTTCCTCGTTCTTTGCGCACACGACAACGGATATGTTGACCATAGTAAGAGTTTTTAAGACTGGTTTAAAAATCTTAGTCATGCCTCTGTAGCTCAGTAGCAGAGCGTTTGCTTGGTATCAAAGCCAAAGAGCAAAAGGTCGGGAGTGCGATTCTCCTCGGAGGCATTCGGATTCAAAAATCCGGAGTTTGCGGTACCTTCGGTACCGATAAATTGTATTGACGAAGTCAATACGACCACACCAAGCAAAATCATAGATTTATCGAACAAAGTTCGATGACATCGAAATCCCTGATTTCGATATTTTGCTGGATCCAGCTGAACTTTGTTCAGCTTGGCGTCAACGTTGTGAGGTTGGTTCAATTCTCATCGGAGGCACGCATACGTTAAGTTTAAATTACCACTTTTGATGCAAAATTTATGCGACGTAAAGAGAAAGTCATAGATACGTGGATTAAACAGGTAGGAAAACAAAATGCTGACGTAGCCAGCATTTTAGAGAGAAATTATTCAAATTTAGAGAATCATTTACAAAAGGAAAAACCAACAGACCTTAAGTCGATGATAAATGCAGTAATGCGAAGCGGTTTGTATGCAGACGTTTTAACTATTAACGAAGCTAATTCTGCAGTTATGTTGGTTAGGGACGCGCATATTGACCTGGCAAACGATCTTAATCAGTACTGGTGTGAAGTCGTTGCGTATAAAGCTGAAATGTCTAGAACAGATATCACAGATAATGCGCGATTGCAGTGTTTTGTAAAATACGATGGGGCATACAACAAGGCACTGGAATCTTTCGGAAAAATTATGAAAAAAATCGGCGAAACAAAAGTCAATGTGCCCTACGACATTACCTAGGCAATATTTATTAACTATATCCTTAATCAAAAAATCATGGCAGAAAAACCAGAAGAAAATCTTGTAAATTTAAAGCAAGAATATGAAAAAATAAGAGCGAAATACAAACTGCCAGGTTTTGACGAATTGGATGAGGAATTTGAAATTCGAAAGACAGATTATGACTTATTTTTAGTCAGAGAAGTCCGCAGAGCAATGTGTCACAAACTTACGGCATTTGCGGATTTGATTGAACCAATATTGAATCCTGCAGGTCACAGCCTGCATTCAATGATAGAAACAAAAATATTTGAGAAAGAAGAGCTTGACGACATGTACAAATTTTATAAAAAGCTCTGGCATATTGTTCACAAGGGCATTTACCTAAGTTTGATTTCAGAAAAAGATGAAGCAGAATTCATAAAAGAAGCCTGGAAAGGCTGGCCTGAAATAAAAAAAACTATAGCAACCTATGCAAAGAAAATTTCTGACGGCTGGGCAAAAGAAGAAAAAGAAGGTCCAGGTGAACACTATCTCAGCTAAAATGGTAAAGCTTATTCTCGGCGTCGGAGGCACAATTGGCGCCGGCAAAGATGTCTGCACTGACCATCTAAAATCAAAACACGGGTTCGTCGTAATTGAGATGGGCGATTTAGTTCGGGAAGAAGCAAAGCAAAACAATATGTCTGAAACTCGTGAAAACCTGCAATTTTTAACAAAAAAACAGACCGATGAGTTTGGCATAGGTTACTGGACAAGAAAAGCAATCAAAAAAGTTGAAGAGTTGAAAGCAGACCATGTTGCAATCAACGGTGTCCGCAGACCTGTAGATGTTACATTACCAAAAAAAGTCTTTAGGGATAAGTTCAAACTGCTTTTTGTTGACGCAGATGTTGCTGTGAGGTTCAAAAGATTGAAAGAACGCAAGCGACCTGGAGACCCAAAAACGCTTGCCGAATTCAAAAAGCAGGAACAAAACGAATGGAAAATATTTGATTTTGAAAAAACAATGAAACTCGCGGATTTCACAATAAAAAACGAGACTGCAAGCATGGAAGATTTCTACAGGCAGATTGATGAAGTAATATTCAAACTCATAAAACCGTAATTATGCACTTTTGGGGCTGTCGGCTAGCTTGGTAGGCTTTACCCATGGGGTGGGTAAGACCGCAGTTCAAATCTGCGCAGCCTCACTTTACACCTATATTTTATATTTATATCAAAAACTATATAAACAATGAATCCACATATCAAATCATGGGGCCACAAAAACTATTAATTGGATTTTTAGTGATAACATTTCTGTTAGGATTTTCAACAGTAAGCGCGGCAGAACTTGGTTTGACGCATGACGCCGTTAAGGATACTGTAGCGTGGGATGAAGCAGCAGTTTTCACTTTTTACGTGCAAAATAACCAAGGTTTTGAAGATACAATAACCGTAAGACCTTCCACGGACCTTTGGGCTGATGTAAGAATTGACAATCCCGTAATCAACGTTGCTCCAAATAGTATTGCAGTAGTCACCGGTACAATAAGGGCTCCTAACGACGTAAGAATAGGCTCTTATGACCTTGAAATTTTAGCAATCTCAGGTGCAAACCCCGACATTAAAGCTTCAGATATCATTAGGCTGAGCATTACAACAGAGTTGCCTCATGTTGATGCAAATTTCGGCATTCCAGGTAACTTTGAACCGGGAATTTTGCCTATAAACATAGTTGCAAAAAACACGGGCGCAATGCCAGTTTCAGGATTAACAGGCGTTTTGGAATCAGCATTATTGCCTGGCCCAGTACAAATTGACATAGGCTCTTTAGATGTCAACGAAGCAAGACTGGTATGGGAACACAATTTAGATATTCCTCTGAATATAGTGCCAGGAAATTATAACTTCAAAGTCTCAATTTATCAGAATGGAGAGAAAGTCAGCGAGCAGATAAAACGAGTTGATATTTTAGGAAAAGAGAATCTCGATGTAAACGTTGTCGAAAACAAAGGCTTCTTGTCAACAGCTTACACGGTTGCAATCACGAATATCGGAAATGTAGATATATTCAATTCATATGACCTCCCATTGCCAGCTTGGGAACAATTATTTGTGCAAGGGAAACCATCACCAGGTTCAGATAGTGTGACTGGAGCATTATTCTGGTCATATTCTTTAGCGCCCGGAGAAACGGCAAATATTTACTATAAAATTTCATATTTGCCAATTTTAGCGGCCCTAATAGCTACGCTCATAGTGCTGTATGCTCTTGGCTGGTATTACAGACAGGAATTCAGCGTAACAAAAGAACTAGGCACAACAGATCAAAAAACATCGCTGAGAGTCAATCTATCACTAAAGAACCATTCAAACACAGCACAGCAGAATGTCTTACTCGAGGATTTCATACCAACGCCACTGAAGTTAATCAAAGAGTTTGGTACAGTACATCCCGCGCTGATAAAGAAAGTAGGTGGCGCCGTAAGGGTAGTCTGGAAATTTAACACAATATACCCTGGAGAAGAGAGAGTAGTTTCGTACAACATGAAATCAACACTGCCAGTGCTTGGAAATATAGCATTGCCTGGCGCAAAAGTGAAAGCAAAAATAAACAATCAGACGAAACTTTACTACTCAAATGCTGTTTCGGCTACAGGAAACGTCAATGTCTCTAATGACCGAGGCCTTGACGAGTAATTATTTCTTTTTGTATACACAATTATTTAAATTAGCGAATATTTCGAATTGTTCGCTATGTCTGAGGCCGCTGTTAAAGAAGGAGATATTGCTACTTTTCTGCAATACTGGGGTTTGAAAGAAAATCCCGCCGTTGGTAGAGATTTTGTCCATACAGATTTAGTTGACCGCATAGTTGATGAGGTAAAAGCCAATCAAGGTATATGGCTGCTTGGCGAAGGAGGCATAGGTAAAAGTGCTACTATGCGCGAAGTTAGGGATAAATTATACAAGTTAGATAACGGTTACGTTACAACAATAGTCAAATTCAACTGGCTCGTAGATCAGCAAACAAAAACACGTATAACGCATGGTGGTCTTATTTCATTAGGCTACGACTTCATAGACGAACTTGACGCATTTTTTAAACGTCAGCAAGAAGCTGGAAAAAAGGATAGCTGGCCAACAGCGTCAGGCGAGCATAGAAGATGGCTTAAAGAGTTACCAGATAAAATTACGGAACAGGAGCGATTTTATCATTTGAGGAAGCTATTTGGAAAATTAAAAAATGATGGCTATAAGCCAGTAATTGTTTTAGATGATGCAGACGCCTTGCAGTATTTTACGGATTTTAATAATCTGAATGATCTTATTGACATGTCTCAATCAGCTATTTTCTGCTGCAAGCCGTCCGTGGAAAAAGCTCTTCAATATGAAGCAGTTCATAAAGATGAAAATCAGACGCACACGCAATTAGCGGCAGATAGAGAGCGTTTAGTTGCATTTCTCAGAAGATGTACTAAGGTATATGTGAGAGGACAGATTCCAACAACTATGTTAAAAATAGTCAGAGGCAAATTAAGCAAAAGAGACAATATAATTACGGATGAAGCGCTTGCATGGGGTTTTGCTGCAGCTTATTGTGAAGATAAATCCAAATCAAGAACAATTGATGATTTTAGCACGGAAGCAGTTGTAACAAATCAAAAAACAATGCTATACAATCCAGACATAGTGGGTATTTTTCTAAAGAACTGTCTGGTAATAGGAGCGGATAGGGAAGCCAAAAAAATAGACGCAGATATTGCTAGAGAAGCATATCGCGAAACTATAACTGGCTTAAGAACTTACGATAGAGTGGATAAAGTAGATATTGAGACGCATCTTGAAGAAATCCGGAAAGCACGTCGAGAGCTTAAAGCAAAATAATTCTAAAGATTTAAAAGTCAAAGTTTTGTCATCTTGCAATCCCGCCCTAGCTCAGCCTGGTTAGAGCGACCGCCTGTAGTTGGTTTATCAGCTCGTGCTGATTAGCGAGTCGTTAGCGGTAGGCCCCCAGTTCAAATCTGGGGGGCGGGACTTAATTTTTAGATAGAAAAATTAAAAAGAATTGACGTTCTTTATTATGCTTAATGACAACCCAAGTTCCTTATGGCCACTGGAGTAACAAAGAGAATAGAATTGCTGCAGTTAAGTTGTTGGCTGAAAAATATGGAAATAAATTAACAAAAAAAGATTTTCACGAGAATAAATTGGAAGGACTTCTTCAACGTGCAGGAGGAATTACGGCAGCTCTTCAGGAAGCTGGGCTTATCGGTGAATTTCCCTGGCTTAGCCATTTGAGGGTTCCACAAGGATATTGGAATGAAAAAGAGAACAGAATCAGGGCTGTTAAGTGGCTTATTAAAAAAGCCAGAAATCTGAAAGCCGATGATTTTGAGGATAATAGGCTTGTTGGCTTGCTGAAACATTACGAAGGTTCACCAACCAAAGCGCTGGAAGATGTGGGGCTAAGCACTGAAAAACTTTGGTTAACTAGGCACATGCCAAAAAGATACTGGAACAATCGTGAAAACAGGATATCTGCCACTAAAGAACTTGTCAAAGATCTTGGAAGAGAAAATGTTAATGGATACGATTTTGAGAAACATGGCCTTAGCGGCATGCTTAATGGCCACTATCACGGCTCCCCCATAGCAGCTCTTATCGATGCTGGATTTTCCATAGATATTTCGTCAAAGGATGTCATAGCA
>Ga0315285_10003383_pt1 | contig 16626 bp, 19 predicted proteins | sample YL17G09_36_MG_FD_203698 | JGI IMG/M metagenome (GOLD analysis project Ga0315285, IMG submission 203698) | Sediment microbial communities from Yellowstone Lake, YNP, Wyoming, USA - YL17G09_36 | ecosystem: Environmental > Aquatic > Freshwater > Lake > Sediment | place: USA: Wyoming | collected... | reverse complement strand
GCCTGGAAGAATATAAATAAATTTAGGATAGCCCCTATGAAAGTGCCTGTAGGGGGATGGAAGCCCGTAAAAGAAGAGGATGCCAAGTTCTTCATCTCCAAGTATGTCAAACAGCACGCTCCAGAGCTCAAGAGGTATAACGGAATACTTATTGTAGATGACTGGACCCTAATGGGCGAATCGACCAAGCTGATGAAAGAGGCCATATCGAAAGCGGCACCCAAGGCGGACGTCAAGACGGCGGCGATAGGAACGTCAGACTATGGACCTAAGACAGACTTTTATGGCGCTAAAGGCGGATGGTACGCTCTAGAGATGGAATCTGTGGCGCCAATCCGAGAAAAGACGGGCGTGTTCTATATCAAAGCTCCAGGACGAAAGGCCTATCTGGTCAAGAAGCCAGTTACTATGGCTTTTCCTGAGCGGGCCAAAGAATGGGACGCTTGGAGAAGAATAGTTAGAACAAATATGCGAAGGATGATTTAACTTCTCGTTGTTAAAATTCGTTATATGTCGTGAGCGGTTTTATATAGTAGTTCAAATTCAATAAGTATTCAGTTTGGGGGGTAGATTATGGAGTTCACTGAATATACTGCAAAACATGCTGATAAAATCTATAACAAGATAAAAGAGTACATCCCAAATCGTGAGCCTAAAGAGCATTATGAATGGGTAGCCGAATATACGAACAGGAGAGGAAAATACGGTAGACCTGGATTAATTGTTCTGTGGTGCGAACTCTATGGTGGGAAAGTAGAGGATGCGATACTCCCGGCAGCTACAATGCAAGCCTCTGAGGATTGGATTCTTGTTCATGATGACTGGCAGGACGGCAACTCGTTGAGGAGAGGCAAACCTACCCTGCACAAGATAGCCGGCGATTACTTCGCGGTCAATGCAGGGGATGCCATGCACATGGTAAACTGGAAGATGGCGCATGATGCCGCGAAGAAGTTGGGGCAGAGGGGGGAAGAATTCTACAACCGGTTTTATCAGATGCTGCTAGTCACTGCTGAGGGCCAATACTACGATATGGACTTGACTAAACGGGTGAAGGACATCAGGAAGTTCAGCCTGGATGATTATTACAGATCGATATCGGCGAAAACTCCTTACTACACAGTCTATGGACCGATGCAGTTCGGGGCCATAGTCGCTGGGAAGGGAAGCGACAAGGAACTGGATAAGATAAAGGAATACGGCTATCCGCTCGGTGTCGCGTTCCAGATAAAGGACGACATACTGGACTGCACCGCGGATGAGAAAGTATTTGGCAAAAGCATCGGAACAGATGTCTACGAGGGAGTGAAAACCGCTATACTCTGGCATTTCGTAAGGAATGCTAAGGAAGGGGATGTGAGGAAAGTCGAGGCGATATACAAGAAAGACAGGAAAGACAAGACCCCTGCAGACGTGAAGACGGTCATAGATCTTTTTGTACAGAACGGCAGCATAGAATTCGCTAAAGAGAAAATGGAAGAGTTTGGAAACCAAGCCCTGAAGAAGTTCGAGGAGAATACGAAAAACATCCCAGAGGGCGAGATAAAAAAAACTGCGCGAGATGCGATACATCACATGGTCAAAAGGATAAAGTGAATTTTTTGATTATCCTCAAGCTCGGCGGCTCGGTGATAACGGACAAGCTTAGTGAAAGTCCTAAGGTCGATTTCTCCAACCTGAACAGACTGTCTGATGAGATAGCCAAAGCCAGACCAGAGAGGCTGATTTTCATGCATGGCGCCGGTTCTTATGGGCACGTAATAGTCAAAAAGACGGGGATAGGCTCTGGGATTAAGACAAAAGAGCAGGTTCTAGCATTTGCTGAGACTCAAAGACTCCAGAACGAGCTCAATTCCATCGTCTGCAAAGCGCTGATAGAAAGAGGCGTTCCAGCCATCCCCTGCCAGGCATCTGCAAGCGCCGTGATGGATAAAGGCAGATTGGTCAGCATGGACACCGAGGCAATAAAAGGCATGCTTGACACGGGCCTTGTTCCTGTGCTCTATGGCGTTCCTGCTTACGATAGGGCCCAGAAATGCTCGATATTGTCTGCGGACCAGATAGCACCTTACCTTGCTGTGAAGTTAGGGGCCAAAAAGATAATTCATGGTACTAACGTCGATGGTGTCTTTACCGGCGACCCGAACAAGAATCCAAATGCTAAGCTAATTCCTGAGATAACCTCCAAGAATTTCGACCAAATCAGGCAATGGCTAACAGGCTCGACAGCGATAGACGTAACTGGCGGGATGTTCGGGAAAGTGAAAGAGTGTATGGACGTGGCTAAATCCGGAGTTGAGTCGTTTTTGGTCAATGCGCTCAAACCAGATTACGTGAGAAAGGCTTTAAGTGGAGAAAAAGTAATTGGAACAGTGATCAGAGCATGAGTTTTGCACAAGCCAAAGAGATGGTCAGAAGGAAATTCGAGAAAGAAAAGAGAAGTTCTGACCATGATTTCACCCATGTGCTGCGAGTCCTGAAATACACTGAGATGCTTGCCAAGAAAGAGAAAGCGGATGGGGAGATAGTCAGGTATGCAGCTCTGTTCCATGACTATATTAGAGGGGCTAGGCATGAGATAAAGGGGGACCATGCCAATTTGTCTGCCAAGGCCGTTAAGAAGATATTACCAAGATATGTTGCAAAAGAGAAGATACCTGCCATCCTAAGAGCGATAAGGAGTCACAGCAGGAGGTCTGGAATAAAACCAAGGACTATCGAGGATAAGATAATGTGGGATGCGGACAAGCTGGATGGATTTGGTCCCATGGGAATTGCCAGATTCCTGATCATCGGAGATAGTCTCGGCTGGACAATAAAAAGAGGTGTTAAAAACGCGCGGGACCAGATAACTGGGGTCTATAATACTGATTTTGCTTACACGAAAACTGCGCAGAATCTCATAGAGAAACGACTTAAGAAAAGTATGCGAATGTGCCGCGAAATATTAGAGGAGGCGATTGAATGATAGACAAGAACACTGGCGATAGGATTATACTGGTCGACAGGAACGATAGGGAGATAGGCTATGAGGAAAAGATGAAACCGCACTTAGAAGGGAGACTGCACAGGGCCTTTTCCGTCTTCGTGTTCAACTCTGATGGAAAGATGCTGTTACAAAAGAGGGCCAAATCCAAATACCATTCCGGCGGGCTATGGACCAATGCCTGCTGCAGCCATCCGAGAAAAGGAGAAAAAACGGATGGGGCGGCCCACAGGAGACTATCCGAGGAGATGGGTTTCGACTGTCCGCTAGAGGAGAGGTTCACATTCATCTATAAGGCTAAGCTGGATAGAGGACTTACAGAACACGAGTTTGACCACGTTTTCACCGGTACTTACGATGGAGAAGTCAAGCCGAATCCTGAAGAGGCTGATGGCTTTGACTGGGTGGGGATAGAGAATCTGAAAAAGGATATCAAAATGAACTCGCGGAATTATACGGTCTGGTTCAAGATAGCGCTGCCCAAAGTTCTGGAGAACCTCTAATTATATATATCGCGCTTTCTTTAAGGAAAACATGGCATACAAGGTCACGCCGTGGGAAGTCTCTGGAGATATAGACTATGGAAAGATAGTTAAAGACTTTGGCCTAGAGACTATTTCCGACCACCTCTTGAAGCGTATAGAGAAGCACACGAAAGAGCTTCATCCGCTATTGAGGCGAGGAGTCTTTTTTGCCCATCGCGACCTGAACTGGATTTTAGACGAATACGAGAAGGGGCATCACTTCTTTCTGTATACCGGACGAGGGCCTTCTGGTCATACACATCTTGGCCATATCCTGCCTTGGGTTCTGACTCAATGGCTACAGGAGAAGTTTGGCGCAGAGCTTTGGTTCCAGATGACCGACGACGAGAAGTTCCTCTTCAAAGACGGATTAGAGCTTGATCAGACTAGGAAGCTGGCCTATGAAAACGCGCTTGACGTGATAGCGTTAGGGTTCGACGAGAAGAAGACCAAGATATTCCTAGACACGGAATACGCCAAAACTCTGTATCCCCAGGCGCTCCGAGTGGCTAAACGCCTGACTTTCTCTACCGCCAAGGCCACTTTTGGGTTCTCTAACGAGTCCAACGTCGGCGAGATATTCTTCACGTCAGTACAGGCCGTGCCAGCGTTCCTGCCCAGCGTGTTAAAAGGGAAGAATACACCCTGCCTTATCCCTCATGCGGTTGACCAGGATCCCCATTTCCGGGTTGCTAGGGACATATTGCCAAAATTAGGCTATTATAAACCAGCTTCCATCCAAAGCGTGTTCCTGCCCGGCCTGAGGGGGGGGAAGATGTCCGCGTCAGAGGAAGGCAGCGCGATATATACAACGGACAGTCCAGAGACAGCCAAGAGGAAGATAATGAATGCGTTTACTGGAGGAATGGATACTGTAAAGGAGCAGAAAGAGAAGGGAGCCAATTATTCTATCTGTCCTGTCTACCACTATTATAGGCAATTGTTCATGCCGGATGATAAGGAATTAGCCAGTCTTGAGCGCGAGTGCAAAGGCGGCTCTATCCTCTGTGGCGAATGTAAGAATAGGCTATCGGAGCGGGTTAGTCATTTCCTGTCCGACCACCAGAAGAAGAGGGAGCAGGCTAAGCACCGTATAGAAAAATTCATGATAAGGGACTAGTTCTGGAAAGGCTTATATAACAGTTATATAACAATTATATAAGTGATAATATGCCTAATGGAAAACCGGTGTTAGTCTACTTCCCTAAGGAGCTCGTAGACCACATGAACGAAGTGGTCAAGAGGGGCGACAAATACGTCTCCAGAAGCGATCTCATCAGGGCGGCCACCAGGATGGTTGTTAATCAAGAAAAGAGTTGGGCGCTAAAGGAAACGAGGAGGATAAGGAAAGAGATAGACGATGAATACATGAAAAAGGCTAAAGGGGATAGGAACAAGGCTGCAGAGATGTATTTTGACTATATTATGGAACAACAGAAAAATGACCCGTTCTACAATAAGTAAATGTCCGCGATATAGTACACAAAGTAGTTTAGTTCTCTGGCTATCTTCGGCCAGTCATCTATATCGATAGTTACGGCGTTTAGATTATTCACCTTGCAAATTATTATCTGTTTAATATCGCCGGAGCCAAATCCTTTCATTTTCAGATATTCGATTTCTTTTTGAAAATCAGCTTCTTTTAGAGTGGTCATCTTACAGAAGGACCTGGAAAGCGAGAGGTATTTCTGATAATGTTGACTGCGCTCCATTTCGCCGTCCAGCATTCTAGAAACATAAAGCTCATGTCCCTCTTTCCTAATCTTATCGAACCACAGTAATGCCTCTTTGTGATACGGCTCGTTCTCATTAAAGTAAGCCAACCATACAGAGGTATCGAAATAGTACTTCATCCTTACCATTGCGCGCCATAGGCAATAAAAGCAGCTTTCGCCATTACCCGGTTAATTTGGCAGGTAGATTTTAGATGTATCAAAAACAATACAGGAACTTTTCTGCAGATAAGGCATAGTTTTATAAATGCGTCCTCGTATTTCTATACACGCCTGGAAACAGGGTGTTTTAGATATGTCAAAGGATACGAGGGGCGAGATATTCAGGATAATAGAGAAGGACTGGCCGCTGCACGAGACAGAGATAGCCAAGAAGCTCGGGCTGAAGGTCACTGAAAAGAGCCAGAAGAAGGTTGTGGCTATGATCGACTACCATGTCAAAGCGTTGGAGAAAGACGAGCTGGTTATGACCAAGAAGATAGGACGGGCTAGAGTTGTGTGGCCCCAAGAGATAGAGAAGATACGGTTCATACACGATATGTTGAAGTGAAAATATGTTCGATGTAGTAAAAAAATTGATAATGGCAAGGCAAATAACTATGGAGAAGGGAGAAATTCTTTTACTTGGTCAAAGAATGATTATGGCACCAGCAGTAACATTTTATTATCTTGAACATGCACTTCCACAAAACGAACTGTCTAATAAGTTAATATATTATGCATGCAAACTCGCTAACACAGATGGATATGCTAAGGGACTTTTTGAACATTATAATTTGAAAGGAGAAAAACTCTTGCAGTGGATGGCAAATTCTGCTCAATTAGCCGGTTGGGGGGAATTTAATGTAATAAACATAGACAGAGAAAATAAAAGAACAGTTATGCATGTAAATAATTCTGCGATTGCACAGTTATTCAAAAACAGCAAAGAACCAGTTGACCATATAGTAAGGGGATACTCTGCAGGGGTAGCTAGCTTAGTGTTTGAAGATAATATAGACTTTGTTGAAACTAAATGTGCAGCGATGGGAGATAAATATTGCGAATTTATTAGCAAACCAACAAAAGACTTTGATTTTAGTAGTGAGTTAGTGTCGAACCAGTTAGATGAAAGTGGAGAGATAGAAAAACGATTGAGGGAAACAGCGTGGCGCAAGAAACAATAAAAATAATGAATGAACTATTTATTCCAGCGACTATTATTGTGGGTGTATTTAGCTATTTAGTTGCATGTATTGTGATGAAAATTGAACCCAATCTCGCAAATCTTTTAGCTATATCAATTTTTACTGCTGGATTGAATTCATTTAATAATTATTTCGATATACCTGAAGATATGATATCCAAACCGACCAGACCACTACCGTCTCAAAAAATAAACCCTTTTAAAAGTCTGATTTTAACTTTTGCTCTTCTAGTTTTAGCAGTTTTGATTAGTTATGGAAATACACTAAGTTTCCAAATAATGATAGTTTGGGGATTTCTTGCTCTATTTTATTCTGTCCCCCCAATAAGATTAAAATGCATTCCGATATTAAACACCGCACTCATAGCAAGCAATTACATACTTCTTCCATGGTTATTGGCATGGTCACAAGCAAACGTTGGATTTCCAATTACGTTAGTATCAATACTTTTTGTAATAGCATTTGGTTCAGTAATAAGCAAGGATTTTGAAGATGCTAAAGCTGATGCAATGTTGAAAAATAGGACCATTCCAGTGGTTTGGGGCACAAAAAAGGCTGTTTTAATAACCAGAGTTCTGACAATTGGTGGGGTTTTGGTTTTAATGATTTATTTGTTAAGCTTTTCAACAATTGCTTCATTACTGTGTTTGCCTGCATTATTAGTATTTTTTTACATAAGTAAAGGATTAGAGCGAAAAAATGGGAGAAAAACATTAACAAAAGAATTTATGATTGCGGGATCTATGGCCTTGGTGCCTTTGCTAGTTTTATAAAAAAGTGGATGAAATTTTCACTGTTTTCAAAAATATAGGTGAGAGAGATTTTTCGTAAGATTCTAAGGGAGCTACTAAATTACGTAGTAGAGTTTGAACTCTTTTACTTCTTTTAGCAAGTTTTATTACAGTATTCGTTATTTTGGGGCTGTAAAACCATTTTTGCAGTTGTGCACCAATATACATGTCTGAACCAAATTTTTTTCTCCATGCATTTTCATATAATTTGATATCCCCGTTAATGTATGCTTTTGACGCTAATTTCCCATCTAGCATTGCATAATAAATGCCTTCTGCAGTCAATGGATTTACGTGTGCTGCGGCGTCTCCAATTAGTGCCCAGTTGCTTCCTGTCGTAGGTAAATCATAAAATTTAGGATTGGAAACAAATGGGACCAAATGAGCATGCAATTTAAGTTTTTTTGGTATGTTTAAACGATTGGCTGCAGGATGTAATTTCATAAACTTGTGTAACGACTCAACTAGGTTAGGTGTACCTACTTTTGCACCAATACCAACACTAATAATATCTATTTTAGGAAACATCCATACATATCCGGTGTTCATGTATGGCGATCCAAGCAGATATAGCTCTAGTGCATTTTTAAATTTTTTTGAAACGTGCTCTTTTTTGTGTGGGATATGATAACCAACTCCATGCCCAAGATATTGCGGAGGGATTGGCATGAGAACTGTTTTTCTAACCAAAGAATTGCAGCCATCCGCCCCTATTAGCGTTTTTGCCATTATTTTATTCTTACTGGTTTCAAGCAGCCATTTATCATTTTTCTTGGAGATTTTGGTAACTTTCTCCTCATAAAAACTTGGTCCTTCTTTCAATGCCTCTTTCAACAGATATTGGTCGAACTTCTTTCTCATTACCATTATTCCTAGGTTCTTTTCGTGAATCTCAACTCTGTCTCCTTTTTGGTTTTCTAGAATCAGCCAGTCAACTTTGGTTTCATATGCTTTCTTTGGTATCTTAAATTCCTTAAAAATTCGGCCGTTGATTGCTCCTCCGCACGGCTTCTCCCTCGGGTGGGAATGGTCGAATAAGACAACATCAACGCCTGCTTTCGCCAGCTCTTTAGCGCACACGGAGCCAGCCGGACCAGCCCCAACGATGGCTACTTCGTGCTCTTCCATGGAAATATATAGAAAACGCGAATTAATAAGCTTAAACCTTGTACGCTTCTTCTGGCTTTTTGACAACCATGCCTTTGTCAGTTATATCGAACGGCACGACGTCCTCGATATGCTTGGTAGAACGCATCTTCTCTACGACCAGCGACCTATTAGAGGTGGCCCCTATCCCTAAATAGTGCAATACTATAACTCCGTCAGCCATGAATTCTGACACTCTATCTCGCGACAGCCACTCGGAGTTCTTGGGCGTTTCCGAGACTATTATAGTGGTCGCGAGCAGGTCTTTGAGAACCATCATCAGCCTATGGATCTGCATTCTGGTAATTAAGTCGTCCTGGATCGTAGGCATCACTATCTTGTCCAATTCCCCTAATATCCCGAAATAGGCTAATTCGTTGGTCGATATAGGGAAGTTCGAGATAGGAGTAATAGAATCTATCACTATCCTGTCTGCCCTGAATTTGAGCGCGGCATCCATGATTAGTTCCGGGTGGCTCTGGCCCTCCGATAACTTACGAGCAGTTATATCGATAAAGATGAACTTGACCTTACCCTCGCGCTCCAGCTTCTCGAAGTCCATGCCGAACCTCTTGGCCTGCTCGTATATCTCTGGAACCCGCTGCTCGAACGTGATATAGAGGCAGCGCTGGTCGAATTTAGTGGCTCCGGTATAGAGGAAATGCTGGCAGAAGATAGACTTGCCTGTCCCTGGAGAACCGGAGACTAACGTAATCGAGCCTTTCGGGAAGCCGCCCTCTACCAAGTTGTCAAAGCCAGGTATCCCTGTTGGCTCTCGCTCGACCATAAGAGATAGAAAACGCTACAGCTATAAAAGTTTATTGCCAAATAGAAATCGACCCCTCCCCGGAAAACCGGAGAGAGGCAAAAGCTCACCCAATCGAAAAATCGTATAATTATTGAAGCCGAACATATATTTAAATCTTTCTCAATTTTATTTACAAGAATGAGTTAGAACGCCAGTATTAGACAAACGTTCAGACTTTATAGGCTTCTTCCGGCTTCTTGACGACCATGCCCTTTGAGGTTATCTCCATGGGCAGGATATCCTCTACGTGCTTTGTTCCTCTCATTTTCCTGATAAACAGGCTACGATTGCTCTCGGTCCCTATCCCCAGATAGTGCAATACTATAACCCCATCAGCAGTGTACTCTTCGACTCCATACTTAGAAAACGCCATCGGTCCTGCCCCGAAAGACTGCTCCGGCACTTCCGATGTGATCACAGTAGTCACATCGGTCTTTGTCAGCATGTAGTTTATCTTCAGGATAGACTTTCTTATGTCGGATTCGCTCTCGACATGGAACCCTAAGCCGGCCATCGAATCCACGACTACTCTTTTTGCCCCTATCTGGTCGCATATCTGCATCACACGGAGAACCAGCCTATCGACATCAATGCCAGCCTGCGGCAACGTGTATTTCTCCTCAGACGGATAGCCTATCTTGGCAGCAGCCGCATCAACAAGAGCAAACTTCCCCTTCGTTTCCTGCTTTTTCAGGTCCCAGCCGAAGCGCAGCATGTCCTGGCGTATCATGTCCGGCCTCTCGTCCAGCGTGACAAAGACGGCAGGCTCGTCGTATTCCGCCGCTCCTCTATAGGCGTACTGCATAGCCATTATAGTCTTGCCGGTGCCGCACCCGCCAGATACCAGCATCGTTCTGCCTGATGGAAACCCGCCCTCGACCATGTCATCTAGACCGTAAATACCAGTGCGCACTCTCGTCATGAAATCAACGGTGTTATAATGTATTTCTGATTTAAATAGTTATCTCAAATATTAAATACTTGGAACGCCTAATACTATCACTCATTTTGGAGGGGTTTCATGTACAGTCAGCAACGAGGTCTTAGGCGCCATACTAACGCAGATATAGTCACCAAAACCAAGCTAGTCTATCCCGACCATGCAAGTCAGAGCGGGATATGCTCCATCTGTGCGAGGGAGGGTTCTTGCGAGATAGGAAGAAAGGCGAAAGAGGCTCGTACTCTATTCCCAGAGCCCTTTGGTAGTCATCAGTTCGGGGCAGAGAAGAGACTGCCTAACCTAGAGGATCTCCAGATACTGCCTGAGCTATTCGGCGATGGGATCATATTCAAGCAGGTGGATATAGCCACGGAACTGGGCGGCTTTAAAGTCAAAGCGCCACTGGTAATTGCTGGTCTTGGCTCGACGAAAGTGGCCCATCTCCAAGGCGAATTCCTGGCAAAGGGGGCGGCGAAAGCAGGAATCCCTATGGTCATCGGCGAGAGCGTGCTGCCTAGCTATGGAAAAGCCGGGCTTAAGGCGAGGATGAAACCTTATGATGATAATAGGACTAAATTCGGAGCGCTAGTGGTACAGGGCAATGGCCATGATATAGCCCAGCGCGTATTTGAAGAAGGAAAAAGTCTGGGCGCTGACGCGATAGAGATCAAGCTGGGCCAGGGGGCGAAGCAGGGCCTGGGCGGAGAGGTTACTATAACTGGCGATAAAGAGGCGAAGAGATACGAAAAGCTGGGCTATTTCCTGATAAAGAACCCCGATGGAAGCTACCAGCGCCATGCGAATCCTGGCTCTATAAAGGAAGAAGAACTCAGGGACCTGATGATTAAGAAAGCGAGTCTGAATCTTCCTATCTGGGTGAAGACCGGCATCGGCAGGGGGATTCTAAAGCTAGTGAGTATGCTCGACAGGATAAAGAAGGAGCAGGGAATACCGTTGAAATGTCTAACGGTCGATGGCTTCGGCGGAGGCACAGGCATGTCGCCCTGGCTGGTGATGAATGAGACGTCTATCCCGTCTGGCTCGCTATTTTCGGCATTAAGGAACAAGCCAGACTTTGATATACTGCTTGCTGGTGGCTACAACACTGGATTTGACGCAGCCAAAGGAATGATGTTAGGCGCTAATGGCGTGGCCATGGGCCGGGCTTTCCTGATAGCTGCTACTTCCGAGAAGGACAAGGGCGTAGTCAATTTCGTGAAGGTTATCGAGGAAGAGTTGTCTATGGTCTGCGCAATCCAGAGAGTTAGTACGGTCGAGGGCCTTATCAGCAGGAGAAAGAACCTATACGCCCTGTCAGAAGAGGCAGAAAAAGTATTCGGGATATCAAGGAAGAACGAGGATATACTCTAGCCTTTCTTCTTTTCCTCGTCCACGTCTTCCACGCCCTTTTCAGTCACTCTGAAGATGGCCTCGCCCTCCGGCATGGACGGCGAATCTACTAGTCTCGCTATCCTCTTGTCTTCTTTTGATTTCCTGAGATATAGCCTATAAGAAGTAGCGTGGCCAAGTGTAGGTCCGCCGATAGGAGTCGTGGGGTCGCCGAACATTATGCCCGGGTTCTCCATCACCTGGTTCGTGACATAGACGACCAGGTTATAGGCTTCGGCCAGCTTGTGCAGGTCGCCGACATGCTTCCCTAACTTCTGCTGACGATCTGACAATGTCGCTCGTCCTATGAAATCGGTCCTGAATTTCGCGGTCAGTGAATCAACTATAATCAGCTTTATGTTGTTGCTCTCTATCAGCTCCGGCGCCTTCTTCAATAGGGCCATCTGGTAGTCGGCGTTATAGGCTCTAGCCACGTGTATCCTCTTTAGCGCCTCTGTAGGCTCTAGCCCCATTGCTTCAGCTATCTGTGCAACCCTCTCAGGACTAAAGGTGTTTTCCGTATCTATAAACAGACAATCGCCCTCAAGCCCGCCCTTGTCTTTGGGCAGTTGGACGTTGATAGCCAGTTGGAAGGCTATCTGGCTCTTTCCCGAGCTGTATTTGCCATAAGCCTCAGTCACCTTCTGTGTCTCGAACCCGCCGCCCACCAGCTTGTCCAGTTCTTTGGAGCCGCTAGCCAGTTTCACTATACTCGCCCTCCTCTCCATTATCTTATCAGCAGTCTCGAAGCCCAGATCCAGCCCTTCCCTGGCCCCTTCGATTATCTTAGAGGCTGTCGTCTCCCCTATGCCGGGTATCTCCATTATCTCCCGTTCAGAAGCAGCCGCTAGTTGGGCTATGCTACGGAAGCCAGCGTCCCTCAGCTTGTTCGCCACTGCCTCGGTCACGCCGGGCAAATCCTCTATGCGTTCGATAGTTTTACTCATTAAGACACCATAGCCAATTCTTTTTGAATGTCTATATTATTAAAACTTCTGACAATAAAATTCATACGGTTGAAGGCCGAGTCTAGCCTTGATTCGCCTATGAAAACATACTCGTCTCCGAGCAGTTTTCTCCTCCTGTCGTCGAACAGCTCAGGCTTTTCTTTCAGATCTTTGGCCGATAGACCCAATAGTCTTTCGCCGATAGCGCGATAGAACGTCCCTCTCACGACATCGGTGCCATCATCTAGTTCAGCGTTGACTATAAGCGTATAGCTGGTCTCTGTTTTCCCGCACTTGGGGCAATCGGGCTTTAGCATGGAACCGCAGTTGGGGCATATCTCCAGTATGGTCGGCTTGAACACATCGACTATGGTGGCTCTGATCTCTGCGAAGCTGTTGTTCTGCAAATCCTTCAGCTTGATCCGCCTATCCGCCTCTTTCCCTCCGCTGACGACAGAAATAGAGCCGAGATTGCCCACATTGACCTCTATCGTCTCGTTCCTCTTTCGTGCATAGGCATTCAAGACTCGTATCTTCGCTCCTGGATTTATCTGGCTCAAGACAGACTGGTCCTTATTCCAGACAACCAGGTTTATCTTCCCAGTGTCATCGGATATAGTGAAATTGGCTACAGTGCCCTTGCGTCCGTCCTTCTCGAACTCGCGGAACGGAAAGGCGTTATCGACAGTCGTGGACATATTGACGTTGGCCATCCCGTCAGCCAAATCCTTCACTTTTATCTCGTTTTTGGGCTCGAAATCAAAGTCTATACCGAGCTCTTTGGCGATGGAATAAGCGGCGCCTGCCTCTGTCAACAGCCCTCCATACTCCTCCTGCTTCTTAGAGACCTTGTCCTTGATCTCCTGCTCTGTGAAGCCTTTTTCCCGTATCTTCTTGATTATAGCCGCTGACGAGTCTAGAATCTGAGAAACCATGGCTATATTATGGGCGATAGGATATAAAAAAGCAGTTTCAAGCAGTAATGTTAGAAAAAGTTAAAAACAAACGTCAATTGTCTAAGAATATAACGTTATTTTTTAAAGCTATCTAATCCTAATACAGACACATGAAACACATCGTTCTTCCCCGCGATACTATAGTGGGAAAAAACGTGCTAGAAAAAATAGCGGGCATAACTAAGGATTATGAGAGCATACTCGTGGTTACCGGCAGGACTACGGCGAAGATTGCCGGAGACAGGGTCACGGACCTGCTTGGCTGCGACTGTTCTGTCGTTGAGAACGGAGCGACCAACGACGAAGTGACCAAGCTCCATGAAAAAATCAGGGAGAACGAGATAACGCTCTCTGTCGCTGTCGGTGGCGGCACCATAATCGACGTGACCAAATTGGCTGCGTTCAGGACAAAGACGGACTGGGTTAGTGTCCCTACGACATGTTCTAACGACGGGATATCTAGTCCTGTTGCCTCTATCAAGAGCAATGGCGCCAGCCTCTCGACAAAAGCCTGCGCGCCGATAGCCATTCTTGCTGATATGAACATCATAGGCAAAGCGCCTTACGAATTCATACGGGCCGGCGTCGGGGATACTATCGCCAAATACTCGGCGGTTAGGGATTGGAAATTAGGCCATATAATCAAGGGCGAGTACTATGGCGATTATGCCTCGAGCCTCTCGATGATGGTCGCAGAGGTAGTTTTAAATAATGTGGCGGAGATAAAGGAAAGGACCGATGTTGGGCTGAGCTGTCTTCTAGAAGCGCTCATCTCTTCTGGCGCGGCGATGGCGATAGCCGGTTCCTCTCGTCCGGCCAGTGGGAGCGAACATAAATTCTCTCACGCATTAGATATGTTGGGTGGTTCTAAGGGGCTTCATGGCGACCAGTGCGGGATAGGCTGCATCATAATGTCCTATCTGCAGGGCGAGGACTGGAAGAGGATTAGAAGCTCGCTCAGGGCCGCTGGTTGCCCAACAACTGCCAAAGAGATAGGCATAGACGAGGCATTGGCTCTCGCGGCTCTATTGAAGACAAAAGATATAAGACCGGAACGTTATACTATCGTGGAACATATCAAAATCGACAAGGAGATTGCAGAAAACGCATTGCACAACACGGAGGTTGTATGAATGAAAGTTTACGATAAACTTCTAGATGCTATAAAGAAGGACGGGGCTGCGCACTTATCCCTCATTGATCCGGATGAGATTAACGGCACTAAAGTCTGCGAGATGGCTAAAATAATCCAGAAATGCGGAAGCGACGGGATTATGGTCGGAGGCAGCGGCGTCGACCTGAACGCCACAGACATCTGCGTGAAGAACCTCAAGAAGGAAGTCGACATTCCTATAATCCTGTTCCCGGGAAACATCACGGGCATATCCGGCAATGCGGATGCGATATTCTTCATGAGCCTGCTTAACAGTCGATCAAACTACTGGCTTTCTCTATCGCAGGCGTTGGGGTCGTATTCAGTCAAACAGTTCGGGTTAGAGGTCATACCGATGGGCTACATCATCGTCGAATCGGGCCAAAAGACCTCGGTCGAGTTCTATGGTGATGCTAACGCTATTCCTCGCGGCAAACCGAAGATAGCCGCCGCTTTTGCTCTCGCCGCTCAGTATATGGGGATGAAAATTGTCTATCTAGAAGCTGGCTCTCGTGCATTGGCGCCTGTTTCTAACGAGATGATAAGGTTCGTCAGAGGCATGATAGATATTCCTCTTATCGTTGGAGGCGGCATAAAGGATGGCAGCGTAGCCTATGAGAAAATAAAGGCCGGTGCCGACATCATAGTCACTGGAACGGCTATCGAGACGGCGGACAACCTTGAGGAAAAACTAAAAGACATAGTCGGCGGGGTCAAGAAAGCCGGAAAGGAAAAGTTAAAATAGCTTGTATGTTTTCTTCCTATCATGGTCGAGGTAGTCTTTCTCGAGGGCCTTGTAATATCGATGCTAGTCGGCGCTCTTCTCGGATTCGAGCGCGAGTACAGCAAAAAGCAGGTGGTCATAGGGTTAAGGAGCTTTTCTCTCGCCTCGCTCTTCGGTTTCTTGTCCATCATACTCTCGAACATGCTTGCAAGCAGCCTAATCATCCTGCTGTCATTCATCTTCATAGCCGGATTCACCGTCCTCATCTATTACACGACGAGCAGGCGCGGAAAGGACCTGGGTTTCACCACGTGCATCTCGCTCCTGATAACGTTCATGCTCGGCATCTTTGTCGGCCTGGGATGGAGGACCGAGGCCATCTTCTTGGGCGTCCTCATCTCAATAATCCTGTTCTCAAAAGAGAGGATGCACCAATTGGTCTCTCGGCTCAACCAGAAAGAAGTCGGGGACCTGCTCGAGTTTCTGGTCCTGCTCGGCATAATATATCCGTTGCTGCCTTCCTCGTTCGACCTGTTCGGGGTTAATGTCCAGCCGCTCATGATATGGGGGATTATAGTCATGATTTCGGTCCTGAACTTCTGCGTGTTCATGGGCGCGAGATACTTCCCTATCCAGCACAAGATAGAATTATTTGGCTTTCTCGGCGGCCTCATCAACACCCAGGCGATTATAGGTTCTCTAATGAACGTCTACAAGCAGAACAAGAAGATGTTCCAGAACGTCGCCAGCGGCTTTATCCTAATCAACATGGCCATGTATCTGAGGAATTTCATTCTGATAACGATAATCGCCCCGGCGGTGCTGCTCTATGCCGGGGTCCCTGTCGTCCTTGTCTTGGCGACCCTGATCCCCTTCTCGCGACTATTTCTCTTGATGAAGCACAAGGAGGCCCAGATAAAGATAGACTCGCCTTTCGGCGTCTGGCCCGCTGCTAAATTGGGCCTGGCCATCCTGCTGGTGTTCCTACTCCTGGATTTCTCAATGTCGCTGGGAGGCAATGCGCTCCTGATAACCTCTATCCTGGGCGGGTTGGTCTATTCGCTGGCTGTGTGCGTCTCTCTCGGGACGCTGGCCTTGAATAACGTGATCACTCCTCAGCAGGCTGCTCTGGCATTCATACTGACCAACGCGGCGAGCGTGATAAGCAATTTCTTCGTGCTCTATGTCGCCGGTGGCAAAGAACTAGTGCCTAAGGTCAACAAGGCCCTGTTCATCTCGGTGGTCGCATCTATCCTTGGGGTCTTCCTCAGCATAGCCGCTTTCGCGCTAGCCTAATGTCAGTAGGTAGATGAACACATCGCCAAAAATCAGATTCAGAATC
>Ga0315285_10003382_pt1 | contig 16627 bp, 15 predicted proteins | sample YL17G09_36_MG_FD_203698 | JGI IMG/M metagenome (GOLD analysis project Ga0315285, IMG submission 203698) | Sediment microbial communities from Yellowstone Lake, YNP, Wyoming, USA - YL17G09_36 | ecosystem: Environmental > Aquatic > Freshwater > Lake > Sediment | place: USA: Wyoming | collected... | reverse complement strand
CTTCAAAATACGCCCGTGATTCAAGATGCAACAGGCATCAAGTGCCACTTTCAGAAGGTGATTCTGCTGCAAGACGGCAAGACACAAAACAAGGCGGAGTATTCTCCCATAAAGGGCGAAATTATTGCCGCTGAGTAGTTCCTGGAGGAATGCTCCGGCTGCAATTAATACTTTTTTCTGAACCTGGCGGTGGGGATGTTTAATAGCTTGCGATATTTTGCTACGGTGCGTCGAGCCAGATTTTTTATTCCGATCTGGGCTAATTTTTCGCGGATTTGGTCGTCGCTCAGGGGCTTGGCTTTATCTTCGGCATCGATGATTTCCTGAAGCCTGACTCTTATCGCCTCCCAGCTATGAGCCTGGCCGCTATCGTCTTCCATCCCGCCGCTAAAGAATTTTCGCAGCGGCAAAACCCCCCACGGACACTGCATATATTTGCCGGCAACCGCCCTGGAAACAGTAGCAAGATGTACTCCGACATCGTCTGCGACTTTTGACATCGGCAGCGGGCGAAGGTAAAGCGGGCCCTTGTCAAAGAAATCTTTCTGGTACTTCACCACCGCCTCGGTAACTCTCAATAGCGTGTTTTTTCGCTGCTCTATGGCATCCATAATCCACTGAGCCGAGCGGATGTTATTCTGCAAAAACTTTCGTGTATTCTCACCGACCTGTGAGTCTTTTGCCATTCTTGTATAGTAAGAATTCAGCTTCAGGCCCGGCAGGTCGGTGTCCCTCAATCGCACAGAATACTCGCCCGAATCATCCGAGGATTCTACTATTACATCGGGAGTAATAGGGCGGTTTTGGTCCGGGCCGATCTGCAGGCCGGGAGAAGTGTCCAGCTTGCTCATACGTTCAATCGCGTGGTTGATTCTCTCGACGCTGCAATTCATCTTTTTGGCAATATCCGGCAGGCGATTCTCCAGCAGCGCGTCCATACACTCGGATATAAGCTGGGCCTCGAAGCTCATATCGTCCGGACTTTGCGCCATCTGGATAAGCAGACATTCTTTCAGGTTGCGTGCGCCGACGCCGGGGGGCTCCAATCCTTGCACAAGCTGCAGCGCCTGTTTCAAATCATCGAGGGTGAATTCAGCCCGGTCTTTGTTGTGCAATTGCTCCAATCTTACGGTTAGATACCCTCTATCGTCGATATAATCTACTATCGTACTGCCGGCTCTTTTTACCGGCTCGTCAGCCTCGACCAGCCGCCACTGCTCCATCAGGTGATCGTGCAGCGACACAGGCGGGGCAGCGGCGTTCTTGATGGCCTCGAGCTTTCTGTCCGGCTCTTCGGTTTGCCTGCGGCTGTAGAAGGGCTCAGCCTGCTCTATGTACTCTTTGAAGTCATCCTCAACATTTTCAAGGCGTTCGAAGTCTTCAACCTTGTTGTTGTCAGTGTTGATGACCAGGTCCTTTTGAGCTATGTTGTCTTGCGGCTCCTCCTCGACAGGCTCAGTTTCATCGGCAGTTGAAGGCTCAGCCATTTCCAGGAGCGGGTTATTGTTGAGCTCCTGCTCGATTCTTTCCTGAAGCGCCAGGATCGGAAGCTGGAGAATCTCCATTGATTGAATCATGTGCGGAGCGAGCTTCATCCGCTGCTCCATCCGCATTTCTCCGGTCATCTCCAGCTTCATAGAAACACCCGTTGCTTTGGGGTACTGTGTTTCTTACTCGGTGCTTTATTACTCTCTTTCTCTGTTGGCTTTATTATATCATAAACGCGCCTGAAGACCTCGTCAAATCCGGCGGGCAATCTAAAAACTTCGACGTGCGCGGCGCGAAGCTCTACAAGGTCCAGCCTTTACGGTAGAAGCAGTGTATATACTCGTTGGCCTTGGGCACGTTGGTGCAAGTCATATTCGGTCCGTCCCAGCTCAACTTTTCGCCCGTACGAATGGCAATGTTGCCCAGCAACACCGCCTCCGTGAGCGGGCCTGCGAAGTCGAAATTGGCCTGGGCGGGTTTACCGCCCTTGCAGGCCGCAAGCCACTCTTGGTGGTGTCCGATCGATCTGGGGATAGTCTTGGCCGGCAGCTTGTAGGCCTTCATCCGCGACTCCGGTATCAGGCGTGGACTTGCCGCGCACCAGCCCGGCGCCAATATCTTGCCTTTATCGCCCACCAGCAGCGAGCCGCCGTCGTTATCGCCCAGGCGTCGGCCCTCTTCGAGCTCTTCAGGCCGGGGCGGCATATTGCCGCCGTCGTACCACATCAGGGTCACGGGCGGCATATCTCCGCGAGCGGGGAATTCGTACCGAAGAACTGACTTTGTCGGCCCTGTCTCCTCGTTGGCATCATCCTGGGAGACAACTTCCACAGTTGTTGGGTATCCAAGCTTCAACGCCCAGAAGATCGGCGAGCAGTTATGTATGCCCATATCGCCAAGTGGTCCGGTTCCGAAGTCCCACCAGCCGCGCCATTTGAACGGCACGTACGCGGGATGATACGGGCGATACGGCGCCGGGCCCAGCCACAAATCCCAGTCGAGGGCGTCAGGCACGGGCGGCGTTTCCTTTGGCCGGTCGATGCCTTGAGGCCACCAGCCTTTTGGCCGGTCTGTCCAGGTGTGAACCTCGCGCACGGAGCCGATGGCCCCATCCCAGATCCATTCACATAATAGGCGAATTCCTTCGCCGGCATGGCCCTGGATGCCCATCTGGGTGGCTACCTTGTGCCGGCGGGCCGCCTCGGTGAGCTTGCGGGCCTCGTATATCGAGTGTGTCAGCGGCTTTTCACAATACACGTGCTTACCCATTTTGATCGCCATCATACTGGCTGCGGCGTGCGTATGGTCCGGCGTGGAGACTATCACCGCGTCAATGTCTTTTTGCTCCTCCAGCATCCGGCGGAAATCACGGTATATCTTGGCTTTCGGAAATCGCTTGAAGGTAGCCTCCGCCTGCCTGGCGTCCACATCGCACAGCGCAATGATGTTTTCAGTACTGATTGCTGCCATATTATCGGCCCCTCGGCCTCCAACACCGATGCCGGCGATATTGAGCTTCTCGCTGGGCGGCGTATGGCCTGCTCCTGCCAGAACGTGCCTGGGAACGATTGTAAATGCAGCAGCGGCAGCAGCACCAGTAATGAAATCACGACGTGAAAGATTCCAGAGCTGCTTTATAGGACTTCTACGTTGATTTTTCATCTGATTTTTTCCTCGGTAGATATGTGGCCCTTTTATCTAATTTTACGGAAATGGATAACCCCACGTTTCCTTACAATCGCAAACATCCTCAGTCACGTCCCAGAATCCGCCGGCGACATATATCTTATTGTCGATTACTCCAGCGACAGCGCAGCACCGACCCGCCGGCATCGGTTCGACCTGGCCAAAAATCTCCTTTTCCATATCAAAATAGGCGGCTCGGGCACTCCTTCTGTTGGTGACCTTACTCATGCCGCCTAAGATAAACAGTTCTGGTCCTATCGCCGCGTGGGTGGAGTGTTGACTCAGATACCATTTGCGCTGCTCGATCCGCGGGATATCGAGCTTAGTCCACTTATTCGCGGCCACGTCGTATTTTAGAACGCCGTCCGCATACGTCTCAAAGTCTGTTTCGCCGTGAACAGCGTAGATATACCCATTGTAGCTGCCGTGGACGATAAACCTGGCACCTTCGGGCATATCCGCCATTGCTTTGTAGGTGTTTGTTGCCGGGTCGTATCGGAAGGTGCTTCGGTCGGCTTTGCCGTCAGACCGCAATGTTCTTGCTCCAAAGATATAAATATAGTCGCCCACGGTCACCGCATAACAGTATGAGCGTGGATGTGGCAGCGGCGCGATATTCACATACTTATCCGTTTGCGGGTCGTACATCCAGGCCGTATCTGTCATAGTTACATCTATTGCCTTATTGTCGCCGCCGAAAAGATATATCATGCCCTTGTACACGGCAATAGCCGGCCAACCTTTACTATCGGGCATCGGGGCGCCTGCGCTCCAGGTGTTGGCAGCCGGGTCATAAATGTGGTGAAGATTCACGGCTCGCGCAAGAAGCGCCCCGCTCGGCGTATGCGGGTTCATATTTACTCCGCCGAACAGGTGGAGCTTGCCGTTTACCACAGCCCCGGCGCCGCCAAAGCGGGGAGCAGGAACGTCAGCCAAAATCTTCCATCTTCCGCCCGTCACTTGGCTATCAGTCTTACTCGTATCTACACTTGCATCTTTGGTCTGACAGCCGCTCATAAAGAACGTAATTAGAAAAAGCATACAAACAATTGTCGGAACAGTCTTAATGCTGTCCATAATCTGCTCGCCTTTCTAACTCAGACGACTATCCTATCTCGTGCTTTGCGCATTCTACTATGCGATCAATTTCCGCAGCCAAATCCTCATCTATAGGTTCCGGCTTGTGCGTGCTTAAAATACGATTGATCTCGGCCCTCGCTCGTTCGGCCATCGAATTGCGTCCTTGACTTTCCCAGATACCCCAGTTCTGTCGTGTCCAGGCGACGCCCGGCAGCCAGAGCTCGCGGCGAAAGTGTTCAACGGTATGCTCCTCGGCGAGGTAATTGCCGCCCGGCCCAACCTTCTTTATCTCCTCGACGGCAAGAGTGTCGGCGTTGACCTCAAAGCCGCGCGTAATTCTCTTGACGTACTCGGCCAGCTCATTATCTATGAAGAGCCACTCCAGGCCGGCGCCGTGATCGGTTCCACAGATACCGCAATGGCCAAAAGTATCTGCCCCAACCAGTGCACCCAACAGCATACTAGTACCTTTTTCTATGCCCGCCTGGGCGTCTGGGACCTTGGCATCCGTCAGGCCCACGTTGACGTATACCGGCAAACCATAGTGCCGGGCAATTTGCACCATCGCAACAGCCATTAGTCCCTGCTCGGCGGAGCCAAATGAACAAATGCCCGTGCCGGGATCCATAATATGAGGGATCCCGCCATAGGTTACCGGCGTGCCCGGCGCCAAAAGCTGCGTGACAACGATGCCGGCAAGGATTTCAGCATTTTCCTGAGCTAACGTACCCGCCAGCGTCGCCGGCGCCGTTCCGCAGGTCATAGCCATTGGACCGATGCCGGCAGGCTGACCTGCCCGGACAAACTCCGCCAGTATATCCAGCCCATCTTTAGGCAGCCGCAGCGGGCTGATCGGCTCTAAGAAAGCCTCCACCATCGGTTTTGCCCGTAGGGCAGCGTCGCCGCCGGCCACAGTGCGATATATCTCCAAGATGTAACGAGCCGTTTGTCCGTTGCGCACCCAGCAGCGTGTGGGCTTACCCGTGCCCTTGACAAGCTCGCCTGTCAGAAAGACATCGCGATATGTTTGGGGTATCTCCTGCGGCTGGCCCATCGCACCTACTATGCTGATGTTGGCCAAGGCGTCGCCCAGGCGAATTGCGTCGCGCGTATCCTGTATTGTTGCCGGACGAAGCCCGCCGCTGTGCGAATCTATCCAGCCGAACTGACCCGGGCTGGACATCAGAACGAAATCTCCATAGCCAAAACGGGCGGCAAACTTCGGGCTGCGACCGTACAGAATATACTTTGTGCCGGCACGGGCGATGCTGTCTGTGACCAGTTGCTCAGGCAGACGTGCAATCTTGGTGTGCCTGTCTACTTTAGCGCCTGCCTGGCCCAGGAGCTTGAGCACATCGTCGTGGTGCACCATCACGCCCGTATCACGCAGGATTACAACGCTGGCATCATGAATAGCCTGTATCTGTCGCTCAGATAAGAACTGTACATCAATTTTTGCCATTCGTAGCTCCAGCCTTTCCAGCAGATAGGGGCGAATTAGCTGGGTGCACTCGCATGAGTGACACCGAGATTTCACCAGGGGCAGTCTTAGGGCCGATAACAAAATGAATATAGGCGCATATTGTCATCCTGAGCAAAGCGAAGGATCTGGGTTACGAATGAAAAATCTCTTATACAGGCCAGATTCTTCGCTTCACTCCGTTCCGCTCAGAATGACATTGTCTCATTTTGTCAGACACTCTCAGCCTTGCCCGCGTGGGTTACGCCATAATTCAATGGGCGTTTTGACCCCTTTAGGCTGAAACGGCAACGCAACCTTGCAGCCGAGGCCTGCCGACTGATAACCGGCGTAGAGCACCTGCTGCACAACGCGTCCATCCTCGCCGGTTGCCTGCGGCTGCTCTTTGCCGCGCACGCAGCGCGCAAAGTGGTGCATTTCCTGCGGGAAGCCGTAGTTCCACAGCTCCTCGAAGACGGGCCAGGTCCAGCCTTTTGTCGTTGGCGCCTTCTCCACCGCATAACCATAGCCATACTCGCTATAGGTGGGTAGGGCGTTGCCCAGGTGCAGGTCGGCATAGGTGACGCCGCCTTCTCCGTAGACCTCAATCCGGTCCTCCATCCCGCCGCGACGCGCCCAGCTATCCTCAACCAGCCCGACTGCGCCGTTTTCAAACTCGATAATGCAGATTGAGTTATCTTCGCCTTTGGTCTTGTCGGCGTGTACGTATGTGCCCATCTGGCAATAAACGTTTTTTATCTTTGGCCGGCCCAGGAACCAGTAGCAGAAGGCGATGCCGTGACAGCCCATATCCATAAACACTCCGCCCCCGGATTTGGCCACGTCCCAGAACCACGGGGCGTGCGGGCCGAAGTGCTTTTCGCTTTGCTTGACCAAGTAGATTTTACCGAACGCGCCCTGGTCAGCCATTTCTTTTGCCTTGACATACTTGGGCGTAAAGAAAAGCTCTTCCCCATACATCAATAAGACGCCTTTGGCTTTGCACGTATCGATCATCATATCCGCCTCTTGGAGGCTCAGGCACAAAGGCTTTTCGCAGACTACGTGCTTGCCGGCGCTGGCGATATCGATAGTCATTTTTGCGTGCAGATAGTTTGGGGCGGCGATTGTCACCATTTCGATGTCGCGTTCAGCCAGCATTTGCTCGTAGTCGGTGAAGACACGGGGGATATTATATTTTTTGGCCAGCTTTGCAGCGTTACCCGGGGTCGGCGAGGCAACCGCAACGACCTCAGCCTCATCAGGCATCGCCGCAAACGAATAGGCGTGGATATCCGCCTCAAACTGCGACCCTATTATTCCAACCTTGACCCTTGCCTTTTTAGACATAGTTCCGCCGGCCTCCTTTTACTTGGGATGGACTTGCCCGCCAAAGGGCCCCCGCTCCGTGGGAACCGCCGGAAGCATGGCGGGCGAGAATTACTCTAACTCTTGTCTGCCGATTATAGCGTCGGCGAGCATTTTGCCGCTTGCATATTCGATAGTGCTGCCGGTGGCAAGTCCCCTTGCCAGGCGGGTGATTTTGACGCCCGTATTCCTGACCAGAGAGCTTATATAAAGTGCGGTGCCGTCGCCGGCCAGATTGGGATTGGTGGCCATTACGATTTCCGTAACACCGCCGCTGCGTACCCGCTGGACGAGCTTGTCAATGGTCAGGTCTTCCGGCTCGATTCCATCCAGCGGCGCGATGTGTCCGCCGAGCACGTGATACACCCACTTACAGGCGCCGGTTTTCTCAAGGGCTATGACGTCTTTTGGCTGCTCGACAACGCAAATCACGCTCTTATCACGCCGGGCGTCCGAGCAAATCTGGCAGACCTGCTGTTCCGACCAGTTGTAGCAGATTTCGCAGCGCTTGATTTTGGTTTTCACGTCTTTTATTGCATTGGCAAGGGCCGTTGCCTCAGCCGGCTCAGCTTTTAATATATAAAAGGCCAGCCGTTCCGCCGTCTTAGGCCCAACGCCCGGCAGCTTGCCGAACTCCTCTATTAGGCAGTTTAGACTTTCCGTGTATGCAGTGCTCATAATTTATATATACCACCCGCACCAGAGATGTCAACGAACAGGACACGAGAGAAAATGTAAATGCTGTATGAGAGCTGCAAAACTGCAGGTTTTTGTGAACGGCGCAGCTTGGCACCAGTGGTCTAATCTATGGACCGGACCGTGGTGTTTCTTGCGTGGGTTCTTGAGTAACGTGCCAGATTTCTGGTCACTTGCACCAGGAACGAACCAACACGGTAGAACAGGTAAATCGCTCCAAAGAGACAAATCACCTTAAGGAATACCGTATCTTTCAGAATTCCATTCATTTGCCTGACCTTTCAATCAAACCCTTATGGGGCAAATATGCCCTGCTACGCTGCACACGTGCGCGCGACTCTTTCTCTTAGAAATTTACTCAAGAGATATTAAGAACTGGTTAGGTTTATGTTAGAAACGCGTTAATTTCAGGGAAACTGCTTTATCGGGGTTCTGAGAATTGGTAGATTGGCGGCGGTTTTGGACGGGAGTGAGAAGGTCTGAATCTGAGAATCAGGCAAATATCTTTATCGGGTGTCCAGATGGATAAGCCGACAATACTTGTAGTAGATGATGAAGAGGACATTGTGGAACTGGTGGAACTGAATATTGCACGGGAGGGTTACAGGGTTCTCACCTGCGGGACGGGCGAGCAGGCCCTAAAGTTAGCGGGCTCGAAGCTGCCAAGCTTGGTGATTCTGGACCTGATGCTACCGGGAATTGATGGGCTGGAGGTCTGCAAAAAGCTCAAGAGTGACCCGAAAACACAGAACATTCCTATTGTGATGCTGACGGCCAAGGGAGAGGAGTCTGACATTGTGACAGGACTTGAGCTGGGTGCCGATGATTACATCACCAAGCCCTTCAGCGGAAAAGTTTTAGTTGCGCGCGTGCGGAGGATTTTGCGAAGGATGGTTACTGCCGCGGACGATAAAGCTGTACTCAAAGTCCAGGACCTCACTATCGACCCATCGCGGCGTGAAGTTCTCATTGAGGGTAAACCCGTGCAACTTACTTTTACGGAGTTCAATATTCTGCACATACTGGCAAAAAGACCTGGTTTGGTATTCACAAGGTATCAGATTGTTGATGCGATTCGGGGCAGTGACTATCTGGTTACTGACCGTGCTGTTGACGTCCAGATAGTGTCGCTGCGAAAGAAGCTGGGTCGGTATGGCGAATATATAGAGACCGTTCGAGGCGTAGGGTACCGGTTTAAGGATTAAGTAATGGCCCGCAAGAAACTAATCTGGCAGCTTTACCCAACATACCTGATAGTTACGGTAATCGCACTCGTTGCGGTAACCTGGTATTGCTCACACTTTTTTCGATATTTCTATATCGACCAGACGCGAAAAAAGCTTATGACTCTGGCTTATGTGGTAGCAGAGCAGATGTCAACTTCCTTGCAAGCAAAAGATTTCCGTGAGATTGACAGAGTATGCAAGCAACTTGGCCGGGCCAGCAAAAAAGAAACGCGGTTCACCGTCATGTTGCCCTCCGGTAAAGTTATAGGGGATTCAGACGAGGACCCCGCACAAATGGCAAACCATTCCGACCGGACCGAAATGAGAAAGGTGCTCAGTGACGGCTATGGATGGTCTCTGCGGCTAAGCCCCACGCTCGGCAAAAATATGATGTATGTTGCTGTTCCAATAAAGGATAATAGTGAGGTCAAGGCAGTAGTGCGCACAGCCATACCCGCTACCGCCATCGATGATGCCCTTAAGAGCCTTTATATTAAGATTTTATGGGGCGGCCTTGCGACGGCATTCTGTGTGGCCGGGCTGAGTTTATTGATATCGCGGCGAATCAGCAAGCCGATAGTTGAAATGAAGAAAATTGCTGAAATGTTCGCCTCAGGTGACCTCGACCATCGCCTCCTTGTCTTGGGTACCGGGGAACTAGATTCGCTCGCCAACGCGATTAACAGAATGGCCACGCAGTTGCAAGAGAGATTCGCAACAATAACCGACCAACGAAATGAACTGGAGGCGGTTCTTTCGAGTATGATTGAGGGTGTTGTGGCAGTGGATGGACAGGGACGTATTGTCAGCATAAACAAAGCTGCGGCAAGTCTATTGGACATTGAACTATCGAAAGGACAAAACCGAAATGTTGAAGAAGTCATCCGTAACGTTGACCTGCAGAACTTTATCAACAGCACGCTCAATAGCAAGGTGCCCACCGAAGCGGATATTTCTCTGCCGACAAAGGGTGACCGCCTCTTTCAACTGCACGGAGCGAGTCTGCCGACCCGTGCCGGCGGCAGAACCGGAGCGGTTATTGTCTTGAATGATATTACGAAGATGCGCCGCCTGGAGAATGTGCGGCGCCAATTCGTAGCAAATGTGTCCCACGAGCTAAAAACCCCCGTTACCTCTATTCAAGGTTATGTTGAAGCGCTGCTGGAGGGTGCCATAAAAGACCCACAGCAAGCAGAGCGGTTCCTAAGAATCATTGCCAAGCACTCCGACCGGCTCAATTCGATTATAGAGGATCTCCTCACTCTCTCACGACTCGAAGAGGACAGAGAAAGAAAAGAGACTTCTTTCGAGGTAACGGAATTGAAGCCCGTGCTTGCCTCCGCCATAGAACTAGCGAGCATCAAGGCGGAAGACAAGCAGATGAAAATCCAGCTCGTCTGCGACGAGCAGATCGCGGTCAGGATGAATACCGCGCTATTAGAGCAAGCGGTGCTGAACCTTGTTGAGAATGCCATTAAATATAGCCCTTTGGGGGGTGATGTCAGAATAAGTGTCGAGCAAAACGGTAAAGAAGTAGCTATCACCGTTAAGGACAACGGCTGCGGAATAACCCAGGAACATCTTCCGCGTATTTTTGAGCGTTTCTATGTTGTTGACAAGGGACGCAGTCGCAAACTTGGCGGCACCGGCCTCGGTCTGGCAATCGTCAAGCATATTGCTCAGGTGCACGGCGGAAGTGTTACAGTCGAAAGCTCACTCGGAAAAGGAAGCACCTTCACGATTCATCTATCTGCGTAGCAATTCTGTTGTCACACTTTGCAGCCTTCTGTAAAGCGATTGAGGGCAATTTGAACCCCAAGCCCCGTTGCCAAAATTGTCTTATCATCAAGCTGGCGATGAGCCTACAGTTGCAAGTTTAACACAATTTTAGCACACCCCTCATAATTGTTTAACAATTCAAAGGTATTAGGGGTTCAGATTGCTGAAATCCAAAGAAGTGTTTGATATTTTACGGAATTGAAAGGAAAAATGTCGTATGAAGGCAGGAAGTCAGGTGTATTTTGCTATAACGATAGCAGGCCTCGCAGTGTCAGGTGCAGTCTGTTTCGCTTCTGATGATGGAGGTTTTCAATTCTGGAGCAACGCCGGGGTCTCGGTCGATCTTAGCAAAAACTGGGCGGCCACGTTTGAGGAGGAATTCCGGTTCGGTGATAACGCCGGGCACTTATATTATCATCATTCGGAACTGGGGTTCGCGTACAAAGGCTTGGCAGATTGGGTAAGTGTGGGATTCAACTACAGGCAAATCTTTGAAGAGGATAGTTCAGGCGAGTGGTGCTATGAAAACCGGCCGCATCTAAACGCGACGTTGAGCGGCAAGTTTTTTGGGCTTGATGTCAGCGACAGGTCGCGGTTAGAATATAGAGATAGAGAAGTCCAGAAAGATATCTGGCGATACCGAAATAAGGTCACGGTGAAATTGCCGGCAGAACTTACGCCGCTGAAGTTACAACCCTATTTCGCAGAGGAAGTGTTTCTTAACCTCGATGCAGAGGCGTTCAGCAGGAACAGGGTCTATTCGGGGTTTTCTACAAATATTACAAAAAAAATAAAAGGTGAGATCTATTACCTTCTGCAATCGACGAAGTCAGGCGACAACTGGAAAGATATCAATGTACTCGGTATTGCGTTAAAGGTCGCTTTTTAGAACCTATGGATGCGCAAATTAAGGCTGCACTTGTTTGCCTCGTAATCATTTTCGTTGTCGGATGCGGGCAGACTGTCGACCCCAACGAGCCTTCAGGCTTTGTGCAGATCAAGGGTTCGGACACCATCGTCAACGCCGTCCAGAAAGTCAGCGAAGAGTTTATGAAAGACTACCCATACGTGTTCGTAGCGGTAACAGGCGGGGGCACCGGCGTGGGAATCGCATCTCTAATAAGCAAAACCTGCGATGTGGCCTCAGCCTCACGCGAGATGAAACCAAAGGAAATACAAATCGCCAACCAGCGCGGCGTCTTTCCCAAAGAATTTGTAGTTGCCCACGATGGAATTGCCGTGATTGTAAACAAAGACAATCCCGTCAATAAATTAACTATCGGCGACCTGCACAAAATATTTACGGGAAAGGCAGCTAACTGGAAAGAATTTGGTGGAAAGAACCTTCGCATAGTTACACTATCGCGGGAGGTTAGCTCGGGCACACACATATACTTCAAAGAGGAGGTGATCCAGCTCGGCAAAAAAGATACCTCGCAAGAGTTTTCCGCCCAAACGCTTCTACTGACTTCTTCGCAGACCATTGTCGAAGAGGTTGTAACCAACGAAGCGGCGATAGGCTATTTGGGGATGGGTTACGTTTCTGAAAGGATAAAGGCGCTGCTGCTGGCTAAGGGCGAACAGTTTTATCCGCCCGATGTCGAGAATGTAATCAAGAAAACATACCCGCTCTCCAGGCCCCTTTATTTTTATACCAACGGCGAGCCGACAGGGGCAGCTAAACTATTCATCGACTTTGCTTTGAGTCCGAAAGGCCAGGAGCAGTTCAGAGAGACCGGTTTTGTGCCGGTAGGAGCAACAATTGCCCAGAAGGATTAGCGAATACATTATAGAATCGCTTATCAAATTCAGCGGGCTGCTGGTCATCATCCTTGTATTTTTGTTGTTCTTATTTTTGCTAAAGGATTCTCTGTCCCTATTCGGCGTATATCCGCTGGGCAAATTCCTTTTCGGCAGGAGCTGGCTGCCCATCTCGGAGCCGCCCAGGTTCGGCGTCATTCCGCTATTTCTCGGCTCGCTATACGTTACGGTCGGCGCCATTATTATTTGTGTCCCTGTGGGCGTTGCCTCGGCTATGTTCATTGCCGAGGTCGCGCCGAAATCTCTAAAGCTTGTGCTGAAGTCACTGGTCGAGATTCTGGCTTCGATTCCGAGCGTTGTCTTAGGATTCATCGGCATCGTTTGGCTTGGCCCGGCTCTTAGGAACGTCTTGGGTTTGACTACCGGCATGTGCGGCCTGACGGGTAGTTTGCTGCTGGCGTTTATGGCCTTACCAACCATCATCACCATTGCCGAGGATGCTCTGGTAAGTGTGCCGAGGAGCTACAAAGAGGCAGCCTTTGGCCTGGGCGCGACACGCTGGCAAACGCTCTGGCGGATTATCCTTCCTTGCGCTTCATCCGGCATTATCGCAGGCGTCATGCTGGGGATCGGCAGAGTTATCGGTGAAACAATGGTCGCAATGATGGTCACCGGCAATTCGCCCGTGATACCCAAATCGATCCTTCAGCCTTTGCGAACTCTTACCGCGACAATCGCCGGTGAGATGGGTGAGGCCGTCAGCGGCTCCGAGCATTATTTTGCCCTTTTCGCGGTCGGTTTAGTCCTATTTGTGATAACTTTCATAATAAACTTCATCGCCGATGCGTTTTTAAGAAGGGCGAGAAAATGAACGCGGCAAAATTACGCCAACAAGCTGCTTTTATCGTGCTCGGGGTTGTCACTTTGTTTGTTATTGCGCCGATTTTACTGACGATCTTCTACGTAACCAAGAACGGCATCGGCGCGATAAGCTGGGAATTTATTACTCAGCCGCCTCGCAACGGAATGAGACAGGGCGGCATCTTTCCGGCAATCGTGGGCACAATCCTTCTGGTGGTCGGCACAATGTTATTTTCCCTGCCGCTGGGCGTGCTATCCGCGATTTACCTTGTTGAATATGCCAGGGACAACTTTTTCACGCGCCTGGTTAAGCTGTCGGTTGTGAATCTTTCCGGAATCCCATCTATTGTGTACGGGCTTTTCGGGTTTACATTGTTCGTATTATTCTTGCGGCTGGGGACATCTATCCTTGCAGGCTCATTGACGCTTGCGATAATGAGTCTGCCGGTAATTATCACCGCCACTAAAGAGGCGCTGGAATCCGTGCCGGTCAGCTTTCGGGAGATTAGTCTATCTTTAGGGGCTACAAAATGGCAGACCGTGCGGCATTGCGTTTTGCCTTATGCGGTGCCGGGGATCCTCACCGGAACGGTCTTGAGTCTGGGTAGGGCGGCCGGCGAAACAGCGCCCATCCTTTTTACAGTTGCCGCATTTTATCTGCCGCGTCTGCCGCGCTCGCTCTTCGATCAGGTTATGGCACTACCGTACCATCTCTACGTTATCTCCACCCAGGTCCCCAATATGCCGGCAGAGCTTAGTTTCGCCACGGGTTTTGTGCTTATAGCTTTGGTGTTCCTGATGAACCTGGCAAGTATAATACTGCGCGCCCATTACAGAAAAAAAAGACTATGGTAGCAGAAGCGATAATAAGGACTATTGATTTGAACTGCTGGTTCGGCGCGCTTACGGTCTTAAAGGACATAAACCTGGAAATCTATAGGAACGAGATTTTCGCAATTATTGGCCCTGCCAATAGCGGAAAGACCACCTTTTTGCGAGCATTAAACAGGCTTAATTATCTTAACATCTCCTACCAGCAGAGCGGCGAGATTTTCCTGGGCGAGCAAAATATCCGAACCCTGAGCGATAATATTCTGCGTAAGAAGATCGGCATTATTTTCGCCCTGCCGCAGGTGCTGCCGGTCAGTATTTACAACAATGTCGCTTACGGCCCAAAGGTTCACGGCTTTACCGGCAAGAACACACTTAGCCAGATTGTCGAAACCGCCTTGAAGAAGGCTTATCTTTGGGACGAGGTCAAGGACCGCCTTAGTGAGCCGGCGGCGCGCCTATCCGGCGGGCAGCAGCAGCGACTTTGCATAGCTCGAACCCTCGCAGTAGAGCCGCAGGTAATTCTCTATGATGAACCGTGCTCGGGGCTGGACCCTATTTCAACCGCGAAGGTCGAAGATACTATGCAGCAGCTCAAAGAAAACTATACACAGATACTGGTAACAAACAACACCAAGCAGGCAGGACGTGTCAGTGAGCGGTGCGGGTTTTTCCTGATGGGGGAATTGGTTGAAATCGGTCAAACGCCCGTGCTCTTTACCAAGCCGCGCGATAAGCGCACGGACGACTATATAAGCGGAAGATTCGGATAATATGGAACTTGTGCCCAAAATCGAAACGGTCGGCCTGAATTTATACTACGGCGATTTCCTCGCCCTCAAGGGCATAAACATGAAAATTCCGGGGCAGAATATCACTGCCATCGTGGGACCTTCCGGATGCGGCAAATCCACGCTTCTGCGATGCTTCAATAGGATGAACGACCTTATCGAGCACACAAAGGTCGAAGGCAAAATAGTTATCGACGGCCTCAATATCCTCGAGCCGGATACCGATCTAATTTCTCTGCGCAAAAAGGTCGGAATGGTCTTTCAAAGACCGAACGTCTTTGATTTGTCGATCTATAATAACCTTAAATTTGGCCTGCGTATTCACCGTATGCTGGATGGAAAAGACGAAATCATCCAGAGCATCCGGAGCGGCCTCGAGCAGGTCGGCCTTTGGCAGGAGCTCAAAGATAAACTTGGAAATAACGCCCGCACCCTAATGCTCGAGCAGCAGCAGCGGCTCTGCATCGCCAGGGTTTTGATTCTAAAACCGGAGATAATCTTGCTCGATGAGCCGTGCTCGGCTCTCGACCCCATCGCGACACTCAGAATCGAGGAATTATTGCAGGCCCTCAAGCAGGAATATACCCTGGTAATTGTAACCCACAACATGCAGCAGGCGGCAAGGGCGTCAGATTATACAGGGTTTATGTACCTGGGAGAGCTTGTTGAATTCGGGCAAACAAATCAGGTTTTTACAAATCCCAAGCAAGAGCTTACCGAAAACTATATAAGCGGTCACTTCGGTTGATTTTTCTGGAGATAACAATGATCAGAAAAAGTTTCGCAGAGCACATTAAAGAGCTCGAAAAAGAAGTTACCACCATGGGCGAAATGGTCGTCACAGCGATCAATCGCTCGGTAGAAGCCCTTAAGGCGAGTAACGTCGCTGAGGGTAAGCAAATCGTAAATGATGATGCCCTTATAAACAAAAAGCGATGGGACATCGAGGAAAAGTGCATCAGTCTCATTGCGACCCAGCAGCCGGTGGCTTCGGATTTGCGAGAAATCGTCGCCGTCTTGTGTGTCGTCACCGAGCTTGAGCGTATGGGCGATTACGCTGAGGGCATTGGCAAGATCGTCATATTGTATGGCACTGAGCCGCCCGTTAAACCTTTAGTCGACATCCCCCGGATGGCACAAAAGGCAGTTAGTATGCTTCAGAGAAGTCTTGACGCATTTATAAAGCGTGACGCTCAGGCAGCAAAGGCTATTTGCAACGAGGATGATGAGGTCGATTTACTCCACGAGCAGGTCTACCGCGAGCTACTATCCTATATGATTGAGGACCCCAAAACGATTACAAGGGCGACCTATCTTATCTGGGCCGCTCACAATCTTGAGCGGATCGCCGACCGCGTGACGAATATCTGCGAGCGGATAATCTTTCTGGTTACCGGCACTATGACCGAGGTAAACGTCTCGCGGTATTAGTATACCTGTGCCGCTCGGACCGGACAGCCGCAAGCTGCGCCCGTCGGGTGGCAGCCTCAATCCGCCCCCGCGTCTTCTTGTCGAAGACAAGAGCGGGGGCGGATTGGGGATGGCCTTCCTCTAGCTAAACACATACTGCGATTAAGGCTGCCATCCGTCGCCGCAACGGC
>Ga0315285_10003381_pt1 | contig 16631 bp, 10 predicted proteins | sample YL17G09_36_MG_FD_203698 | JGI IMG/M metagenome (GOLD analysis project Ga0315285, IMG submission 203698) | Sediment microbial communities from Yellowstone Lake, YNP, Wyoming, USA - YL17G09_36 | ecosystem: Environmental > Aquatic > Freshwater > Lake > Sediment | place: USA: Wyoming | collected... | reverse complement strand
AAGGATACGCCTATTTAAATTTCCACGGAACGGGGGACACAACCCAGAAACTCGAGACTAGAGACTAAAGACCAGAGGTTAATGATGTTTCCCCAATTTTTTGTGTCTAATTCCAAGAGGAATGATCGAGAAAAATGAAAATCCCGTTTTTAGACCTGAAGGCGCAATTTAACACCATCCAGGGTGACATCCGGTCGGCTTTGAATCGAGTCCTCGATTCCCAGAATTTTATCCTCGGGCCCGAGGTGGATCAGTTTGAGAAACAGGTTGCCTCGTACCTGGGTGTTCCCCACGCGGTGGGGGTGGCATCGGGCTCCGACGCGCTCTATCTCGCGCTCGTGGCCTTGGGGGTGGGTCCCGGTGACGGGGTTATCACCACTCCCTTCACTTTTTTCGCCACCGGGGGGTCGATCGTCAGAACGGGGGCCCGGCCGCTTTTCGTGGATATCGATCCCCGCAACTATAACCTTGATCCCGGGAAAATCGCGGAATTGATCGAGGCCAATCGCAGAAATCCCCGGGCACAGCTCAAAGCGATCATGCCGGTTCATATCTTTGGCCAGCCCGCGGAAATGGGGGCGATCCAAAAACTCGCCCGCACCCACGGGCTGACGGTAGTCGAGGACGCCTGCCAGGCGATTGGGGCCCATTACCAGGGTCAAAAGGTGGGAACCCTGAGCGAGTTCGGCTGTTTCAGTTTTTTCCCTTCCAAGAACCTGGGTGGTTTTGGGGATGGGGGCCTGGCGGTAACCGGTGACCCCGGCCTGGCGCAGAAGCTCCGGAGGCTTCGGGTTCACGGAAGTGACCGCAAATACCATCATGTCGAGATGGGGATCAACAGCCGGCTGGACGCCCTCCAGGCGGCTGTGCTTTCCGCCAAGCTTCCTTACTTGGACCGCTGGAATGAAGCCAGGAGAAAGAAAGCCGCAGCTTACGACCAAGCTTTGGGAGATCTTCCCGGGCTGGTTTTGCCTCCGGCCCCGCAAAAGGGGGTGGAACCGGTTTATCACCTGTACGTGATTCGGGCCTCCAAGCGGGATGGGCTCGAAAAATTTCTGGGCACCCGGGGGATCGGGACGGGGGTTTACTATCCCTTGCCCCTGCATCTCCAGCCCTGTTTCGCCGGTCTCGGGTATAAAGAAGGCGAGATGCCCGAATCCGAGCGGGCTTCCCGGGAGGTGCTGGCCCTGCCGCTTTATCCGGAACTGACGGAAGAACAACAAACATTCGTCATCAAGTCCGTCCGGGAGTTTTATCAAAAACCGGCGTTAATTTAATAACCCATGACGAATGGGTGTTGGTTAGGTGTCATTCCTGCGAAAGCAGGAATCCAGGGTTCTTCACAAATGAAGGAAGTTAAAATATACAAAATAATTCCAGCATATAAGTTACAATTGCTTTAAAGGGAGAAAATATTAAGAACCTTTTTAAACTTCTGGATTCCCGCCTGCGCGGGAATGACGAATAAGAATAAATACACGTTATCCAAGATGACATAATGATTTGACTTAATATAAGGAGGAGGAATGTCGACCAAGGAGACCCCGAAGGTCGCGGTGGTGGGGGGAGGTTACTGGGGAAAGAACCTGATCCGGAATTTTTTCGAACTCGGGGTATTAAAAGTTATTTGTGACTCCGACCCGGCCAAGCTCCAAGAATATCGGCAGAAATATCCCGGGGTTTTGACCAGCCAGAGCTTGGCCCAGGTCGTCCAGGACCCGGAGATCCGGGGGGTGGTAATCGCGGTCCCGGCCGAGCTGCATTTTGAGCTGGCCCGGGAGGTTATCATCTCCGGGAAGGATGTTTTCGTGGAAAAACCCCTTTCTCTCCGGGTGGAAGATGGGGAGAAATTAGTCGAGCTTTCCCGCGAAAAGAAAAAAATCCTGATGATCGGACATATCCTGGCTTATCATCCGGCCGTGGTTCGTCTGAAAGAACTGATCGGCCAGGGTGATCTGGGCCGGATCCAGTATGTCTATTCCAATCGCCTGAACCTGGGGAAGATCCGGACCGAAGAGAATATTCTCTGGAGTTTCGCTCCCCACGACATCTCCACCATCCTCTCCCTGCTCCAGGAAATGCCTGTCGAGGTGATCGCCTCGGGGGGAAACTACCTGCATGCGAGTATCGCCGACGTCACCATCACCGCCCTCAGGTTTCCGAGCGGGGTCCGGGCTCATATTTTCGTGAGCTGGCTCCATCCTTACAAGGAACAGCGCCTGGTGGTGGTGGGGGAAAAGAAAATGGCGGTTTTCGACGACATGGCCCAGGACAAGCTGGTGATTTACCCGCACGGGATGGATTGGGTGGAGCGGTCTCCGGTTCCCCGGAAGGGGGAAGCCCAGGCGGTTCCGATTTCCAACGAAGAGCCCCTGCGCTTGGAGTGCCGGCATTTCCTGGACTGTCTGCAAAACCGGGCCACGCCCCGCACGGACGGGGAAGAAGGCCTGCGGGTGCTCAAGGTTCTTTCGGCCTGTTCCCAGTCGCTCCAGGACCGAAGCCGCGCCATCGAGTTGGAAGTGCATCCGGAGAAGAGTTACTTCGTTCATCCCTCCGCGGTCATCGATCCGGGTTGCTCGGTCGGACCGTCGACCCGGATCTGGCATTATTCCCACCTGGTGGAGGGGGCCCGGATCGGGCGGGGCTGTTCGATCGGGCAGAATGTTTTCATCGGCCGCAATGTCCAGGTCGGCAACAATGTGAAGATTCAAAACAACGTCTCCGTTTACGAAGGGGTGACCCTTGAGGACAATGTTTTCTGCGGCCCCTCGATGGTCTTCACCAACGTGATCAATCCCCGGAGCGAGGTTTCTCGGAAGCATGAATTCAAGCCGACCCGGGTGGGGAAAGGGGCGACCCTGGGCGCCAACTCCACGGTGGTCTGCGGGACCAGCCTGGGAGCTTACGCTTTCGTGGGAGCGGGGGCGGTGGTGACCCGGGATGTCCCGGATTACGCGCTGGTCTACGGAAACCCGGCCCGGGTTATGGGCTGGGTCTGCCGCTGCGGGGAGAAACTTGAGCTCAAGGGCAACCGCTCCGAATGCCGGGCCTGCGGTCTCAGGTACCAGAAGTCGGGAACCAAGCTTAAACCGCTGGCCGCCGGAACCAGGCCGAAAAAAAGGTAAAATTTTGCGAATTTCTAATTTCTAATGACGAATTTCTAATCAAGAACCAATGTCGAATTTCTAATTTTGAATTTCCAGGTTCCAGAATTAGTCATTGGTAATTGGGATTTCTTTTGTCATTAGAAATTAGGAATTGGTCATTTTTCTGTACGGAAGATGCCATCCCGTAAAAAACCAAACGTTACATCAAATTAGTCCCGGAGCGGATCGAAAGTTGAAGGCGATTAAACTGCTTTCCATCGTTGGGGCCCGGCCGCAGTTTATCAAGCTTTCCCCCCTGGCCCGCGCCGCCGCATCCGGGCGGGGTCCGGGCCGGTCCCTGAAGCACTTGATTCTCCATACCGGGCAACACTACGATGACAAAATGTCCCGGGTTTTTTTCGATGAGCTGGAGATTCCCCGGCCGGATTATGACCTCGGGGTTGGTTCGGGGAGCCATGCCCGCCAGACCGGGAAGATGATGGTCGGGATTGAAAAGATTCTCCGGGAGGAAAAACCGGACTGGGTCCTGGTTTACGGGGATACCAATTCCACCCTGGCCGGGGCCCTGGCCGCCGCCAAGCTCCGAATCCCGATCGGTCATATCGAGGCGGGACTCCGGAGCTTCAACCGGGGGATGCCGGAAGAGATCAACCGGGTGGTGGCGGATCGGGTGTCCGATATTCTTTTCTGCCCGACCAAAATCGCGGTGAAAAACCTGGCCCGGGAAGGATTTAAAAACATCCTGAACGCCGGAAAGTTGACGGCGGATCATTCAATACAAGCTTCCGCCGGTGTACCTTTGGTGGCCAACGTCGGGGATATTATGTATGATTCGATTCTGCTCTATCTTGAGCTCGCCGAGAAGAAAGCCAGGATTTTTGAAACCCTGGATCTCCATACTTCCTATTGCCTGGCCACGGTGCATCGGGCCGAAAGCACGGATAATTTGAGAAACCTGAAAGCGATTATCTTGATTTTGAAAGAGATCGCGAAGCAGGGGATCCAGGTGGTTTTTCCCGTCCATCCCCGGACCCGGAAGATAATCCAAAAGAACTCGTCGCTCCGGGCTCATTGCTCGGGGTTTTCCCTGCTCGATCCGGTGCCGTATCTTGACATGCTCCGGCTCGAGCAACACGCCCGCTTCATCCTGACCGACTCGGGCGGGGTGCAGAAGGAGGCCTACTGGCTCCGGGTTCCCTGCCTGACCATCCGGAATGAGACCGAGTGGGTGGAGACCCTGGGAGCGGGGGCGAATGTTCTGGTCGGGTATGACCGGGAGAAGGCCTTAAGGGCGGTAAACCACCTGCCCCGGCCCCGGAAAGCCCCCGGCTCGATCTACGGCGACGGCCACGCCGCCGAGCGCATCATCCAGGTTTTGAAAACCTGCTCCGGCTGAAACTGGAGATATTCCCATAAGCTAAAGCAACTTTGGAAATAAACTTGGTTCTTTGCTGTCCAGCTGCCTAGCCTTCCAGCTTTCCAGCGTATTTATTTCTATTCTTTCGGGGTGAGAATGGTGTCGTGTTTCCAGTTTTTATCGTCGTTTTTGGGGTAGTCGAGGTTGTAGTGGAGGCCACGGCTTTCCTTGCGGGAAAGGGCGGAGGCGATCACCAGCTCGGCCACGGTGGCCATATTGCGAAGCTCGAGAAGGTCGCTGGTGATCAGGAAGTTCCAGTAGTATTCGGCGATCTCCTCCTGGAGGATCTCGATCCGCCGGCGGGCGCGGAGGAGGCGCTTGTTGGAGCGGACGATCCCGACGTAATTCCACATCAGGTGGCGGATCTCGTCCCAGTTCTGGGTGATGACCACCGCCTCGTCCGAATCCACGGCCTTGCCGGGGTTCCAGGGGGGGATTTTCTGTCGGGGAATTCCTGGAAGGGGGCGGGAGGAAATATCCCGGAAGGCCCGCTCGGAAAAGACCATGGCTTCGAGGAGGGAGTTGGAGGCCAGGCGGTTGGCGCCGTGGAGGCCGGTGCAGGCGACCTCACCCAGGGCATAAAGATTGGCGAGATCGGTTCTTCCCCAGGAGTCGGTCTGAACCCCGCCGCAGGTGTAATGGGCGGCGGGGACGACCGGGATGGGTTCGTGGGTAATATCGATTCCCAGGGAGAGGCAGGTGCGGAAAATGTTCGGGAACCGTTCCTTGATGAATTTGGGTTTTTTGTGGGTGATGTCCAGGAAGACGCAGTCATCCCCCGAGCGCTTGAGTTCGGAGTCGATGGCGCGGGCGACGATGTCCCGAGGCGCGAGCTCGCCTCGTGGATGGTAGCGTTTCATAAAGGACTCGCCGTTTTTCAGACGCAGGATGCCGCCCTCGCCCCGGACGGACTCGGAGATCAGGAAGGATTTGGCCCGGGGATGGAACAAGCAAGTGGGGTGAAACTGGATGAATTCGAGGTTGGCCACCCGGCAGCCGGCCCGATAGGCGAGGGCGATCCCGTCGCCGGTGGCGACGTCGGGGTTTGAGGTGTAGAGGTAAACCTTACCCGCTCCGCCGGTAGCCATGATGGTGACCCGGGCCCGGAAGGTATGAATCTCGCCGGAGGAGATGTCGAGAACGTAGGCCCCCAGGCAGAGATGGCCTTTGGATTTCTGGCTTTCCCGGATCAGATTGATGGCGATGTGTCTTTCCTCCAGGCTGATTTTGGGATTGTCGCGAGCCCGCTCCAGAAGGACGCGCTCGATCTCGGCGCCGGTCAGGTCCTCGGCGTGGATGATCCGGCGGTGGGAATGGGCTCCTTCGAGGGTCAGGTCGTATTCGAACCCGCCGTCCATCTGCACCTTCCGGCGGGAGAAGCGTACCCCCCAGTCCAGGAGTTCCCGGATCCGGTCAGGCCCTTCCTTCACCACCGCCTCGACGATATCGGGATGACAGATGCCCGCCCCGGCGGTCAAGGTGTCCTGAATGTGGGAGGAGAAACTATCCCCCGGATCGAGAACGGCGGCGATTCCGCCCTGAGCGTTGTTGGTGCTGCAGTCGGTCAGGCCGCGCTTGGTGATGAGAACCACCTGGCCCAGGCGGGCGGCTTTCAGGGCCGAGCTCAGGCCCGCGATGCCGCTGCCAATTACCAGAAAATCGGTTTGAATTTCCATAGTCTTCGAAGTTGATATTATTACACCAATCCATTATAGAAAAAAGCATGATCCCCTATAAGGATGACAATCCTACCGAGCGCTGGCCGGTCGTCACCGTCGCGCTGATCGTTCTCAACGTGCTGGTATTTTTCTACGAGTTGAGCCTGGGCCCGCGCCTGGAAGGGTTCATCAACGAGTTCGGCGCGGTCCCGGCGGGGATCTTTTCCGGGACGGACCTAGCCGTCCCGCCGGCGCTGCCGGTCCCGGTTACCCTGCTCACCTCGCTTTTTTTGCACGGGGGCTGGATGCACCTGATCGGCAACATGCTTTATCTCTGGATCTTCGGGAATAACATCGAGGATATCCTCGGGCATTTCCGTTTCATTCTTTTCTACCTGGCTGGCGGAGTGGCGGCCACCCTGGCGCAGGGGATAACCAGCCCCGCCTCCACCATCCCCACCATCGGCGCCAGCGGGGCCATTTCCGGGGTTCTGGGGGCGTACCTCATCATCTTTCCTCGGGCCCGGGTTTACACCCTGCTCCCGATCGGTTTTTTCCTGCAGGTGGTGGTGCTCCCGGCATATTTCGTGCTGGGCTTCTGGTTTGTCCTGCAGTTCTTCAGCGGGGTTCTTTCCCTCGGGAACCAGCACGGGGGCGTGGCTTTTTTCGCCCACGTGGGCGGGTTCGTTTTCGGAATGCTCCTGATCAACTTCGTAATCAAGTATCCCCCCCGGCGGAGCGCCGTCAGCCATCGGGGATACATTTACCGTGTCAGAAGGTGATAGGTTATAGGTCATGGGTGATGGGTAGTAACGACCGCAAACGGTAGACCGCCGATCGCAATTAAATTCCTTTAATTGTTTTTTTCTTTTTAGAAGCCCGGGGGGTTGGTCCTCGCGACACAAACTCTTTGTTCCCCGGATACCGACAAACTCGATGACTCCTGATAATTGGATCCAACAAAGGCGAGACCCTGCGGGGCCGCCGCCCCGGATTACGTGATCGCGCACATTGGTTTGGGGAGCGAGATCAACCCCCCAAAAAAGAAAAAAGGCAAACGAAAAGTAAGGGGTTGGACTTGGAACTGGAGATTTAGGAAAGTTTTTTTCTGAGATAGGAAACGATATCTTTCGCGGGCACCTTTTCCTGCTCGCTTTTCTTGAGATCCCTCACCATGACGGTCTGGTCCTTGATTTCATCCTCCCCGATGATGATGACCAGCTCGGCCCCGCCGCGGTCGGCGCGGTGAAACTGGGCCTTGAGGCTTCCCCCCTTAAGATCGGCCCGCGCGGGAAAACCGTTAGCCTTGAGTTCCCGGGCCAGTTTCTGGATCAGTCTCCGGGCGGAGGAGCCCACCGCTAGGAGGGCCAGGGCGGGTTTTGTCGCCGGGGGCGGCAGTTCCGGGAGTTGCAGGATGATCCTCTCGATTCCCAGGGCGAAACCAACCGCCGGGAGGGAAGGACCCCCCAGTTCGGAAATCAGCTCGTCGTATCTTCCTCCGGCGGATATGGCATCGGTGCGGGAGCGGCCCCCGGCTCTCCCGGGATAGATTTCAAAAGCGGTCCGGGTGTAGTAATCCAGCCCGCGCACGAGGAAAGGGTCGAGGATAAATTCCAGTTCCAGGGTTTTCAGAATGGCTTGTAGCTCGGAGAAATGATCCTGGCAAACCAGGCAAAGAGACTCGGAAATTCGGGGCACTGATTGGGACCGGAGCAGGGACTGGCATTCCGCTTCTTTGCAATCCAGGACCCGGAGAGGGTTGCTCTGGATTCGTCGCCGGCAGTCGGGGCAAAGCTGGGGCGCCAGGGGCTCGAGAAAATTGACCAGCCGCTGGTGATATTGAGGCTGGCAGACCCGGCATCCCAGTGAATTGAGAACGAGAGAGAAATCCTTTAATCCCAGCCGGGAGAGGAGATCCGCCTGCAGAGCGATGACCTCCGCATCGGCTTCGGGACCCGGGATGCCGAAGAGCTCGGCGCCGATCTGGTGAAACTGGCGGAGTCTTCCATGCTGGGGTCTCTCATGCCGGAACATCGGCGCGAGGTAATAAAAACTCGATTCCGGCCGGTTTTTGGCAAAGCCGTGCTCGAGGTAAGCCCGGGCCACCGCGACGGTGCCTTCAGGCCTCAACGATAACGAATCCCCGCTGCGGTCGGTGAATGTATACATTTCCTTGCCCACGATGTCAGTGGCCTCGCCCACCGAGCGGGAAAAGAGGTCGGTTTTTTCCAACACCGGGGTCCTAATTTCTTCAAAGCCATAAAGTTGAAATACTTCCCGTGCGGTTGTCTCGATAAAACGCCATTTCCAGACGTCTTCAGGGAGGATATCAACAAATCCACGGACCGACTGGACGGTTTTATTTGTCATTTGATCCGGTTCCGGTTAATTGGTCGAAATTGAAAAATCGTTTGACATACAACTTATTGTTGAAATATAATTATAAACAACTAAATATAGAATTCAAGCAATGAGAAATATTTTCCCATAGTTGGTCGCCCGGGGTAATCAAAGGTTACCTCATTTTTCTATTTACTGAATGAAGGAGGTAAAGATGGCAACAAAGAAAAAAGCCGCAAAGAAAAAAGCAAAAAAGCCAGCCAAAAAAAAGCGTCGTTAGTCACCTTTTTATAGCTGCCTCGTTATATGGGGGGCCCTCCCCAAAAAATCCCCCCGCCGAAAGATTACCCCGGGCGACCTCTCCTGTGAAAATCGGGATGTAATCATAAGAGAATTAAAGATCGCGATCAAGCTTGACCCGGTTTTTCTAAAAAAATTCTTAAAATGGTCAAGGCGGCGGGTGTAATCCCCGGGATGCGGGAGGCCTGTCCCAGGGACCCGGGCCGGAGCCGGGAAAGTTTTTCCACCACCTCCAGGGAAAGCCCCGCGATCCGGGAATAATCCAGGGCCCGGGGGATGCGCAAGGATTCGGCCCGGGAAAACTGCGCCACTTCCAACTTTTGTCGCTCAATGTACCCCGTGTATTTCAATTCAATCTCGATCGTTTCTTTTAACCGGGGGTCGAGCCCGCCCAGCTCCGGTTCGAAGCGGGTCAGGTGAGCGAGGGAAACCTCCGGACGCCGGAGCAGGTCGGCCAGGCTCTGCGGGTTTTTGAGAGGGGCGATCCGGTTGTCCGCGAGGAATTGGTTGACCTCCGCCGTGGGGCGGAGACGGTTTTCCCGGAGGCGGGAGACGATCCGGTCCCGGGTTTTCCTTTTCTCCACGAAGATTTCAAAGTCCGCTTTCGATACGAGCCCGAACCGGAACCCGATCTCCCGGAGCCGGTCGGCGGCATTGTCCTCCCGGAGGATGAGGCGGTACTCGGCCCGGGAAGTGAAGATTCGATAGGGTTCATCGGTGCCCTTGGTGACAAGATCGTCGATCATCACCCCGAGATAAGCCTGATCGCGGCCGAGGATCAGGGGCTCTTCGCTTCGGGCCTGGCGGGCGGCGTTGATCCCGGCGATCAGCCCCTGCCCGGCGGCCTCCTCGTATCCGGTGGTGCCGTTGATCTGCCCGGCGAGGAAGAGGCCGGGGATTTTTTTAGTTTCCAGGCTGGAAAAAAGTTCGGTAGGCTGGACGTAATCGTGTTCAATCCCGTAGCCGGGCCGGGCGAGGCGGGCGACTTCCAGTCCCGGGATGGAGTGAACGATTTCAGCCTGCACATCCTCCGGGAGACTGGTGGAAATCCCATTGGGATAAATTTCCGGGCTCTCCCGTCCCTCCGGCTCAAGGAAAACCTGGTGGCGTTCACGCTCGGGAAAGCGGACCACCTTGTCCTCGATGGAGGGGCAATAGCGAACCCCCCGGCCCTTGATGATCCCGGAGAAAAGGGGGGAGCGGTCGAGGTTTTTTCTAATGATCTCGTGGGTCAGGGGAGTGGTATACGTGAGGTGGCAGGGGAGCTGGGATTGTTCAATCCGACCGGTGGCGAGGGAGAAAGGCAGGGGGGGATTATCGCCCTGCTGGGGGGCGAGATGGGAAAAATCAATGGTGTCCCGGAGCAGGCGGGGCGGGGTCCCGGTTTTGAAACGACCGAGTTTAAAACCTAGGTCCCCGAGGGAATCACCCAGCCGGTCGGAAGGCGGATCCCCCATTCTCCCTCCCGGCTGCGAGGAAAGCCCGATGTGGATCAATCCGTGCAGGAAGGTGCCGGGAGTCAGGACTACGGATTTTCCGGAGAAGGTCGAACCCGGGGTGGCCACGCCCTGGATCCGGCCAGCTTTAACCAGGATGGCTTCCACGGGCTGGTAGGCCAGGATCAGGTTGGGTTGGCTCTCGAGAATCCGCCGCATCCTTTCCTGGTAGAGGTGGCGGTCGGCCTGGACCCGGAGGGAACGGACCGCGGGGCCCTTACTGGTGTTCAGGCGGCGGAATTGCAAACCGGTCGCGTCGGTGTTTTTCCCCATCTCTCCGCCCAGGGCGTCGATTTCGCAGACCAGGTGCCCTTTCCCGACCCCTCCGACGGCCGGGTTGCAGGACATCTGGGCGATGGTTTCCGGGGAGAGGGTGAGGAGCAAGGTGGAAAGTCCCAGGCGGGCGGAGGCGAGCGCGGCCTCGCAGCCGGCGTGGCCGGCCCCGACGACGATAACCTCGAAGTGAGCAGGAATCTTCATTATTTAAAATTGCTAATGAAATCCCAAGGACCAATGCATTAAAATTTCACGATCCATCATATCTATTTAATCAAGGTACCTATTAAAAATTGTGCCGCAACCTTCAGGTTGCGAATGGGCATCTTGTTTGAAAATTCATTGGCTCGGAACGCAGACTAAATTCTGCGGCTACCTTGAGAATGGAGACTCAAATATCATTTATTGAATTTCCCGTTTAAGCGGCGGCCGAGAACAAGAGAAGCGGCCAGGACGAGCAGGCCGGCCAGGACCAGGACGGATTTAGACATTCCCAGCACCGGCAGAAGAAAGGGTCCGCAGAGGAAGCCGCCCAGGGCCGCGCCGAAAAGGTCCGCCGAGCCGAGGAGGCCGCCCGCCCTTCCCGGCTCCGGGATCTTCTGGTCTTTCAGGTAGAAATCCGCGGCCAGGGGGAAAATCGCTCCTCCGAAACACCCGGTCAGGAGCACCCCGAGAAAAATGAGAACCTTGACTAAACCAGGGGGAAAAGCCGCGAGCGGACCGGAGATCAGGGAAGGAATGACGGGGATAACCAGAGCGATTCCCGCCGTAACCAACAGAAGAATCAGGAGGAGAGGAGTGGTTTTGGTTCCGGGGGCCAGGCGGGCGGAAACGATCCCGGATCCCAGGGAAAGCCCGAGCATGAAAAAAGCATTGATAAGCCCGATCATCCGGTAAAGGGTTCCGGCCAGGTTTTGAAAAAGGTAAAGCCAGAGAATCGAGATGCTCATCAGCGCGAAACCGAGCAGGAAGATGACGGCGGGGGCGGGGTGACTTTTCCGCCGGAGGCGGGGCAGGAGAAACAGGCCGGGCAGAAGCAACAGAATCAGGAAGAAATAATAAACGCCCGGGCTTTGAAAGATATGGATCAGGGGAGTGAGATGGGAATCGGAGAATCGATTCCAGAGAATCAGATTTTGCAGGTAGATTACCGGCTGGGAATCCCGATTTTCCTGGCTCGAAGTTTTCCCCAAGGTCTTTTCGAATTCCCGGGTCCGGTCCGGGGGAAACAAGGAATAGAATTCCGCGGAGATGAGTCCGTCGGGGGCTTTCCCCATGCGGGAGAGACGAGCAGCCAGAATATTCGGATCGGAACTTACGGTAAGAGTAGTGTTGCTGGCAAAAACGAAAGCGGTTCCCCCGGGACTCACCACGATCTCGGGGAAGATTTTTTCCAGGCTCAGGTAGGTGGAATCGATAAAGCGGAAGGCTTCCCCGCGCCAATAGTTTTCACTGGTGGAGAGGGAGAACCCCAGGAATCCCCCGGGTGAGAGACGTTCCCGGGCCAGGGTGAAGAACTCCCGGGTGAAAAACCGGTTCAGACTGGCGTTGGCGGGATTGGAAATATTCAGGTAGATAAGGTCATACCGTTCGGAAGAGCGCTTCAAATAATTCCTCCCGTCCCCGAAGAAAAGCTGGAAGCGGGGATCCTGCAGGGCCAGCTGATCATCCGGGGCCAGGTTGGGACGAAGAAAATCATATGCGTCCTGGTCCTGCTCGAGATAATCCAGTTTGTCCAGCGGACTTTCCAGAAGAGCGCGAATCAGGCCTCCCGTTCCATTTTCAATCAGAAGCGCCTTTCGGGGGCGGGGATGCTGGGTGAGGATATATCCGGCTTTTTTAACGTTTTCCTCCGGGTCGGGAAAGTAAATCTGGGGTTCCCCGTTCTGAAAAAGAACGGTTTGCCCCCGATAGGAGGCGAGGGAAAGATGGGCGTAGGGTGTATCCCGGGAGCCCAGGTAGTTTGAAAACGGAATCAGGCCACGAAAGCCGGTTTTCTCGAGCCGGAGATTAAGCCGGGGCAGAAGGGAGATGAGCAGGAGCAGCAGGAGGGCTACGGGAATAAAACGCCGGGGGCGGAGGGGAAACAAATAGGAAAAGATGGAGAAGCAGAGGAGCAGATTGATCCCCAGAATGGTAAGGGGATCAAAAAAATGGAGCAGAAGGAAGGTAAAGCCGATTCCGGCGACGAGCGAACCGAGGGATTCACTGGCGTAAATCCAGCCGATACCCCGGGCGGAGGGGGAAGCGGCGGGCAGGGCCCGCGCGCCCTGGGGAAAAATAAAACCCACGGTCGCGGTAAAAGGCAGGGTGGTAAAAAGCAGGAGGAGGGAGAAGGTGGGGAAGGCCAGGTATTCCCCCGGAGGGAGCGAAAGAAATACGCGAGACAGGCGCAGGGCGGGAATGCTCAGGAAAGGAAAAAGGGCGAGCGCGAGGAGAAGAAAAGGAAAATGGCGGCCGGCAACCCGAATCCTGGCTCCGACCAGGGCTCCCAGGCCGGTCCCGAAGAGCCAGATCCCGAAGATCGTGCCCAGGACCAGTTCGTTTCCATACATGATGACCAGGCATTCCCGGAAGAGGATGGTTTGGAAAAGAAGAGCGGAAAATCCGGTGGTGAAGAAAAGAAGGAAGAGATTTGACCGGGAGGAACAAACTTCGGAACTAGGTTTTGACATAAATATCAATATTTGGTTTATTTAAACTGATTTATTGGATATTTTAGCAACCCCGGGTTATTCAGAACAGCCGAAGACCCTGAGGGATATTACCTTTCCTAAAGATATAATAAATGTTTTTATGTGAACACCAGGAGGAGGTGAACGTCTAAATGGGATCTCATGACAACCGTCGGACCATGAAAATGCGGCGGAAAAATAACAGGCGGAAGAAGAAGGAAAGAGAAAAACGGGCCCGGGCCGAGTGTACGGCGAAGAAAGCCAGCAGGGAAATGTCGGCGGTGGGACCCCGCGTGGTGAGGGTTCGATCCCAGGTGAAACCGGAAGAACCCGGAGCCGCGCGGACGGAAACGGCTCCAGGGGGAGAACGAAAATAGGCGGGATGGGGAAAGCGCCAGGAAGAAATCATGGCCAAGAAAAGTTATACGGTTTTTGCCCCGGCGGAAGTTAAAATGCTCGAGGCCCTGTCCCTCACTTTCTTTCCCCCGAAAAATTCCATTGGCCTGGATGGGGTTGAAACCGAGGTCCCTCAATACCTGGATGATTATTTTTCCCGTTTTCCCTGGATCGTCCAGGTCGGGTTCCGGATTTTTCTCCGGGTCATGAACTGGCTGCCGATCCTCACGCTCCAGTCCTTCCGGACCTTCCGGAAGATGGAGAAAGAAAAGCGGGAGAAGTTTCTCCTGCTCTGGTACCACGGCCGGTTTTACCTCCAGCGGCTTTCTTTCCTGGGATTTAAACTGATCTTTTGCACGGCTTACTTTAATCATCCCGAGGTTTGGAAGCGGATTGAGTATTACGAGGTCTGTCCGCCTAAAAAGAAGTAGAGAGTAGAGAGCAGAGAGTTGAGAGTGTTTAAGGAGAGAGTCGCGAAAAAGGAATGCTAAAAAAATGTAATGGTCGGGCTTGCCCGACTTAATAAGCCAAGCAAGCTTGGCCACTACAAGAGCTGGTATGCTTTATCAATACAAAGACATTAAAAAAGATCTGAAGCTCGAGGCTGACCTTTGCGTGGTCGGTTCCGGAGCGGCCGGGGCGATCATCGCCAAGGAGATCGCCGAAACCGGCCGCCGGGTGGTTCTCCTCGAGGTGGGGAGCTATTTCCGGCCGCCTTACTACGGGCATAATATCCAGGAAGGCATGGAAAAACTTTATTTCCAGCGGGGCTTCCGGGCGATGCTGGGGAGAAGATCCTCGATCGTGACCATGCAGGGAAGGGCCGTGGGCGGGACCACGGTGGTCAACTCGGCCATCTCCTTCCGCCTCCCGGAGTGGATCCGGACCCGCTGGGCCTCGGAATTCGGGCTGAAATTCTCGAATACCGTCCTGGACGAAACCTATGCCCGGGTGGAGAAAACCCTGAACATAAAGCCGGTGGATCCGGATGTCCAGGGCCGAAACAATCTCCTCTTCAAGCAGGGCTGCGACAATCTGGGGATCCACTCGAGCCCCATCCACCGGAACGAGCGGAACTGCAAGGCCTGCGGGGTTTGCCTGGTGGGATGCCCGGAAGGGGCCAAGCTCTCCATGGATCTGACCTACGTGCCCTGGGGTTTAAAGGCCGGGATGGATCTGTATACCAACTGCCAGGCGGAAAAAATAATTCTGGAAAAGGGCGAGGCCCGGGGCATCCGGGGGAGGTTCCTCGAGCCGGAGACCGATCAGCCCGGGCCCGCGATCGAGGTCAGATCCAAGCTGACCATGATCTCCGCCGGGGTGATGGCTTCTCCCATCATCCTGCTGAAAAGCGGGGTCCCGAACCGGAGCAAAATGATCGGGAGAAACCTCCTGAATCACCCGGGCACGGGAATGCTGGGCCAGTTTAAAGAGGTGGTGAACGCCTGGGAGGGGGCGAACCAGGGTTACGAATCCTCGCAGTGGGCCAAGGATGGGATTGTCCTGGAGACGGTCTGGGGACCACCCTCGATCACCTCGATCCGGCTGCCCGAGTTCGGGGAAAAGAACCTCGCGATCATGAGGAAGATCAAGCACATTACCTCTTTCGGGGCGATGATCCGGGCCACCACCACCGGCCGGGTCATTCCCACGCCCGGGAGTTACAACCCGATCATTTATTACCCGATCAACCAGCATGATGTTTCTCTCCTCCAGCGAGCCCTGAAATACGTGGCGGAGGTTTACTTCGCCGCGGGAGCGGAGGCGATTTATCCCATGATTTACGGCCTGCCCGAGGTCATTACCGACGCCAAGCAAGTCAAGCTCTTCGAAGAGATGAAGCTCAAGCCGACCTCCGTCAACCTGATCGGCAACCACCCGATGGGGACCTGCCGGATGGGCGAGGACCCCGGAAGCTCGGTGGTGAATTCCAACCGCGAATCCCACGAGGTTAAAAATCTCTTCGTCTGCGACGCTTCCATCTTTCCCACCGCTCCCGGGGTGAATCCCCAGCTGACCATCTTCGCTTTCGCGGACATGACTTCGCAGTATCTGAAGAAACGTCTTTAAAACGGGTTTTTCCCTTTGACTCAATTTTGTCATTATGAGGACCCCGGTTTCCCGTCGGGGGAGGAAGCAATCTATTTTTTTTGCAGGAGGGATTAAATGCGGCCAAGTATTTTTATTGTTGGCAGAATTTTTTTAACCCTGACAGGATTAGCGCTTCTTTCATCGTGCGGGGGAGGGGGAAAAGACCCGTGTTCCGGCGTGAAAGTGGATAACACTCTTCCCGACGCCGAACCGGCCTTTAATTCCACGGGGAGTAATTTTTATGATTTTCCCTTCCCGAGCGATGTCCGCCTGACCCCGGAGGGGACGATCGACCTTTCCGGATACCCGACCGGCCAGACGGGAAGCATCGGCAGGATGATTCTGGAAAGCTACGTGAAACGGGCGCGGGAAATCAGCTTCGGTTTCGGACTGAACGCCCCGGTTTATTTTCACCTGAATCAGCCGATCCTTTCCTGCTCGGTTCCGGCAGAGATCCCTGCCCCTTCCGTAGAGGACCCGGCCTTCCTAGTCAACTTGAGCGGAGATCCGGAATTTGCCCCGCTGGAAACCCGCTGGGTGGAGACGAATACCGGGGATCCGTTTCTCTCGGATAATCTTTTAATGCTTTTGCCGAAAGCCGGATATCCTTTAAAAAGCGGGCAGACATATTTGACGGTTCTCACCAACCGGATCAGGGGGAAAAACGGGAAACCCCTGACCCGCTCGGTGAATTTTGATAATTTCTGGGCGGGTCAGAACAGTAATCTGTCCGGGATTTTTCACCTGACCGAACTAAAGAGCCGCTTGGCCGAGTTGGGCTTGCCGGATGATAAGGTGGCGGGGCTGACCGTCTTTACCGTCCAGGACGCAGTGCATCAGTATGAGCTTGCCCGGGCCGCGGTGGATCAGGTCCT